>Ga0209598_10000730_pt1 | contig 26722 bp, 21 predicted proteins | sample M_140807_EF_Meta_FD_187317 | JGI IMG/M metagenome (GOLD analysis project Ga0209598, IMG submission 187317) | Freshwater microbial communities from Lake Montjoie, Canada to study carbon cycling - M_140807_EF_MetaG (SPAdes) (version 2) | ecosystem: Environmental > Aquatic > Freshwater > Lake...
GGCGAACCGCTTCCGATAGCGATCGCGAAGACCGGGATCTTTGGGGGTGATATAGGGCGGATTCGCCATCACCGCGTGATACTGCCCATGCTTCAGCAAGCCCTTCAACTTGAAGAGATCTTCCGACGCATAGGCATGCTCACACTCCTCGTCGGCCTCCGACTTCGTCCCCTTGTCAAACAGCTCCTGCACGCCGCCGACGAGCGGCGTGTGGAGGAGCGAATCGCCACACTCGATGTGAATCGGAAACGCCGGCGCGTCGGCCAGCTTGGAAATCCCGCAGGCCCGCATGGCGACGAGCAGAAGCCGGAAGCGGGCGATGGCCACGGCAAAGGGATTGATGTCGATGCCGTGAACGGAGCCGAGCGTGCGGCTGACAAGCTCCCGGACGGCCGTGGCCGGCTCCTGTTTCTGCCAGGCCTCGAGGATTTTCTGAAACGACCCCAAGACAAGATGCCCGGAGCCGCAGGCCGGGTCGATCATCTTGAAGGCGGGGGTGAGGCCAAACTCGGCAAGCGCCGGATCGAGCGTCCGTTCCAAGAGAAACTGCTCGATGAAGTGAGGCGTTTGCAGGAGGGCGTAGCGCTCGCGGGCGAAGGCGGAAAGATCTTGGTAGAGATCGCCGAGAAACCTCGTATCCCAAGCCTGCTCTGGGGAAAAGGTGCCTGCCACCATTTGTCCTGAAATGGTGGCTGGCACCTTTTCCGGCGCGTTGGCATTGGCGGTGAAATCGTGCACCAAGACTCCGGTGCTGGCATCGATCCTCTGGAAAAACTTCAGGATCTCCTTGGCGGCGTCGCCGGAGAGCCAGCCGGGGATTTCGCGGAGGGCGTTGTGGGCTCCAAAAATGCCCGACGTGCCGGGGAGCTTTTGGAGCTCGTCGAAGATCGAGAGCAAAAACTCGCGGTCGGTGTCGCGGGGGCGCGAGGTGAAGAAGTGCTCGTGGGAGCCGCGGGCGATCGCGAGCCGCTCGCCGGGGCCGGCGATCCGCGGTGGCGAGACGAGATCGTTGTCTTCGAGGAAGCGGACAAACACGGAGGAAAGCACCCAGGCGACCGCCGCCTGGGTGATCCGGTCGGTGCGCCATTCGTCATAGGTGGCGGCGGTCCGCTTCGAGGCCCGGGCCCGGTCGTATTCGCCGCGGAGGCGCACGCCGATCTCAGGGACGTCGGCGTCGGAGGAGCGGGCGAGGAGATCAGCTTCGACCCTCGCGAGGAGTTTTTTGAGATCCTCGAGGAGGGCCTTGGCGTTGAGCGGGGCGACGGGGGAAGCGGTCATGGAGTGGGGCTTTGGCGGGCTAACCGACTTGGAAAGAGGAGAGCGACCGGGGTAGACTCGACCAAGTTTGTTCCGGGGTGGCAGGCAGGAACGTGGGCTCTGTCATGAGACGCGCTGAACCGCGGAAAGACAATCGAAACCGGAAACTGGTGGATGCCGATGAGACAGCGGCCCGCCTCCTCGAAGAGCTTGCGAAAAAAGTGCGGTATGGTGGCAATTCCGATCACAAACTGAATCCGGGTGATTTCGGCATCGGGGCAACGGGCTTCCGCCGAGGGGCAGAGTCGCTTTGCGAGAGCACGGGCATCCTGCACAAAGCCGTGGCGCAGCGACTGCTCGAACAAGCCTTTCTGCAGAAGATGGTAAGCCGCCAGGAACGGGATGGATGGCCGGCGCTTGTGTGGGCTGTCGTCGGAGATGACTGCGTTGTGGAAGCGAGGCTCGACAACAAGGGCCAGGGAACCTACCACGGTTACCCGCTTTCTCGAGCCGATGCCTTTGCCGAGAAGGTCTTGAAAGCGTGGCGGGAAAGCGACGGGGGATCACGGGATGGATGAACTCGAGATCAAAATCGGCAGCTGGGAACAGGCTGATTCTGTCGCGGCCAGCGATGCGGTCTGCCGAACGGCTTTCTCGCTCTTTGTCGGCACGAGAAACCTGACGAAGAACGAAAACCTCTGGACGCGGGCTGTTGAAAGCAACGTGGTCCTGTCGGTTCATCCGCTGGCGGAGTGGTTCCTCCAATCCTGGTGGCGGCTGCTGTGGGAGCCGGAACCCGACACCGAGGCTCCAGAAGCCGAATGGAGAATGGCCCACGAGCTTGCCAGTGCCGGAGGGGGATTCGTGTGGCCGCACGTCCGATTCGTATCCGATCGCGAATCGATGCGCGTGACAGCCCGCTTGACGCGCGATCCCGATCCTCAATCGGTGCGCTACATCGAATATCTCGATGATTCGCGGGTGGGGCTCGACGCGTTTCAAGCCGAAGTCATGCGTTTCGTGGAGACGATCGTCGCGCGGGTTGAAGAGACCGGATGTGAATCCTCCGTTCCTGACCTGTGGCGGCAGCTGCAGGATGAAATCGCCGACCCCGAAGCCGCCACCTGGAGGCGCCTCGAAGCGGAATTGGGTTTCGACCCCGATGAGGCGCCGGAGTCGGAAGTGGAAGCCGCGGGATTGGTCGCCGAACGGCTGGGCGCGCAGACCGCCTCGGAGTTGATCCCAGCATTTGGGCAGGGGCAGCACAGTGCCGGGGTCAAGCGTTGCCACGAACTGATGGCAGAGACCGGCATCGCAGGCCGCCCAGATTTTGTCAGCGACGTGTCGAACGCCCTCCCTTCTTTGGCGCCCCCTTGGAAACAGGGGATCGTTTCCGCGTCCCATCTGCGGAGCCGGCTGGCAGATCCCGATGCGAAGCTGGAGACCGCCGCTCTCTGCAACCTCCTCGGCATTTCGGCCAAGGGTTTCGAGGCCTTCAGGCCGCCGCCGGGCGTGCCTGTCGGCATGGCGATCGCCGACGAGTCGAGCGCCTACATCTTTCATCCGCGGAAGCGGGGCCGGGAAGACTCGCGTCGGTACGAACTGGCCCGATTTGTCGGCGATCTTTCGTTTGTCGCGGACACTGAAGCGTCCAGTTTGGCGTCGACCGATTTCCGCACGGCACGGCAGGCCTTTCAGAGGGCTTTCGCTGCCGAGTTGCTCTGTCCGGCCGAAGGCGTGCGCAACGTCACCGCTGGCTACGACGGCGAAGAAGCGGAGGAAGTGGCGGCGGAGCATTTCGGAGTGAGCGGGTATGTCGTCAGGCACCAGCGAATGAACACGCGCTAGGTCCGACCGCGGCTTCCGTGACCGCTCCGAGCTCCGAACATTCGTCAAACGCTTCATCGCCTCACGCTCCCGCCGGGGCGGCCCGGGCGGCGCGGTGGAGGTTTTGGAGCCAGGCTTCGCTAACGATCCCCTGCTGCCCCGGCACGCCGACGGGCTGGCCGTCGAGGAGAATGGCGTGGCTGCCCGGGACGAGGAGCCAGACGCCCTGCGGGCCGCTCTTCGCGCCGATCTGCTGCTGGAGGTCGGCCAGAAGCCCCTTGAGCTCGAAGCGGACGAGGATGTCGGCGTAGACCAGGAGCGTTGTGGCGCCGGGGGCGACGAGGCGCGCGGCGATCAGCGGCCGGGCGCGCTCGACGAGGAGGCGAAGATTCTGCCAGTCGGGGGAGCTGCGGTCGGCGTCGGTGGCCACGACGAGATTCCAGTCGACATCGAGGGCCGCGGCCGTTTCTCGGAGGGCCGCGATGACGATCTCCTCGACGTCGATCCGGAGCACGCCGAAGCGCCGGCAGAGCTCGTCGGCGGTGCGCTCGTAGAAGCGGGGATCGACGACGAGCTGGAGGAACGAGCCGTTTTGAAGGGCGCGGGTGAGGCGATCCTCGAACGACCGGGCGTCGGCAAACTCCGGGTCGGTGCGGGAAAGAAGCGCGCCGCGGGGGGTGGGCGATGGGCCAGAGCCGGCAGCCCCGCCGGCGGCCCCACTGGCAGCCCCGCCCGCAGCCCCGCCCGCGGACAGCGCGGTGGGGTGGCGGGCGAGGAGCGAGCTGCCGCTTGTGACACTCGGCCGCTCGACGACGGGCGCCACGAAGGCCCCCTGCCCTGCGGCGGCAGCCGGATCGAACGTGAACGGGAGGCCGGCGGCCCGCAGCTCGTCGTCGAGGGCCGGCCGCGGGGGGAGCGGCTGGGCGAGCGGATAGCGGCTGGCGACGCGCTCGCGGAGCTGGGCCTCGGTGAGCTCCTTCGCCCCGGAGACCGCCCCGAGGGAGAGCTTGAGGGCACGGAGCGACTCCATCCCGCGAGGATAGAGCTCGAGACGGCTGGAGAGGGCGGCGGTGTGGGAGGCGGCGGCGGCGAGGCGGACGAGCCGCGGATCGGGGAGGGAGGTGCCTGCGGGGGGAACGACCGTGCGGAGGCGCTCGATCACCCGGCCGGGCGAGGCGAGGGGCTCTTCGGTGGCGAGCCCGTCGGCGACCTTGCCGAGGCGGATGGCGTACTCGGCAAGCTCTGGCGCCAGGAAGGCGAGCATCGTGTCGCCGTCGCGGCGGAGAGAGAGGCGGGGATCGGCGAGGGTGCCCTCCGCTTCGAGGGCGATGCGGATGATCCCGAGGGCCGTGCGATGGGCGGTCGCCGGCGGAAGATCGGAGCCGCGGGCGGCAAGGAGCGAATCGGCAAGCTCCCCGGCCGTCGCCACGCCCCCCTGCACCTCCACTACTTCAAGCAGCTCGCCACGGACGGCCGTGATCGCCGGCTCCTTGACCGCCTTGGCGAGGAGCTTGCCAATGAGCTGGCTGACCCGGGCCCGCGTGATCGATGCCTCGGCGGCCATCGCTGTTTGCGTCGGCCACCCGTCGGCAAGCGCCCCCTGGCGGCCGAGGATGCACTCGAGCACCCGCCGGGCCCCCTCGCCTGCCGCGTTCGCTCCGCCGGCCACGCCAGGAGCACCGCGGGGGCCGCTGCCGAGGAGCCGGTCGGCGAGGGCGTCGATCGAGAGCGTGGCCGGATCGACCGGGGGCTCGTCGACGGTCGTGTCGGTGCCCGGATCGGTGGTGCGGGGCTTTTGTGTTGACGGTGGCGATTCCGGCTCGGGGAGGTCGGTGCCGGGGGGGAGAAGCCGGTCGCGAAGGAGGCGGAAGGCGGCGGTGATCTCGCGGCGCGTCTTGGCCCCGACGCCGCGCATCCGTTCGAACCGGGCCCGGTTGGAGGCGAGGAGATCGCGGACGGTGAGGATGTTGGCCCGGTCGAGGGCGTTGGTGGCCCGGGTGCCGAGGCGAAGGGCGGGGATCGGCGTCTCGAGCGTGGCTGCGGCGAGGAGCCGGGCGAGCTCCTCGTCGCTCTCCACATCGGCGGTGATCGGCGTGGCGCGAAGGCTCGCGAAGCAGGCCTTCCACTCGGCAAGCATCTGCTCGGCGTTGTCGAAGCGGAGGGCGATGTCGCGGCGGAAGGCGCGCGCGAAGAAGCGGGCGAGTGGCGCGCGGAGATCGGTGTCGAAGAGATCGGCGTCGATTGTCGCCTCGGCATCGATGAGCGACGGATCGCTGCGGCCGTCGCCCCACTTCGGCAGGCTCCCCGTAGCCATCTCGTGGAGCGTGGCGGCGACGGCGTAGCGCTCGGCATAGCTGTCAAACCGGGGCGGCGAGCGGCGGAGGGGGAGGAGCGGATCGAGGTAGCCGATCGTGCCGGCGCGGATGTTTTCCTGCGGGACCGCGGCGAGGGAAAAATCGAAGAGGACGATCTGGAGGGTGTGATCGCGGCCGACGCGGCCGACGGCGATGTTGTCAGGCTTGATGTCGCGGTGGGCGATCCCCTGCTTCTCGAGGTGGCGGACGACGTCGATGAGGTCTTCGCCGAGGCGCTCGAGGAGCTCGATGTGAAACCGCCCCTCCTTGCGGATCCGGCCGGCGAGGGTCTCGATCCGCTTGTTGTCGGCGTCGGTGAAGACTGGCCGCATGAGGAAGCCGGCATGGTCGCCGATCGTCACCTCCTCCACGAAGGCCACGATCCGCGGGTCGCGGTCTTGCGACAGGGCGCGAAGCGTGGCCGATTCGCCGCGGAGCCGCTCGGCATGCTCGGGGAGGAGGGCGATTTTGAGGATCAGCTCCTCGCGGGCGGTGTCGCTCCCCGGGAGGGGGCGGGAGACGAGGAGCGCCGATGAGCTCGAGCCCTGGCCGATGCGGCGCTCGACTTTGAGGCCGCCGGGGAGGAGGTCGCCGGCCACCGCCTCGGCGGGGTTGTCGGCATAGTCCTCGACGGGGCTCGTGAGGTCGTCTTCGGCTTGATCGAGGTGCTCGAGGAATTCGGCGACCGACTCAAACCGGCTCGAGACATCCGGGTGGGTGGCGTATTGAATCAGCTCGCAGAGGCCGGGGCACGCGCCATCGAGGACGGCTGCCAGCTGGAGGCCGCGGCCGGTGCGGATCGTGGAGGCGAGTTCGACGCCGTCGGCGGCGGGGGAGCAGCCGGAGAGGATGTGGTAGGCGACGGCCCCGAGGGAAAAGACGTCGAGGTGTTCGCCGAGGGTGTCGCCGGCGAGGAGGATGTCGGGGGCCATGTAGGCGGTGGTCGGGTCGTCGACGAGATGGCCGACGTGCGACGTGGCCGTCACGGCGGCCGAGGATCCGGCCGAACCGCCGCCGGCCGAAGCGCTCCCGGGCGCGGCGGTCCCGGGCAAAGTCAGCGCAGCCCGGTAGCCCGCCTGCCAATTGAAGACCTTGAGGCGGGGGCGGGCGGAGTCGGCATCGACGACGAGGATGCTCCGCGGGGAGAGGGCGCGGTGGACGACGCGCTTCTTATGGGCGTAGGCCATCACCTCGGCGAGTTGGCGGACGAGGTCGATGCGCGTCGAGAGCGTGAGGTCGCGGTCGCGCTGCTGGAGGAAGTGATCGAGGCGGATCGAGGCGGGGTCGTGCTCGAAGATGACGGCGGGCCCGAGCTCATGGCCGGTGCATTGCACGGCCCGGAGGATGCTCGCGTTTTGGAGCGTCTCGATGAGCTGAAACTCCCGGATCGCGGCCCGCTCGTGGGTGCGGCGCTTCTCCTCGGAGGCGTCGGTGCGGATCGGATAGATGCGGATCCGGCGCTTCGTGTCGGGGAGGAGGACATGCCTCGCCTGCCAGTCCTGGTAGCCATTCCCCTCGTCGATCTGCTGCTCGAGGAGGTAGTCGCTCACCTTCCGCTGCCGGTTCGACTGGCGGATCCCCGCCTGTTCGATCGCCCGGGCAACGATCTTTCCGGTCGGGCGATCGAGCTGGGCCCGGCCGGGGAGGCGGTCGAGGCCGGGGCAGTCGCGGCTGCGGAGGGCGGCGAGGATCCCGGGGTGGGGGCTGCGGCCGTCGGCGGCGTCGCGGTCGCGGAGGCAGACGCGGAGCCGGGCGGTGTCGGCCAGGTCGCACTTCAGGTCGGGAGCGGAGAGAAAGACGAGCGGCTCGATAAACGGCACCCGTCCCCCCCGCTTCGCAGCCGACTGATGGTTGAGGAGCTCGGCGAGCTTCTTGGCTTTGAAGTTGACGAGCTTGAGGGGATTGTCGGTGGAGCGGAGCCGGCCGTCGGTTTCCCAGGTCCAGGTGCCGGCGTCGCCGGTGACGCGGCCGGGGCGGCTCTTGATCTCGACCAAGAAGAAGCCGAAGGGGGCGTAGACGAGGAGATCGACCTCGTTGACCGAGCCATCGAGGGCGAGAAACTCAAACAGCGACCAGGCCCGCCAGGGCTCGTGGCTGGGAAAGCGCTCGCGGACGAAATCGAGGGCGTCGCGCTCCCAGGGATAGGGCGACTCGGCGAAGCTCGTCCAGTTGGTCGATGACGATGTCGGTGGGGGCATGCGTCGAAGGGATCCTGCGAGCTTCGGGGGAGAGTCTGGAGAAGGCTGCCGCGGCATCCGCAAGCGTCGCTCCGCCCCCGTCCCAACGCCCTTTCATACCCCCTTTGCGGGGTCGCGACCAGCGGGGAGCGGTGTTGCCCGCGGGTGGGGGGCGGACCGCTTGGAGGGATCTGCCGGACGAGCATTCCCGACTCGCCGCCACGGTACGACCGCGTCCCAAGATCGCAACTTCCATCCGCGCCATCCGTGGACTGCGGATCGGAAGAGGCTTGTTCGCCGGAGCCGATTCGAAGCAGATAGTTGCGCACGGTGGGCGCGACAGAAACCCCGTAGCGCAGGCCGGGCGGAGTCGCGCCATTCAAGCGCGAGGTGCGGGTCTGAGAGGGTCGAAAAGCGTCGTGAAACCGCCTCTGGCATCGAATCGCCGGGCGAAAGACGTCGATCTTTTGCCCACAAAAAAACCCTTCGACGTCCTCGTCGAAGGGCCTCTTTGTGAACAACGTCGGGGCGACAGGATTTGAACCTGCGACCTCTTGACCCCCAGTCAAGCGCGCTAGCCAGGCTGCGCCACGCCCCGAATCCGCCGACAAGCACGCGCAGCTCTCGCTTCCCGGCCCGACGACCTGCACACTATCGCACAAACACCCCCAGCCAGCAACACGTACCCGCCCAGTACCCGCCCAGTCGCTTTCCCAGGCTCGCAAACCAGAGCCGGTCCGCACCCCACCACCTCCAAACCCCAGCCCCACCACCACGCTATGGCCGCCACACCAAGCCCTCAGCCCAATTCCCACCCCGTCACGCTCCCGCACACCCTCCCCTTCTCCACCCGGCTCGCGGACGCCATCCGCGCCAAGCGCACCCCCGCCTGCGTCGGCCTCGACCCACGCCGCGAATCACTCCCCCCAGCCCTCGGCGCCGCTGCCATCGATGATCCCGCGGCCCTCGCCAAGCTCTACACGAGCTTCTGCCGGGACGTCATCGACGCCGTCGCCCCCCATATCCCGATCGTCAAGCCGCAGCTCGCCTGCTTCGAAGCCCTCGGCCCCGCCGGCATGATGGCACTGGCCGACACCATCCACTACGCCCACGCCCGCGGGCTGCTGGTCCTCGCCGACGGCAAACGGGGCGACATCGGCTCCACCGCCGAAGCCTATGCCGACGGCTGGCTCGCCGGCCCCTGGGGCTGCGACGCCCTGACCATCAATCCTTACCTCGGCCTCGACTCGATCGCCCCCTTCGTGACCACCGCCAAAGCCCGCCACGCCGGGCTGTTTGTCCTCGTCAAAACCTCGAACCCTGGCAGCCGCGACTTCCAGGATCTCGAAGCCAACGGCTCCCCCGTCCACGAACATGTCGCCGCCGGCGTCGAACACCTCGCCGCCGACACGCTCCCGCCGGGAACAAGCGACGCTCCCGGCCGGCACGCCTACGGCCTCGTCGGCGCCGTCGTCGGCGCCACCTGGCCGAAGCAACTCGACACCCTCCGCGCTGCCATGCCCCACGTCTGGATCCTCGTTCCCGGATTCGGCAAACAGGGGGGACGGGCCTCCGACGTGCGCGGGGCCTTCGACGCCGGAGGTCTGGGGGCGATCGTCGTCAGCGCCCGCGACGTGATCTTCGCCCACTCCCGCCCCGACATGAATGCCGGACTGGCAGAAGGCCAATGGCAAACCGCCGTCGAACGCGCCTGCCACGACATGATCGAGCGGATCGCCGCCGATACCCCCGCCGGCAAACTCCGCGACTGAGCCGCGGGCTTCAGGCCTTCGCTTCCTGGATCAGGCGCGAGAGGAGCGGCAGCAGCTGCTTCTTGCGGCTGACGACATTTTTGAGGGAGTAGAGACCGCGGTCGAGACGCGGATAGTTGATCTCCTCCCAAGCCTCCGATTCCCGGGAGAGGAGGAGGAGCGAACCATTGCTGACGACGTCGGTGACCAACAGCGCCGAGAAGTCGAGCTTGTGACCGGTGGCGAAGTCCTCGAGGGCCGTGCGCAGGTCGTCTTTCCGCTCCCAGAAGAGATCGAAGCCGGTCTCCTCGATCTGCGAGATCGAAAAGCGCACGCCCTGCTCCGAGAACTCCTTGCAATCCTCGCTGATCACCCCGGCCGGCGTGCTCGAACGCAGCGCCGACCCGATCTCGAAGAACTCGCGGGCATACTGATCGAGATCGATCGTGCACAGCCCGCGCAGCCAGGCGAGGATGTCGCGGTCGATGTCGGTCGTCGTCGGGGATCGGAGAAAGAGCGTGTCGGAGATGATTCCCGACGCCATGCACAGGGCGATCCCGGGCTTCGGCACGATCCCCGATGCCCGGAACTGCCGGGCGACGAGCGTGCAGGTCGACCCCACCGGCTCGTTGATGAAGCGGATCGGCTGCTGCGACTTGAGCCCACCACCGAGGCGGTGATGGTCGAGAACCTCGACGATCTCGGCATCCTCCGCCCCGCTCACCGCCTGGGCGAGCTCGTTGTGGTCGACGAGGACGAGCTTCTGCCGCGGCGGATTGATGAGATCCGACTTGAACGACAGGCCGATGAGGCCGCCGTCGTCGTCCACGACCGGGAATACCGGCTGCGGTGATCGCTCGACCACCGCTCTGGCCTCGACGATGCTCGCCTTCCCGGACACCGTCACGAAGTCGGTGTCGACGACCGGATCGATGAACTGCGACGACTTGATCCGGAGGGTCGTGTTGACGGTGTCGAACGGGCTCATGATCACCGACACCCGGCGGATCCTCGCCAGCTCCACCAGCCCCGACGAGAGCTTGAAGCCCCCCGTCAGCACCAGCGCCCTGACACCATGCTCGATCGCCGGGAGCTGGATCGTCGGCCGGTCGCCGCAGACGACGATCAGCCGGTCGGCCGGGTACTGCTGCATCCGGTCGGTGAACCCCTCGGCGCTCATCGCCCCGACCATCACGAGGAGCTCGTCGCGCTGCTGCGGATCGAGGACGTGCTGGAAGCTCCCCCCGAGCACGTCGTGGATCTTCTGGAGACAGGTCGTCACCGTCCGCGATTTGATCGAATCCCCCTCGTCATGGAAAAACAGATCCATGAGATTCAAAACCGAGAGGACACCGACCACCTTCCGATCGCTGCCAACGACCGGAATCGCCCGCAGGTCGGCCCGCTGCATCCGCTGGTAGGCCTCGTGAAACGAATCGCCGAACGAGGCCGTCACGATCTCCCGACGGCAGACATCCTCCGCTGAAGGCCGGACATCCATCACGATCCGCGGCGCCGCCACAGCGGCCCTGTCGAGGACGTATTCGGTGCGCTTGTTCGGCGCCCCGCAACAGGCCGCAATGGCGTCGGGACGGGTCGTCTGCTGAAGGAGATCGGCATAGGCGATCGCCGAGCAGATGGCATCGGTGTCGGGATTCCGATGCCCGAAGACGAGAACACTCATGGTGGGATTGCAGGGTGGGAAGCGAAGGCGGGATGGGAAGCGAAGGCGGGATGGTTAGCGAAGGCGGGATGGGAAGCGAAGGCGGGATGGTCGGCGGAGGGGCGCGGCGGGAACGACGAACGTCAGACCTCGCCGGGGGCCTGCGTCCAGCAGGCGAGCGACGGCTCCCAGGCGTGGAGCTCTTCCGACTTGAAATAGATGGCGATCTCGCGCGAGGCCGACTCGGGGGAATCGGAGGCGTGGACGAGGTTCATCTGCCGGCTGGCGCTGAAGTCGCCCCGGATCGTCCCGGCCGCCGCCTTCAGGCCGCTGGTCGCCCCGAGCATGTCGCGGACGACCCGCACCACCTCCGGCCCGGCAAACACGCAACCGACGACGGGCGAAGCGGTGATGAACTCCTCGAGCCCCGGATAGAAGGGCTTCGAGACATGCTCGGCGTAGTGCTGCTTCGCCATCGCGGGGGTGATCCGCAGCATCTTCATCGCCACCAGCCGCAGCCCCTTGTCGTCGAAGCGGGAGAGGATCCGCCCGAGCAGGCCCCGCTGGACGCAGTCCGGCTTGAACATCACGAACGTCAATTCCATCGCTGCAAAACTCCGAAAAAATCGTTACGGGGAGAAGAACACGAAGGAGAAGGGACGGGTCACGGCCTCAGCCTGCCTGGCCCTCGAGGGGCGGAGGACCGAACCGACGGCAGCCCCTCCTTGAACAAGGCGGGAGTCTACGGGCTGCCGCGCGAGGCTCACAACCCGAAACACCCCTCAAACCCCTTTTTCCAGCTCGCGGAGGAGAAACTCCCGATTGCCTTCGAGAAGGGTCGGCTCGGCGAGCAACTCCTCGAGCGTCATCCAGTAGATCGCCTCGACCTCGACCGGATGGGCCACCAGCTCCGCGGCCGGATCGAGGTTGACCGTCCACCACGACAGCGCGGTGCCCCACGGAGTGACGCTCTGCCAGACACAGGCCACTGCCTCGACGTCGGCCTGCAGTTCCTCGCGGCACTCGCGGACGACCGCCTCCCGCTCCGCTTCCCCCGGCTCGACATGCCCCCCCGGGAAACAGACCCGGCCCGGCGCGGCGACCGCCCGCCCCCGCCGGATCGCGAGGAAGCGGTCGCCCCACCGCGCGATCGCCACGACGCCACGCTTCACCGTGGCCCCCATCGCCGGATCGCGTCGCTCGGTGGACTTCATCAACGGGCTCTGGTCAACAGGCTGTGGGGAGACAGAAAGGCTCGTGGACGCCCGGCAGCGACCGGCTTTCCCACCGCCAACGCCATGGAAATGCCCCTGGCGGGCGGGATTGGCGCCGAACCGACCCCGCTAGACTACATTAAATGACTTGCCGAAGAGGCATCCGCCCACCGTATCCCGCCGGAAACGCCGATGGACACGTCCCCCCGCGACAACGGATCCAATCCCAAACTCCCCGAACACGGGGGCGGCAACGACGACGGCTTCCCCAAGCCGAATCCGAGTGGGGGCCGGCCCCTCGGCATGCCGGCGATCATCATGCTGGCGCTGGCCGCGCTCGCCCTGGTGACGATCGTGATCCGGGAACAGGCCGGCAGCGGCACCCCCGTCTCCTGGGACGAGTTCGTCCGGGAGGTGAAGGCCGGGAATGTCGCCGAGGTGCGGATCTCCGGCAACTCTCTCGAGGGGCAATTCAAGACGCCGGTCGCGGAAACCGGCACGGGCGAGGTCGGCGGAGGAGCGCCGCGCACCTTCCAGATCGAGATCTCTCCCTACCTCGGTGAGGGGCTCAGCGAGATGCTCCTCGAGCACGAGGTGAAGACGACCGTCCGCCAGCCGGCCGACGGCACTGGCCTCCTCCTCGGCCTCTACATGCTCGTTCCCCTCCTCCTCATGGCCGGATTCTGGATGACCCTGCGGCGCGCCCGCGACCCACTCGGCGGTTCGGGGTTCCTCGGGGGATTCAGCAAGTCGCCGGCCAAACGCTACGGTTCGAGCGATCGGCAGGTGACGTTCGCCGATGTCGCCGGCCTCGAGCAGGTAAAGGAGGATCTCAAGGAGATCGTCGACTTTCTCAAGGATCCGCGCCGCTTTCAGCGCCTCGGGGGCCGCGTGCCGAAGGGGGTGCTGCTGATGGGCCCGCCGGGCACCGGCAAGACGCTCCTCGCTCGGGCCGTCGCCGGCGAGGCGGGGGTCCCGTTCTTCTCCATCTCCGGCAGCGAATTCATCCAGATGTTCGTCGGCGTCGGCGCGTCGCGCGTTCGCGACCTCTTCAAGACCGCCAAGGATGCCTCGCCGGCGATCCTGTTCATCGACGAGATCGACGCCGTCGGTCGCCACCGTGGCACAGGGCTCGGCGGCGGCCACGACGAGCGGGAGCAGACCCTCAACCAGATCCTCTCCGAGATGGATGGCTTCAGCCCGTCGGAGGCGGTGATCGTGCTCGCCGCCACGAACCGGCCCGACGTCCTCGACCCCGCCCTTCTCCGCCCCGGTCGCTTCGACCGCCACGTCACCGTCGACCGCCCCAACCACAAAGCGCGGCTGGCGCTGTTTCGCGTCCATACGAGAAAAGTCCCCCTCGCGGCCGACGTCAACCTCGACCGACTCGCCAGCGGCACCGTCGGGCTGACCGGCGCCGACATCCGCAACCTTGTCAACGAGGCCGCCCTGTGGGCGACGCGCCACGACAAGGACGCCGTCGATTCCTCCGACTTCGACTACGCCCGCGACAAGGTCCTGATGGGCCCGAAGCGCGAGGAGGTGCTCGTGGGCCGTGAGAAGACGATGACGGCCTACCACGAGGCGGGGCACGCCCTCGGCTCTTGGCTGTTGTCGGGCGTCGACAATCTCCACAAGGTGACGATCATCCCCCGCGGCCGGGCCCTCGGCGTGACGCAGCTGGTGCCGGAGGAGGATCGGATGAACATCGGCCAGTCCGATCTGGAGAACCGGCTCGTCTTCATCCTCGCCGGGCGGGCGGCCGAAAAGCTCGTCTTCGGTGAGTATTCTGCCGGTGCCGAGAACGACCTCGTTCAGGCCACGCGTCTGGCCCGGCGAATGGTCGCCCACTGGGGAATGAGCGAGAAGGTCGGGCCGGTGGCCTGTCACGGCTCGAACGAACACCCCTTCCTGGGGCGCGATGTCTACGAGCAGCGCGAGTTCAGCGACCACACCGCCCGAGTCATCGACGACGAGGTGACACGGATCCTCGGTGAGGCCGCCATCCGCGCCACGAAGCTCCTTTCAGAAAATCGCGACAAGCTCGACCGGCTCGCCGCGGCCCTCGAGGAGCGCGAGATGCTCGACGACACCGACTTGGTCGGGATCGTCGGCCCCGCCGCCCCGCGCCGGTCCGAGGATCAGCCCTCCGCCGCGCCGCTCCCTCCGCCGCCACTCCCCGGCGCCGTTCCCGCCGCCCGCGACTGACGCCGCGCCGCAGCCGGGTCAGTCTGTTTGTCGGTCACCTTCTCGCTTTCCCCCACCATGCTCGCCCACTCCGTTTTCTTTCGGCTCAAGAATCGTTCCCCGGCCGCGATCGAGCGTCTGATAGCCGCCTGCCGTGACCACCTCTCCGGCCACCCCGGCGAGGTCGTGTTCGCCGTCGGCGCCTGTGCCCCGTACGACCGGCACGTCAACGATCGCGACTGGCAAGTCGCCCTCCACATCGTGTTCGACTCGCGCGCCGCCCACGACACCTATCAGGAGGCCGAGCGGCACGAGATCTTCATCGCCGCGCACGCCGACAACTGGGAGCAGGTCCGGATCTTCGATGCCGATCTGTCCGTCTGCAACAGTTGGGAGCGTCGCGCCTGAAAACTCCGGTTCGTCACCGTGGGCTGCCTTGGAAATCCTGATCCAGTGGGCATGAAGGTCTACGCCCATTCAGGGCGGAAAGGACGCCTCTGATCACGCTGGACGTGACAGCCTTCGATACAGATGTTGACCAATCGAGTCGAGTCAACGTGCAACCCGAGAGCCGGCCACCAGTCGTCGCATCAGACGACGATAGCCCGCGACAACGTTCCCGCGTCGATTGACGTAACGAGGTTGTGGATCAGTTCCGCAAACTGTCGAGCCTCTTCCATCCGCTCCCGCGCGTAATTCTTGACGAGGAATCGTTGTCGCAAGGTAGGTTCATCGGCATCGGTTCTCTCCAGAAACCGCTCGTAAGAATCCAGAACCTCAGTCGCCGTTTTCTCCGACGGATGGCTAGCTTTCCCGACTTCTGCGATTCGTTCCCTGGGTGTTTTCGCCACAAGTTCACGAACATCATCACGGCTCACCGTACCCTTGCGGCCAAATGTGTCGAGAAGAGTCACGATTCCCGAATAGCACGTCAACAGGCGAGAGTGCGAGAGCTTGTAGTGCGTGAGCTTCCTTTTCGCTTTGGCGGCCTCGTCGGCATCAGAGGTGCGATTCTCGTAGTTGACGCAAAACGTCCGCCAGAGACGCAGAATGTCGTTGACGAGAAACGTGGGCTGGAACTTCAACGAGTGGTCCTCGTAGTCGCCGAAATACGCCCCGATGACCGTTTCGACGGCCAGAGAATATACGGTTCTGCCCATGAGCGGACGGCTCTCGAGGAGCAGAAGCAATCTCGCGGTGAACGTGTTGAGGTAGTCGTCGTCGTCCGAGCCGATGGCATTCGCGAGCTGCGACCCGGTATAGCATTCCAGGTATTTGCCGCCACCGGAAAACTCGGGCAAGCCGAGCGATCGCGTCAGCTCAATGAGTTGTGCCTTGAGGCAGATCTGGTCAAGGTTCTTGAGCATGGGCTCGGTTTGGCGGCGGCTACCGGGGCCGCCGAGCTTTCCATCGTCTGCAGCTGGTGATTCGGCACTGACGATGAACAGGTCCAAGTCGCTGTGCTCACTGGCTTCACCTCGTCCATAAGACCCCGTCGCGTACACCGTGGCACGGGGGCCATAGCGAACTTCGCAGGAATCACCTCCATCTGCGGCCGGGGACAGGAGCGCGGCTTCGATGCGCGAAAAGCGTTCGGCGGTGTGGGCCTGGCGCGCCTCGAGAGACTGTCCCATCCGTCACCACTCCATGATTTTCGCGAAAACCTCGGCTTGTTCGCGAGCGTCGTCCAAAGCGTTGTGGGTGTGTGGGGAGTCGGAGCGGAGATGAGCCGGAAGCTTTGACTTGGACGCCTCTGAAATGGATCGCTTGGCCTTCACGGCAAATGCAGTCTTGATGTCAAAGCAAGAGGAGTGGCCGAAAGGAGAGCCCGTGCGGGAGAACCGCACGAAGTACCAATAAAGCCACGTCCAATCGAAGCTCAGCGGAAACGCGACCAAGATCGGGCGACTGGGACCGCACTGCTGGCGAACCCATTCAGCCGCTTCGGTCATGGCGACGACCGGATCCGTACCGACGCGAAGCAAGTGCTCCCGATCCAGCAAATTGATTCGCAAAGCCTCGGGCTCAAACTCTTCCGAGATCGGCCGTAATTCCCGATAAAAGGAGACTTCGGCTCCCGTTGGCCGAGAAAAAGATCCGCCGACCTGGCGGCCGGCCACGACCAACGCGAACGAGAGAAGCGAGTAGGGCCCAGGGATCGGGCCGTCGGTCTCGATGTCGGCGGAGAAATAGATGTCGGCGGGTAGCGACGCAGAAGCACCAGCCTCGGCCGCCAAGCTGGCGGCTGGCATGTCTTGCCATCCCGGCACGACGGATCGGTTCGACATGGGCCTTGCTGTCATTCGACACTCCGCCGGCATCGTAGCCCGAAGCCGGCGATGCCGCCAAGCCCGGTGCCAGGAACGGCCTCCTAGACGTCGTCAGACGACGGACAGTCGTCGGGAATCGCCCGGCCGGGCGAAAGCGGGAGCGGACCTTGTCGATTCTCAAGGCGAGTCGTTTTTAGCCGGAATGCCTCGCAATCTTCGTCAAGGCTTCTGGCTCTGTGCCCGCGTGCGAGACTACCGTCTCGCGAGAACCATGTCACTCAAGAGACGGCCGAGATCACGGGCGAGCTTCCCGCGGAAGAAAGGATTCGACTCCTGTAGTTGCGGAAGCCTCTCGCCGCGTCCTTCAGGGCCTGGATGACGCTGTTGAGGCCTTTTGCAGCGGCGTTCGTGATCCAGTAGAGGACGTAGGTCAGGAGGTTGAGGAGATGACGCTCGAGCACCTCGCCACTCTGCCCACCGACCGCAGTCGGCATCGAACGGCCCAGGCACACCACTCCTTGAAGAAGCGATGGGCGATTTTCGAATAGACATGCCGCCAGAACCAGCAGAATAGATCGTTGATCGCCCAGGCTCTGGCTGTCTTCACGCCAATTGGCTTGCTGGGCGCAGATTCGCGACGCCCGAATGCATAATACAGGCCATGAAGGTGTCGTATTCGGCCAAACAGGCGACCCTTGGGCCTTTGGATGGCCGGCAATGACTCGCAACCCGCCGAACGCTTTCACACCACCCGACAGCGTGAGAGCGCGATGCTGCCGCCGAAGCAGATCGCGATGTCGTGGCCGGGGCGCCGGGGGCGCTCGTGGTAGTCGGCGCCCCACAGCCAGCCAGCCGGCGTCTCGCGGAAGACCAGCGCGAACGGGGAGGGATCGACAGCGCATTCGATGATCGGCGGATCACCACCGGCATGCCCCTCGGGGACCGTGGCGGGGTCGGGGAGATTGACGTTCCAGAACTCCCCCGGCTCGAGCACGACCCGGTCGATCCGCGCGAGGACCCGCGCCATCCACCGGCTGGCCCGCTCCCAGTCGATCGCGGTGCTGCGGCCGCGGTACTGCGACACGGCCAAGCTCCGGCGGCCATGGAGCGCCGCCTCGCGGGCCGCGGCGACGGTCCCCGAGAGATGGACATCGACGCCGAGATTGCCGCCGGCATTGATCCCGGAAAGGACCCACGTCGGATCGGGGCAGAGTGTGGAAAGCGCCAGCCGCGTGCAATCGGCCGGGGTGCCGTCGATGCAAAAACGCCCCGGCCCCACCGTCTGCACGACCAGCGGTCGGTGCGTCGTCACCCGGTGCCCGCCGCCGGAATGACAGACATCGGGCGCCACGACGATCACCTCCTGGCCCCACGCCGCCACGGCGCGCTCGAGCGCGGCCAGGCCCGGCGCATCGATGCCGTCGTCGTTGGTGAGCAGGAGCTGCGCGTGTTGGCCTGTCATCGATCCTCCGCGATGGTCGTCGATCCCTCCGGCCCCCCACCGGCCACGTCGGTGGCCAGCGCTCGAATCACCCCCCACAGACCGTCGGTCGCGCCGGCCGCGAGCCGACAGACATCCTCGGCATCGGTCGCTTCCGGGGCGTCGGGATTGGCGACATTCGTGATCACCGAGACCGCGACGACGTCGACGCCCAACCGGCGCGCGGCGAGGACCTCAGGCGTCGTCGACATTCCCACCGCGTCGGCGCCGAGGCGGAGGAGCATTCGGTATTCGGCGCGGGTTTCGTAGCTCGGCCCGAGGAGGCGGGCGTAAACCCCGGCCCGGGCCCGGGCCCCCGTGCGCCGCGCCGCGGCCAGCGCCAGGGCCACGAGCTCGGCTCGATAGATCTCCCCCCCGGCCCGCCCAACCCGGGCCCCGGCCGGTCCCGGCGCCGTCCCCGGCCGGGCACCGAGGTCGAGATGGTCGTCGAGAACGAGCAGCTCCCCCCCAGTCATCCCCGGCCGCAGCCCACCGGAGGCATTCGTGACCAGGAGCGTGCGGACACCGAGGGCGACGAGGACTTCGATACCACGCGTGATCGTGGCATCGTCAAAGCCCTCGTAGGCATGGACGCGCCCCTGCAAAGCGACGACCGGGCAGCCGGCGACGCTCCCGCAAGCGATCCGGCCGGCATGGCCGGTGGCGGTCGAGGCGGCGAGCCAGCCGGTAACGCCCACCGAAAGGCAGACGACGTCGTCGAACCGCTCGACGAGCCCCCCCAGGCCGGTCCCGAGGACGATCCCGAGCCGCCCCCGCCGGCCACCGGCGGCGAGGAGGCGTGCCGCGGCCGCCACCGCCTCCGTCCGCAGCCCGTCGGTCCCTTCCATGGCCACTCCCTTATCCGCCACCCACCCCGGCCCCTTTGCCGCGGAGGTCAGAAACCCGTATTCTCGCCAGATTCTCCTGGGTCGCACACCCCCGCGCTCCAGCGACGATGAGTCGACCCGATTCGCCCCCGTCCACCCCGAGGCCCCTTCGATGCCGAGCCCCGCCGTGAAGCCCACCCGTGCCGAGAGGTTTGCCGGTCTGTCGGTGGCCATCGTGACCCCGTTCCGCGACGGCAAAATCGACTCGGCTCGTCTCCGTCAGCAGATCGATACCCAGGCGGCGGCCGGCGTGACCTGTATCTGTCCGGTCGGCACGACGGGGGAATCGCCGACGCTCTCCCACGACGAACACGAACGGGTGATCGCCGAGAGCATCCAGGCCTCCGCCGGACGGATCCTCGTCATGCCGGGGACCGGGAGCAACGCCACCGCCGAGGCTGTCCGGCTCACGAAGCATGCTGCGAAGGAGGGCGCCGATGCGGCTCTCGTCGTCGGCCCCTACTACAACCGGCCCACCCAGCAGGGGATCTACGAGCACTTCAAGGCGCTCGCCGAGGCGGTCGACATCCCGATCTGCGTCTACAACATCCCCGGCCGCACCGGGCGCAACATCGAGCCGGAGACGATCATCCGGCTCGCCGAGCTCCCCGGCATCGCGATGGTGAAGGAAGCGACCGGCGTCATCGATCAGGCGTCGCAGATCATCGGCGCCACCGATCTGACGGTCCTCTCCGGCGACGACAGCATGACGCTCCCGCTCCTGGCCATCGGTGGTCGCGGCGTGATCAGTGTCGTCGGCAACCTCGTCCCCACCGACATGAAGGCCCTCCTCGACGCCTTTGAGGCGGGGGATCTGGCCGGCGCCCGCCGCTGGCACCACCGCCTCTTCGGCCTCTGCCGCGACCTCCTCGGCCTCGCGAGCAACCCGATCCCGATCAAGGCGGCACTGGCGATGCTCGGACGCGATACGGGCGAGGTCCGGCTGCCGCTGGTGCCTCTCGAGCCGTCCCAGGCCGACAAGCTCCGCGGCGTGCTCCGCAGCTACGGCATTCCGATCGGTTGAGCGGTTCAGGAACGGCGGCACGACCATGGATCTCTCCATCGACGCGATCATCACCGGCACCGCCGGCGATCGGGTCGATCTCGTGGCCCGCGGGCGGATCGACGCCGAGACCGCCACCGAGCTCGAAGCGGCCGTCGAGGCGCAGCTGCGCCTCGGCCGACACACGATCCGCCTCGACCTGGGGGCGGTCGGCTTCCTGTCGTCGGCCGGAATCCGCGCCCTCTTCAACGTCCACCGCGCCGCCAAGGGGGCCGGGGGCAGTTGCCTCGTGTCGCGGTCGAGCGAACCGATCCATCGGGTGCTGACGCTCTCGCGCCTCGCCCCCCTCCTCATGGAGCCGGGCGCCATCGACCGCCCCGCCCCGCTGCCCGCCCCGCTGCCCGCCCCGCTGCCCGCACCGATGACCGCAGGTGGGGCCGGGCGCGACGCGCCGCCGCCGGCCGCCGCGCCGCTGCAAACCGAGTCGGTGGGGGAGATCGTTCTCGTCGGCTTCGATGGCGCGGCCGCTGCGCCGCTCGAGGGGGTCGTCATCGGCAGCCCGGCCTGGAGGTCCGGGGGGGGAACGACCGACGAGACCCCACGGAGAGTCCCCCGCGAAGCCTTCGGGATCGGCATCGGAGCCCTGGCCGACGACGGCCCGGCGGTGACCTGCGGCGGTGAGCTCCTCGCCGCCTGCGGGAGCGTGTTCGTCCGCCCGCCGCGCCCCTTCGGCGTCCCTGATTCGCTTGTCGGCAGCGGCGACCTCGTTCCCTCGATCCGGCTGGCAACAGGTCTTTTCTGGGAGGGGACGCCCCGAGACCACACCGGCTTCGAAGGGGGTGGCGGGGCGGGCGTCGCGCTCGACACGCTCCTCGGCATTCTCCTCGATCGCTCGGGCGGAGAGGCCATCGCCGTGCTCGTGGTGGCGGAGGTGCTGGGGCTGGTTGGCGCCGAACTGATCCGCCCGATCGCCGCAGCGACGGCCGACGATCACCCGGCCGCCGGCCGGGCCGAGATCGCCGCCCGCTGGCTGTCGTTCTCGAGGGAGCCGTGCCACGCCGGCCGGACGGCGCTGGTTGTCGGCGTCGCCACACGCGGCGCCCGCGGGGCCCTTGGGGACTTCGTCCGCCCGTTCGGGAGCGTGACGGCCCACCTCCACGCCGCCGTCTTCCCCCACCGCCCCCTCCGCCGCGGCGCCACCGAGCCGGCGGAGATCGTCGCTGCCCTCGGCGGGATGTCGCCCCTGGCCGTGATGCATCTCCTCGCCGATCCGGCTCCGGTTCTCGGCAGCGGTCGCCCGGAGCTGGTGCGCGGGGCCTGTTGGTTTGCACCGCTCGAGGTCCGGGGGCCGCGCCGATGATCACGCTCCTGGCCACCTGGACATTCGGTGTCACGCTGGCACTCGTGGCCCTCGGCGTCTTCGTCAGCTACCGGCTCTTCTCCTTCCCCGACATCACCACCGACGGCTCCTTCACCCTCGGCGCCGTGACGACGACCGTGCTCCTCGTCGCCGGGCACGATCCGGCCATCGCCACCCTCGGCGGCGCCGCGGCGGGCGCCGGGGCCGGTGCCTGCACGGGGCTCCTCCACGCGATCTTGCGTATCGAGCCGCTCCTCTCCGGGATCCTCGTGACGACGGCGCTGTCGAGCGTGAACCTCGTCGTCCTCGGCCGCAGCAATGTCCCCCTGGCCGGCACCGCGACGCTCCTCGATCGCGCCGAAGCGCTGCTCCTTCCGGCGCTGACGGCAGCCGGATGCGGCGATGCCGCGGGCGAGGCGGCCCGGCTGATCGTGATGCTCGCCGGCGTGGGGATCGCCGTCATCCTCCTCTGGGCCTTCTTCCGCACGAACCTCGGCACGGCGATGCGCGCCGGCGGCGACACCGCGACGATGGCCCGGGCGCTGGGGCGCGACACCGGCCTGCTGACGGTCGGTGGCCTCGCCATCGCCAACGCGCTGACGGCGCTGTCGGGAGCGCTCGTCGCCCAGGTGCAGGGATTCGCCGACGTGCAGATGGGGATCGGGATGGTCGTGTGGGGGATGGCGAGCGTGTTTCTCGGAGCGGCGCTCGTCGGGCCGGTGCGGCTCGGTGGGGCGCTGGTGGCCACTGTCGCCGGCAGTATCACCTTCCGCCTCATCGTCGCCTCGGCCCTGCGCGCCGGCCTCGATCCCGACTGGCTCAAGGCCGCCACGGCGCTGGTCGTCCTCGCGGCGCTCATCGCCCCCCGGCTTCTCGCGCGTCGCCCACAGGCCTCGGCAGCCCGCTGATCCTTTTTTTGCTTCCGCGCTTCCCATGCTCGACGTCCGCCACGCCACCGTCGCCTTCTCCGCCCCCGGCGGCCCGCTCGTCCGCGCCGTCGACGACATCAGCCTCACGATCCCGGCGGGGACGTTCGTCGTCGTCATCGGCACCAACGGCTCGGGGAAGAGCACGCTCCTGGGGGCGATCGCCGGCACCGTCCGCCTCGATGCCGGCAGCATCCATGTCGCCGGCCACGAGCTCACGGCGTGGCGCGAGAATCGGCGCGCCCGGTATGTCGGGCGCGTGTTCCAGGACCCGCGGGCCGGGACGGCCGCGAGCCTGTCGGTCCTCGAGAACCTCGCCGTCGCCGCCTCCCGGGGCCGGCCGGTGGGGCTCGGCTGGGCCACGCCACGCCGGCTGCGGGCCGAGGCGGCCCAACGGCTCGCGGCCATCCAGCCCGGACTCGAACAGCGCCTCGACCAGCCGATCGGCTCGATGTCGGGGGGGCAGCGGCAGATTGTGGCGCTCGTCATGGCGACCTGGCACCGCCCCGAGATCCTCCTCCTCGACGAGCACACCGCCGCCCTCGATCCGGCGTCCGCCGACCGGGTCGTGCAGGCCACCGCGAAGCTCGTTCGCGACCAGCAGCTCACGGCGCTGATGGTGACCCACTCCCTCGAGCAGGCCGCCGGTCTCGGGAACAGGCTGTTGCTCGTCCACCGTGGGAGGATCGCTCTCGATGTCGAAGGGGGCGCCAAGCGCCGGCTGTCGCCCGAGGACCTCGCCGGCCGCTTCGACCGGCTGCGGCGCGCCGATCAGCTCGACGACCCCGCCGCCCGCACCCTCCGTGACCTCTACGCCTGATCGGCCCGGGGCTTCGGCCCACGTTGAATCCCTCGCCCATGCTCACCGCCATCCTCCGCCGCTGCCTCCCCACGCTCTTCCTCCTCGGCGGCACGTCGGCCCTGCTCCTGGCCACCGACCGGAGCCGCTCCCACCGCGCGCTTCCGGCGGTGGCGGTGCTCCAGCAGACGAGCTCGACGGTCCTCGACGACGCGGTCACCGGGATGCTCGCCGGCCTCGCCGAACGGGGCTTCGAGGAGGGGAAAACGGTGACGGTGCGCCGGTTCAACGCCCAGGGGGACATGGCCCAGGGAAACGCCATCGCCCGGGAGATCGTCGGCGGCCCGTTCGATCTCGTGCTCACGTCGAGCACCCCCTCGCTCCAGCAGATCGCCAGCGCCAATCCCAGAGGCCGGCTCCGGCATGTCTTCGCCGCCGTAGCTGACCCGTTCTCCGCCGGGGTGGGATTTGACCGTGCCGACCCGATGACCCATCCGGCCTGGCTCGTCGGCTACGGCAGCCTCGCCCCGGTCGACGTCACGTTCGGGATCGCACAGCGCCTCCACCCGGGCTTGAGAAAAGTCGGCGTGCCCCACAACAACGCCGAGAGTAATTCGCGCCGCTTCATGGATCTCGCCCGGGCGAGTTGCCGGAAGCGCGGCATCGAGCTCCTCGAGGTGCCGGTGGAAAACTCCTCCGGCGTGATCGAGGCGGTGCAGTCGACGATCGCGCGCGGCGCCGAGGCGATCTTCTGCCCCGGCGACACGACCGTCATCTCGGCGATCGACGCGGTGATCGGCACGGCGGCGAAGGCGGGGATCCCGGTGTTCACCGTCAATCCGGGGAAGCCCGACCGGGGCACGCTCTTCGACGTCGGCTTCAACTTCCACGAGGTCGGCCTCGTGGCCGGCCGGCTGGCGGGCGACGTCCTCTCCGGCACCGATCCTGCCACCGTGCCGATCCGGGAAACCGGCGGCGAGATCCCCCCCTATCTCACGCTCAACCGGGTGGCGAACGGGGTCGACCGGAGGGTGTGGCGGATCCCCGACGATCTCGTCGGCCAGGCGCGGTTCGTGATCGACACCGACGGCGCCCACGAACAGCCCGCGGCGATCCTCACCGGCCCATTCAACGAGGCGGAGGAGTGATCGGCCGCAGCCGCGCTCCCGAGCCATTGAAGCCGACGACGGCGATGTCATGCGTGGACCTGAGCCCCTCGGCGGCGAGCGCCGCGGCCACCCCCTCGGCCTCGCCTTGCGAAGCCGCGCAGGCCAACACCGCCGGCCCCCACGAGCTCTGCGCCGCGCCCCGGACCCCGAGCGCCGCGAGCCGACCGATCAGCCTCTCGATCGAACGGTGGAAAGGGAGCGTGCTCGAGGCGCTGGCGAAGGGAACACCAGCCAGCTGACCGTAGGCCGCGAAAGCCGCAGCGAAGGGCTCGAAACGCCCCTCGAGCGCCGCCGGCACCAGCTCCAGCAGGGCGATCCGGGCAAGCTCGGCGGTGACACCGCGATCGACCGGAGGGAGAGCGAGGAAGGCCTGCCGTTCGGCTTCGTCGTGGAGCCCTTCGGCCCCGTGCTCGACGACAAGCACGCCGCGCCACGCCGGCGGCAGCTCGGCCCGGGCCACCAGCGGCGACGCTTCGAGCGGCGCCGTAAGCTTGTCGGCTCCGAGCCTCCCCGCCTCGACCAGGAGCCCACCGGCCGCGAAGCCGTAAGCGCCGACGCTCGACCGCCGGCCGCGCCCGGCGGCCCGGGCCAGTGCCAGCGCCTCGCGCGGAGCGAAGCTCCGCTCGCGGTCGGCCGGCCGCACCGCGAGCCCTTCGATCGCCGCCGCCACGGCCAGCGCCAGTTGCGTGCCGCTCCCCAGGCCGACATGCGCCCGCGGCGCGGCGACAACCTCGACCTCGAAAGCCTCGTCGCGGGGGAGCCCCCAGGCGGCGGCACAGTGGCGGGCAAACTCCGCCGCGCGCTGGCCGTGTGGCCCCCGGCCGGCAAAAGCTGCGGCTGGACGGACCCGGACGACGATCCCCGGCTCGTCGAGCATCAGCCCCGTGCCGCCGAAGCTGCGGGTGAGCGGATCACCAAACGAAAACATCCCCAGATGAAAACGGGCCGGGGTGCAGACTTCGACGGCGCGCGGGGGCGCGGTCGGCGTCGATGCCGCGCTTCCCGCGGCGACGACAGCCTCGGCGAGGATCGCCAAGGCCGCGTGTTCCTCCGGGCCGCCGGTCTTCTCGACGAGCGTGCGGAGCTCGGCAAACCGGGCCGCGATCTCGGGCGCGGGAATCATGTGGAGGCGGGTGACGAGGATCGCCGCCTCGACGACAGCGTGGCGGGCGCGGACATGCCCCACGAACGGCCGCCCCTGATGAACCCGCTCGACCCGGGCCACGAGGCGCTGCCGCGCCCCGCTGCGATCGGCCGATATGACACGAAACTCGAGCGCCAGCGGCACATCAGCCAGCCGCCAGCCCTCTATTCCCCCGGCGGGAAGGAAGTCGGGACGGGGCCCGCTCCCGGCCACGATCCGGGCCAGAAGGAGGACGTCGTCGGTGACCTGAAACACCCCGGCCGGCGTGGCGGCGAGGTTTCGCGCCGTCTGGCTCGTGGCGAAGGGCTTGAGGACGAGCGTCTCGATCCGACCGGCCTTGAGCTCGACCGGATCGACCTCCGGCCCCATCGCCGCCAGATGCGGCTGGCCGTCGGGGGAGCGGGTCGTGATCAGGCCTTCGAGGATCATGGCAGGAGAGTGTAGCCCGACGGCCCGGCGGGATCGCAGCCCCCTCCCCCATCCCGCCGATGATTGACAACCGCCCCCCTGGGCTGGCAACAATTCTTCGATCCACACCCGTTTATCTCCCCTCGCGAAACAACTCCCCGCCGCGAACCAACTCCCCTGGGAATCCCCCATGCTCCGCTTCGCCCCGGCTGTGATCGTCCGTCATGCCTGCCTGATCCTGTCGCTCGTCGGCCTGTCGGGCGCGGCCCTCTCCTGCCGGGCCGATGAACCTGCTGCCGACCCGGCAGCGATCGATCCCGAGGCGATCAAGAACCTCGAGGCGGCCTACCCCGCGGCCGCTGCCGGCAAGACCCGACACGTGATCCTCCTCCCTCACAAGGAGCGCGGCGCGGAGGACGACTTCAAAGTCGAGATCGTCGCCGGCCGAACGATCGACACCGACGGGGTGAACACGGTCCGCTTCGGGGGCGAGCTCCGCGAGCGCGACATCCCCGGCTGGGGTTTTTCCTATTTCGAGGTCGATGCCCTCGGGGCTCCGCTCTCGACCCGGATCGCCCCCGCGCCCGGCACGCCGACCGTCAAGGCCTTCGCCCCCGGGCCGCGGATGCTCGTGCGCTACAACAGCCGCCTGCCGCTGGTCGTCTACACCCCGGAGGGGACGGAGATCCGCTGGCGGCTGTGGCGGGCCGAAGGCGAACTGGCGCCCGCAGAGGCACGCTGAGCAAGAAAGCCCTGCGGGCCGATCTCACTTCCAGGTCGAGTAGTCGGTGGGAACGAGAAACTCGGAGAGCACGCCGTCGGTCGCTTCGGTGAGCGAGCCCCCCG
>Ga0209598_10000731_pt1 | contig 26703 bp, 18 predicted proteins | sample M_140807_EF_Meta_FD_187317 | JGI IMG/M metagenome (GOLD analysis project Ga0209598, IMG submission 187317) | Freshwater microbial communities from Lake Montjoie, Canada to study carbon cycling - M_140807_EF_MetaG (SPAdes) (version 2) | ecosystem: Environmental > Aquatic > Freshwater > Lake...
GCAGGATGCCGTGTGTTTGCGTGAAACCGCCGGCCGGGTAAGCACCAGCCGGCGGAGCCGGCCAAGCAAACAACGGCAGGATGCCGTGTGTTTGCGTGCATCTAGGCGCGGTCCGGTCGTTCCTGCGACTCTGTGCGGCTCATGCTCGCTTCTCCGCGAATTGCCGTCGCCACGCTCGTGCTCGCGGCAGCGACATATCTCTACGGCCTCGGGTCGGTCCATGCGCCGGGCAATGGCGACGAACTGGTCTATGCCCAGATCACGCGGGCCACAGCGGCCAGCGGCCGCTGGCTGCCGCTGGAGTCGGAAATGTCCGACATGGTCAACACGAAGCCGCCGCTGCTCTTCTGGCAGGGGATCGTCTCGACCGACTGGGCCCGCCGCTGGACGTTGCTCGATCTGCGCTGGCCGAGCGTCGGCTGGACGTTTCTCACGGCGCTCTTGGTCGGCCTCGCCACCTGGCGGGCGACCGATCGCGATCTCGGCTCGAGCCTGCTCGCGGCTGCGGTTTATCTCGCATTTCTGAGCACGTTTCGCTACGGGCGTCCGTTCCTCACAAACCCGTCCGAAACGTTCTGGGTTTTTCTCTGCTTCTTCCTGATGGCCTGGTGGCGACCGGGTTCATTTTCCTCCCGGCTGCTCTTTCCCACGCTGATCGGCATCGTCGCCGGCTCTGCGATGCTGACGAAGTCGTTCGCCCAGCTGCTGCCGATCGGCCTCGGGCTTGCCGTCTGGCACCTGCACGAGCAGGGCTGGGATCTCCGCCGCTTCGCCCTCAGGTCGCTGCCGGGGCTCATCTGGACGGCGGCTGTCAGCCTCGCGATCTTTTCGCTCTGGTTTCTGCTCGATCCCGATCCCGCCGCGATCTGGCGGGAGTTCGTGGTCGGCGAAAACATGGGCAAGCTCCGGGCCGGCCGGTCGAACTATCTGTCCGCCCTCCTCTGGGGGCGGGTCAGCATCTGGACCTACTTCGGCGGCTGGTTCACGAACGCCGGCCTGCTCGCGCTGCCGCTTCTGGGCACGTTCATCCGGGCCTGGCAGCACCGCGGCGAGGCGCGGGCCGACGAGCGGCTCTGGTGGAGCTTCATCGGCATCTGGTTTCTCGTCTTCCTGCTGCCCACGCAGCGATCGGGCCGCTATCTGCTCGAGGCGATGCCGGCGGTCGCGATCCTGATGGCGATCCATTGGAGGCGGCTGTTGCCGTCGGCGTTTGCCACGACGGTCGTCGCGGCGGGCCTTGTCGTGGGGCTGACAGGCTGGCTCTCCTGGCTGCTCGTGCGGTCGCTTCCAGCCACCGCGTTTCCGCCCGGCCACTGGCTGATCCTCGCCGTCGGGGCGACGATCGTGATGGCACCACTCGTTCGGCGGGCCTGGCTCCCGGTCTGCGCCGTGCCGGCGACGCTGGCTGCCGGCCTTGCGGTCTCGAGCCTGCTTGCGGCCTTTGATCCGCCGGTCGGCGGCTTCCCGGCAGAGGCCCTGACGGAGGCGAAGGGCCGCACCGTCTGGGCGCCAGAAAACTTCCGGGCCGCGGCCGAGATCCATTCGTTTCTGCTTCCGGGTTCGACCGTCCGCGGCTATCCGGCAACTGCCACCGGGCCCGATCCGGCCCTGGTCGGCGAGGGTGATCTCGTCGTGCTCGTGCGGCCGCTGGGCGGGGCAACGCCGCCGGGTGCGATCGGCAGCCGGCTCGATCTTGCGACCCGCCACACGCTCGGCCAGATTCGGGAGATGCTTGCGGGGCGTGTCGCCGAGCAGCTCTTCGTGCGGGCCTGGCTCGTCAGGTCGGCCCAGACAGCACCTCGGCCGGGCTTCGGCCCGCGGCCCTGAGATCACGGATCGCAAGGCCCGCGGTCCGCTTGGCGAGCCGCTCTCCGGCGGCGTTGCAGACCAGCGGAGCGTGGGCCCACTTCGGCGGCGCCCAGCCGAGGGCCTCGTAGAGCAGGATCTGCCGGGCGGTGCTCGTGAGCAGATCCTCGCCGCGGACCACCTCGGCGATCTGCATTGCCTGGTCGTCGGCGACCACCGCCAGTTCGTAGGCGGCCAGATCGTCCCGCCGCCAGACGACGAAGTCGCCGAAATCGACCCCTGCAGTGCGGCGCACCCGGCCGCGGATGCCGTCCTCGAACTCGATCACCCGGCCGTCGGGCACGAGGAATCGCCAGGCCACGCCTCCGGGCTCCGCCGCCCGTTCCCGCCCTGTCCCGACCGCAGGCCGCAGGGCTGTCGGAAAGATCGGTTCGGCCGAGTGCGGTGCGGTGGCAGCCGCCTCGACGTCGCGGCGGGAATGGGGGCTGGGATAGATCGCGGCAGCCTGCTCCAGCCGCCGCCAGACCTCCAGATACCAGTCTGTCCGCTGGCTCTGCCGGTAGGGGGCCTGAGGGCCGCCGCGATCGGGGCCTTCCGTCCACTCGATCCCAAGCCAGCGGAGATCCTCGAAGGCCGCCTCGACAAACTCTTCCCGACAGCGGCCGCGGTCGAGGTCCTCGATCCGCATCACGAGCCCCGCTCCACCGGCCCGCTCGGCGGCGATGGCGAATGTTCGGGCGTGGCCGACATGCAGCAGGCCGGTCGGCGTCGGGGCGAGTCTGCCGCGGTTCACATCAGCCACCAATTTCCCGTGGCGAGCACGTAGCAGCCGAGCGCGAGATTCGTGCCGGCGTGGGCGAGGATCGTGTCGATCGGCCGCCTGGTCGCCGCCGCGATGCCGCTCACGACCGCGAACCAGCAGACCGCCGCGATCGCCTCGCCAGGATGCGTGGCCAGGGCGTAGACGAGACAGGCGGCGGCCGAGGCGGCGGTGAGTTTGCCGAAGGGAACCTTCCAGAAGTCCTCGTCGATCCCATACCGCATCAGGAATCCTCGCAGGAAGAGTTCTTCCACGAGCGGCACGACGGCGACCAGCCCGACCATGCGCACGGCCAGAAAAGCCCAGCCCATCGCCGACCCGGCAGCGAACTGTTCGAACGGGTTGAAGCCGCTCCGCTCGGTGGCGGCCGGGGCCCAGCCGAGTTCCCGCTGGAGCGTGGCGAGTACGATCCAGGGCACGACGAGTCCGATCCCGAGCGGCAGCGGCCACCAGGTGGTGCGGCCGATCCAGCGGCGGATCGGAGGCCAGAATGCTCCGACCGCGGCCAGCGTGGCCACGATCCGCAGGGCATAGACGAACGGGTAGCCCGAATAGGGAATCCCAAGGGCCCCTGCCAGACCTCCGCCGTTCGGCACGGGCTCGAACAGGCCAATCGCCATGAACACGGCGAACGGGAGCAGGCACGACTGCCAGGGCCATTCCGGGCCGAGATCGGCGTCCGGCCTGTCCGGGACCGGGGTGTGGCCCGGGATATCGGAGGCTGGGGCGTCGGAGGCGGGGATGGATGGTGTCATCGGCCGGGCTTTGCTGCCGTCGGGAAAACGAGTGTTTCAGCACGCGGAACGGGCCTGTCACACTTGCGCCGCGATGAGTATATTCACGGCTTCCCTCCACCATGCCATCCCCATCCGGCGGCGCTGGCATCGCGTCCTGTTTCCCCCCGAAGGTGATCTCGCTCCATGGACCTGTCCAAGCTTCGCAACATGGGCATCTCGGCCCACATCGACTCCGGCAAGACGACGCTTTCGGAGCGGATTCTCTACTACGCCGGCCGCATCCACCGCATCCAGGAGGTGAAGGGTGGCGGTGACGGCGCGACGATGGACTACATGGATCTGGAGCGGGAGCGAGGGATCACGATCACGAGCGCCGCTACGAGCGTCAAGTGGCACGACTGTGACATCAACCTGATCGACACCCCCGGCCACGTCGATTTCACCGTCGAGGTGGAGCGCAGCCTCCGCGTGCTCGATGGGGCGATCCTCGTGCTCTGCGCCGTGGGCGGCGTGCAGAGCCAGTCGATGACGGTCGACCGGCAGATGAAGCGGTACAAGGTGCCGCGGCTGGCCTTCGTCAACAAGATGGACCGCACCGGGGCGAACTTCCAGCGCGTGGTGAAGCAGCTCCGCGAGAAGCTCGGCACCGACGCGATCCCGATGCAGATCCCGATCGGAGCGGAGGACAAGCTCGAGGGCGTGATCGACCTGGTCGCCATGAAGGCCTTCTACTTCGACGGCGACAACGGCGAAACCGTCCGCGAGGAGCCGATTCCGGCGGCCTATGAGAAGCCGGCGGCCGAGGCCCGCCATGTGATGCTCGAAGGGCTCGCGATGTATTCCGACTCGCTGATGGAGAAGCTCCTCTCCGAGGAGCAGCCGAGCGAGGATGAGATCCACGCCGTCGTGAAGGCGGCGGTGCAGAATCAGAGCATCACCCCCGTGTTCTGCGGAAGCGCCTACAAGAACAAGGGCGTGCAGAAGCTGCTCGACGCGGTCGTCCGCTATCTGCCGAGCCCGGTCGAGCGGAAGGTGATCGCCAAGAAGTGGGACAAGGCCGACGAGGCCTTCGATCTCTCCCCGGATCCGGCCAAGCCGCTCGTGGCGATGGCCTTCAAGATCGTCGACGATCCCTACGGCCAGCTCACCTTCATGCGGATCTACCAGGGCAAGATCACCAAGGGCGAGGCCTACATCAATCAGCGAACCAGCCAGAAGCAGCGGTTCAGCCGGATCGTGAAGATGCACGCCGACAAGCGCGAGGAGATCGACTTCGGCGAGGCCGGCGACATCGTGGCCGTGATGGGCGTCGACGCCGCCAGCGGCGACACCTACGCCTCGGAAAACAAGTATTGCACGCTCGAGAGCATGTTCGTGCCAGAGCCGGTCATCAAGATGGCGATCACTCCGACCAACCGTGACGGCCTCGATAAGCTCAGCAAGGCGTTGCAGCGTTTCACCCGCGAGGATCCCACGTTCCGCGTCTCGACCGACGACGAGACGGGCGAGACGGTGATCGCCGGCATGGGCGAGCTGCACCTCGACATCTACGTCGAGCGGATCAAGCGGGAGTTCAAGGTCGAGGTCGAGGTCGGCGCCCCGAAGGTGAGCTACCGCGAGGCACCCACCCGGGCCACGGAGTACGAGTACAAGCACAAGAAGCAGACGGGCGGCTCGGGCCAGTTCGCCCACATCGTCGGTCGGCTCGACCCGCTCCCCGAGGAATCGCCCGAGACGTTCGAGTTCGAGGACGCCGTCGTCGGCGGCCGCGTGCCGCGGGAATACATCCCCTCGGTCGAGAAGGGCTTCCGGGCCTCGCTCTCGAAGGGGCCGATCGCCGGATTTCCGATCGTGGGCGTGAAGGCCACGCTCTCCGACGGCTCGTATCACGACGTCGATTCGAGCGACATGGCCTTCCAGATCTGTGCCCGGGCAGGCTTCCGCGAGGCCTTCCTCAACACGAAGCCAGTGCTGCTCGAGCCGATCATGAAGATCGAGGTCGAGGTGCCGGCCGACTTCCAGGGCCCGGTGACGGGCGAGCTCAACAAGCGTCGCGGCCTGATCATCTCGACGGAGACGGTCGGCAACACCTCCACGATCATCGCCGAGGTGCCGCTGGCCGAGACGTTTGGCTACTCGACCGACCTCCGCAGCATGACCCAGGGTCAGGGCGTGTTCACGATGGAGTTCAGCAAGTACCGCCCCACCCCGGGCAACGTGCAGAAGGAAATCGTCGAGGAGCGGAAGAAGGCCGAACTCGCCGCCGCGAAGTAACCGCCTGCCTGCTGTTGGGCCGCCTTGAGCCTGTCGTGAGATGTCCGCAGTGGGATAGGCAGTCTGTCAGGAGAATTGGTCTGCGATCGCGTTCCAGAGGGCGATCCGGGCCTCGAGGCACTGTCGGGCCGTCTTCGAGGCCTCGGCCCAGTTGGTCGGATCGGTGCCGCAGAGGCTGGCGACGATCCGCCGACAGATCGGGGCGTGCTTGACGTCGTCGTGGGAGATGTGCCGCTCCACGTAGAACCGCAACCGGCCCCAGGCGTTCGGCTCCTGCTCGGCGAGCGTTCCCACGAAGTGGCGGAACATGTCGGGGATCACGTCCTCGCGGCCGTAGGTGAAGGCGGCCACGATCCGGTGGGTGGAGTCGGACTGGATGATCTCGAACGACCTCCGCATGAATTCAACGGCCGGGGCGGGCGTCTCGGCCCTCGCCATCGCCTCCTCCAGGCTGACGCCGTCGCTGAGCACGTCGAGCAGCCGCTCGATGGGGCGGGTGTCGGCCCCGGCCAGCTGCATGCTTTCGAGGTAGAGTTCGAAGTGGGAGGCATGGCCCCCTTCCGGAAGTTCGTCCGACTCCTCGTCGAGCACGATTTCGTTGACGAGCCGCCTGGCCTCGCGGTCGGCCGTCGGAAGCCAGGGGATGCCGGTGCAGGTCAGCCGCTGCTGCATCGCCTTGAGCAGGCTCTGGAAGTCCCAGACGGCATAGACGTGCATCTCCATGAACCGCCTCAGCCGCTCGGGACTGTTGACGAGCGGATAGAGGCGGTGGTGCACGAGCCGGTCGCGGATGTCGCCGAGTTCGATGTGCAGCGACTGGCCGAGGGCGTGGCCGGGCGTGGGGGCGTGGGAGGCGGGCGGGGCTGGAGCGAGTGTTGTCATGGAGCCTTTTTCGGCGGCTGGAGGCCTCGAACACCATTTCCTTTGTAGTCCTTCGGGCCGCCGCGTCCATCGCGGCCCCAGACCCCCCTCTCGGGAGGCGGCCGGCGTCAGGCGGCCCGGAAGCCGGCAGGGCCGTGGATCGGGTCAGTAGTCGGCGTCGCTGAGCTGGTAGGCGGCCGTTCCCCAGCCTGTCCGCGGCACCGTGGTCGCCTTCCCCGCGGCATTGTTCGAGGTCACGAGTTGGGCATAGACGACGGCCGCGAGCGTGTTTTTGAGGAACGCCGTGTGGCCGTCGCAAAACGCCACGACGACCCCTTCCATGTGGTTTGAGGAGGGCTGGCTCCAGGCTCCCGGGGCTCCGGCGACCGCCGAGTTGAGGACTGGCGTGATGGCCGAGCCGGTGATCCCGAAGCCTGGCACGGGGTTCGCCGCAGGGCCGGCATAGACGGCCGGCGCGGCCGCGTAGCCAAACTGGCCTGCCGCCGTGGGGCAGGTATCCCACCAGCCCCGCCCAAACACCGAGCCGCTCTTCTCCGAGAGCAGCAGCGTGGTGCCCGTTCCGTCGCCATTGGAGATGTCGTCCATGTCGAGTCGGCTCGTCGAGGCGACCGAAACGGCGTCGAGCATCACGCCGTCGTATTTGCTCCATGTGCCGCCGGTCTGTGCGCCGGTGCTGCCGACGTTGCCCGCGTAGGAGAGGCTGGGAAACGATCCGGCGTTTGCCGCTGCGGATGGGCAGATGAACGTGGCCACCTGCGGCTGCGGGGTCGCGATCGACGGAGAAGATGCCCAGGTCGTGTAGAGGTCGTTGCGTTCGATGAAGGGCAGCAGCAGCACCGGCCAGGAGGGGGTCTGGGCCGTGTTGGCAGGGTTCGGGTTGGCATTTCGCCAACCAATGAGAAGCCCGGTCGATTCGGCCTGACGCTGGGTGGCGAAGGCCAGTTGATACTGGTTGTTGTTGCAGGACGTGCGGCGGCCCGATTCACGGGCACCCTGGATGGCCGGCAGGACGAGGCCGGCCAGAATTCCGATGATCGCGATCACGACCAGCAGTTCGACGAGCGTGAAGCCAATCCTCGGGTCTGGCGTCTTGTTCATGAGAGATGCCTCGGTGGGGTCACTTCGAAAGGAACGTGTGGCGGATCGTCACCTGGCGCACCTGCCGGCTCGACGGCTCGTAGCAGCGGATCCGCACCTCGAGGCCGCGGAGCGGCACGGGGTAGGGCGGGCTGGTTTCGCTTTCGTCATTGTCGTCGGCGATGTTGTCGGTGTCGTCGTCCAGCCCGTCGGTGCCCTCGTCGGTCTTCGCGTCGCCATCCTCGTTGATCCCATTGAACTCGTAATGACGGCTCCATGTATCGTAGGTGCGAAAGGCGGTGCCTGACGTCGTCAACTCGGCGGCGGCCGTTGTATTGTTCACCACCTTGATGCCCGCAGAGCCGAGCGGAGTTTTGCCGACGGGCGGAAACGATCCGGTTCCCGAGGTCACGGTCCCGCCGGCCCAGCCAAGATCGACGTAGCCGCCGAGGCTCTGCGGGCTCGCGGCCGTCGCCGACGGATAGCCCGGATCGCCGGGATAGACCGTCGTACCGGCGACGGTCTTCGCCGGCACCTCAGGGTCGAAGACCCGCAGGTCGAAGGCGATCAGGTTTGTGAGCACGACATCCTCCGCCTCGCGGGCCGTGCCGATGAAGGTCGCTCCGTCGAGCGTGGCCGTCTCGAGCGGATAGGGAAACGCCGTGGCCGATGTGGTGCCGGACAGGCCGTGCCAGAACCGATTCTCCCGCTTGGTCAGGTCGCCGAGCGAGTTGGGATAGAGCCGGCCGCCGGAACGCCTGCAGGAGAGGTCGTAGCTGCCGTAGAAATCGGGCCAGGACACAAACGGGATGCTGTTGTTGCCCGTCGAGAACGGTGCCAGGCCGACGTAGGTGGCCACGAGCAGGTGCCTCCGATGGAGATCGTAGAGCGTCGTGCCGGCGACCGGCTGCGATGCCGACGGCCTGCAGAACCAGGCCACCTCGGCGACCGGGGATTCGAGCGTGTTGGAGCCATATCGGCCCACGAACGGTCCGCCCGTGGTGCGGGTGGTGAAGAGCAGGATGTCGTCGGTGTCGGCGTCGAGCCGGTCGGTATCGTGGGCGGCGTCGGCGTCGGTTCTGGGGCCCTCGACGATTTCGAAGTAGCCGGCATCCTCCTCGGGCTCGGTCCAGGGACGCAGGTCGCTCGTGGCCCCGGCGAGATCCTGCCGCAGCCGCCAGGCGGTGCTCCGCATCCGATCGCCAAGTTCGACGGTCGCCTGGCTCTGAGAGGCCGTCCTGCCGAAGAGGGCGAAGAGGGTCGCCGCCGCCGCCATCACGCCGAGCGCGATCGCGGCCGCCAGCAGCAGTTCCACGAGGGTGTAGCCGCCGCGGCTCTGCGGGCTATTCGAGGAAACGGTGCAGGCGGATGACATCGCGGGCATTGAGTGGCTCGCCGGCGTTGTAACCGACCGGGATCGACCGGTCGACGATCGCAAACACCCGATGATACACGGGCGCCTGATCAGCCGCCGTGGTGTCGGTGGTTTCGAGCGTGATCCAGACGCCGAACACATGCGACCGGACGGTGGCCACGTTGGCCAGCCGGGTCGCCGTCGCATAGGCGAATGCAGGATTCAGATCATACTGGCGGTTCTTCTTGGAGGAGTTCGATCCAGAAGTGACCGTCCTGTCGAGGTACATCGCTGTCGACCCGCTCGTGACCGGCGCGATGGTGAGCAGATCGTGCATGCTCTTGGCGGCCTTTCCGCTGGTCAGGAAGGGATTGGTGGCGACGTCGGCATCGGACCCAAGAACGGTCAGCCAGACGGCGTTGTCGAGCCTGGGATCGCTGCAGCCTGTGCTGCTCACAACAGTGTTGAGGTTGACCCTGCCCGGCTCCCTCCAGCGGGAGAGCTGGTTCCAGGGAATCGTGTCCATGCCGACGTCTGCCAGGGCGCGAAGCCGATCGACGTGGATGCTGCTCCCCGCGAATCGGGATGGCACCGTCGTGGCATCGAGCAGCATTTCGGTCGGCATGTAGTAGGCGTTGTAGGCTGACGAGGCCGCCTTGGCCTGCGGCGTTTCGTAGCTCCGCAGGATCGTCGAGGCGTCGCCTGGCGGAACGAGTGCCATCTCCGCCTGGCTGACATAGGGCCGGCCGGCCCATGGAAACCAGGTGGAGAGGATCGCGGGGAGTTTCGAGAGCGTGGGCGAGGAGATCGACTGTGCGGCCGACGGCTGCTTCCAGACCGGCTGGGCCCGCGTGAACGACTTCCAGTTGTTGGCCGACGCGTTCGTGCGGTTGACCGGCAAGACCTTGAGCTCGTCGACGGTGCGGTAGGGGTTTGTCACCGCGTTGTAGGGCTTCCGCGGATTGGCGAGCCGCTCCAGGAAGACCGTCGACTCGGTGGTCGTCGAGAGCCGGAAGTCGCCCCCCTTGTCGATCGTGAAGGTCTTCAGTGAGGGGTTGATCGTGACCCCCGCGCCGGTCGTCGCAGGCTGCAGGCAGAGATAGCTGTCGGGAGCCATCTGGGTGGCGGCATTCTGAGTGGCGGTCGCCGAGCCGAACGTGTTCGCGGGCACGGTCGACCCGAGAGCGTCGAACCGGACGACCTTGGAGCCATCGATCCGCAGCCTCCAGAGCGGATCGGTGGCTGCCTTCTTCCGCAGATCGAGCAGGTCGTTCGCCCCGAGATCGGTACTCAGCGGGTTGATTGCGAACGCCGTGCCACTCATGATTCCTCGGGCAGTCTGCGGCCGGTAGAGCGTGATGTAGAGGCCGCCGCTCTTGATGCTGCTGGAACTGCCGCCGTTCTCATCGTCGTCGTCGTCACCACGCATATCGCGATCGTCGTCGTCGTCGCCGTCGCCGTTGCCGTTGCCGTCGTCGTCGTGATCATCATCGTCACCGTCGCCGTCACCGCGCGAGCCGGACGTGGTATACCAGTCGAGCGTCTGGGCGAGCAGGATTTCGGGTCGCACGGCGCCCCAGACGACGTCGCTACCGCTCGGATTCCAGCCGTCGGCATCGGTGAGGTTTGTGTCGTAGGCGAAGCGGATCATCGTCGATCCGGGCGAGCGGTAGCTGGCCGCATTGACCGCCCACTGCGCCGTCTTCTCGTCGGCCGGCTGGCCGAGGGCCACAAGCAGCGTGAAGAGGTGTTTGCAGTAGTCGAGCGTGCTCGAGTCGAGGGTCTCGAGCCGGCCATTGCCATTGGTGTCTTCGCCGGAATCGAGGATCTCGTCGCCGTCCTTGTCCTCGTCGAGGAAGGGGCGGTTGACGTCGAACCGCAGGCCCGCCATCAGATCGGGGGAAAGCACGCTGTAGGGATTCTTGAGCGTCCGTGCATAGGCCACGATCCGTTCGGCCACGTCTCCAGTGAGCGTCGTCGTGTCCCAGCTGTCGGTCGTGATCAGCATCCGCGACTGCTCGGCGCGTCCGTCGAGCGCGGTGGCCAGCCGCTGGGGCAGGACCGCGGCGTCGGCATCGAACTGCCGCAGCACCCGCTCCATTTCGGCCGGCGTGAACGGGCTGTCGGCGGTCGCCTCGGAGGTCGTGCCGACAGGTGCAGTGCGGGCGGCATCGGCGTCGAGCCGCATCTCGTAGGGATCGTTCGTGGTCAGGGAGGCGGTCCAGTCGGGCGTGAAAAAGGTGAGCGTCGGCGCCGTTCCCGAGGCCGTGCCGCTGGTGTCCATCCAGACCTTGAACCGGCCGGCGAGATCGACCGTCTTGCTGCTGCCCCAGATCTGTTCGCCGATCGCGCTCAGGGCATCGTTGCCGCCGTCGCCGGGGCCGGCGGTGCCGCTCGCGCCGGCGGTACCGTAGCGGCCAACGAACGATCCGACTGTCGGCGTCGGTCTTCGCTGTTCCTGGGTTGCGCTGGCGGCGCTGCTCGAAATGGGCGTATTCGATCCCAGAGCCTTCGCGCCGCGGACCAGCTGCGACCAGGCATTGGTTGACGTGGTCCCGACGAACAGCCTCGAGGCGTCGATGTCGGCCGGACCATATCCGCCGCCGATCGTCACGTCGGGGCTGTTGTTCCACGCCGAGGTCGGGTAGTCGAGCGATGTCGTCGTGCCATGGGCGTTGACGTTGATCCGACCGTCCATGTCGAGCACGAGGTAGGAGACCTTGAACGAAAGTCTGCCGCCGTCGCTGGTGGGCATGTCGTCGAACAGATTGGCCAGCCAGACGCCGTCGGCGATGCCGTCGCCGTCGTTGTCGACCTCAGGTGTGGCCGTCCCCGATCCGAAGGCGGGCCGCGGCACCCGCTTGACTCGCGAGTTTTCCAGTTCGACCTGGGTAAGCCAGGCGTTGTCGGAGTCGTAGGCGTCGTAGGCCTCCGTCCGAAACTCCGGGCCGTTGACGATCACGTCGCAGGCACCGGGCGGTAGGGAGACGGGCCGCCCGAGCCGGAGATTCGCCAGCTGGCAGGTGTAGGGGCTGGCCGAGCCGGTCGTCCGCAGGATGCGGAAGCTGGTGATGTCGCCCCGCTCGCCACCCTTGGGAACGAGCGTGACCACGCGGCCATTGAGTTCGAAGGGCTTCGAGGACCCGGACAGAGTGACGGCAAGCGTGCCCGTGAGCAGCGGGCCGTTGTCGACCAGCGAGAGCATACGGCCCTTGATCGCGGTGCCCGAGCCGTATTTGTCGGCGAGCAGGCTCTCGGTCAGGCCTGGGGTTCCGGCCGGCGCCGTGATCAACTTCATCAGGGCCTCGTCGAGCAGCCGCCGGGAGACCGTGGTCGAGGAGGCATTGGAGGCGGTGGCGGCAGCGAAGGCCTGGGCCGACGTCTTGGCCCGCGAGGTGTTGACGAGCATCAGCGTGCCGAGCATCAAGAACAGGCTCAGCAGCGAGAGCACGACGAGCAGCATCATGCCGCGGCGGGACGGGGCGGCCTCCGGGCGGGTGATCGAGGTGGATGCGGTCATGGCGGTCGTTCCAAAGCGCTGTTGAATCTGTCAGTCGAGCACGACGGCGCGTTCGTCGAGTCGAAGGAGCCCCTGAAACCCGAATCCGGAAATCGTCCCCGACGTCGGCAGGCCGTCGGGATCGGTGAATGTCACGAACGAGTTGCCGTTCGCGGTCCACGAAGCGTTGATCCTGCGCCAGGTCGGGCTCGTACCCGACGGTGTCAGCAGGAGGTAGGAGCAGCCGCGGGCAAACGTCTTTCGCGTCGATTCGTCGCTCGGCGAGAGGGTGTAGTTGCCCGAGGAATAGCTGAGGGTGAAGGGCTGGATGTCGCCTGCCTTCTTGAACACGGCCAGGCTCACCGTGGCCGCGGAGCCCGGACCGACCGGTGCCGCAAACGACCGCGGCGTGATCATCGCGGCCCAGCAGATCCCTTCGCGATGATCCCGGGGCCCGAGACCGGCCTCGGAAAACATGTTCAGCGGTGCGTCGCCGTCGGCGAGCGGACGGTAGGAGAGATCGTCTTCGAGCGTAAAGGATCGCGACCCATCGATCCGACTCGCCACGACGTCGGCCTTGGCGAGGGCGATGTTCGGGCCCGAGAGGGATGAGAGCACCGGGCCGAACGTCCGGGCCAAACCCGTCGAGCCGGTGAGAAAGAGATCACTCGACGCGAGGCCGCGATTGACGATGTCGGCCCAGGCGTCGGCGGCGAGGGTACCAGCCTGGTCCTGGGCATGGGCCTCGGCCAGCCGGGATGCGGCAGCGGGCAGAAGGGCGGCGAGGCTCGTGAGCCCGATCACGAGCAGGCCGCAGGCCACGAGCACCTCCAGCAGCGAAAAACCGGCTCGGCTCTGGGCTGCCCGTGAGGCGTTCATGCGGCGCTACTTTCCGAGGGGGATCCCGGCCCGGGCCTTGGCCCTGGCGGCCCGCAGGGCCGCCGAGTCGGTGGCTGCCTGGGGGACGTTGTTTGAGACCTGGGCCCGGCCGGTCTGCGGATGGATGACGACCCAGACCGAGGTCTCGCTGGCGAGCGTGTTTGCAGCCGAGCCGACGTCATCCCGCGAGGCGACGAGCAGGTAGATCGGCACGATCGGATCGACGGGCGGGGCGAGCTTCCGCAGCGAGCTGCTGCTGAAGACGTGCGGCATGACCGCCTCGATACCACCGACCCGGTCGAAGGAAATCGCCACGGCTCCCTTGCCGGCGAGGCTGCCGTAGCTGGCCGAGGGATCGTCTCCGATGCCTGAGAACCGCAGATCCACGACCGCATTTTTGGGAAGGGAGGCCGCCTGTGAGGCCTTGATCGGATACCGGGCGATGAGCACGTCGAAGGGGGGCGTGATCGGGCTCGGCCAGATCGTGTTGGCCGTGCTCTGACCCGACGCACCGCGAAGCGAGACGGTTCCGTTCGCCGAGGAGGCCGACGACGGCGGGGCGAACTGCATCCAGACGCTCCGCGGCTGGATGATCTGGTCCTTCTCGTAGAAGCAGATCTTGTAGCCGTCCTGAAGGTCGGAAACGTCGGCGTTCGAGGGCGTGACCGTCGCCGTGGCCGTGGTATTCGAGAGCACGGCCGGGGGCACGCCCGTGGCCTTGCCCTCGATCGGCGGAAGAACGTCGGCGTTGAAGATCACCGAAGCGATGTTCGCATCGTCGGCCGAGGGCTCGAGGATGATCGCGGCGCCGTATTCCCGGCCCAGCGAACGGCTCTGCGTGGCCACGAGGACCGACGCCAGCGACTGGGCTCCGCGGCGGATCTGGGAGCGAACGCTCGGCTTGTTGGCGACCGTGAGCATGCCAAACGCCGTGGCGAAGATCGACGTCACGACGAGCAGTTCGACGAGGGTGTAGCCGCTGCGGCGTTGAGGGGAGAAAGTGTTCATCGCTTGGCCTCTTCATCGAGGTTGGTGACGTTGTCGAGGAAGGCGGAGGTGTTTGGGACGGGTCTTCCGGCCGAACTCAGGGCCGCGGCCTGCGGGTTGCCGCAATCCCGACCGACCGGGCCCGTGCCGAGCGAGAGGGTCACGCCGTCGCCCGAGCGGTCGAGGCCGCCGACCCCGTCGGGGCCGGGGGAGTAGACGAGCGGCCGCATGCCGAGCGTCGGCCGAACGCTGCCGGCCGCATTGAAGGCGGTGTCGAGGCTGCGGTGTCCGGAGAAGAACAGGGTCCCGCTGCCGGCGGGCAGCTGCAGTGCCGGGGCCCAGAGGAGAAACTCGATCGGATTTCTCCAGGCGTCGAGAAACTCCATCATCCCGTCGCCGTCGGTGTCGCCGACGTCGGCTGTCTTGAGGCCGATGCAGTCGAGGCAGTCGGCCAGGCCGCCCTGCATGATCACCATGAACAGGCACTCGGCGCTGTTGTTTGCCTGCGGCACGGACGCCTTCTGGGCCGCCGAGAGGCTGTTCCAGGTGGCGATATAGGTTCGCTGGGCGGGCGAGCTGAAAATCACGGGGTTCGCCGCCATGAAGGCGACGTCGGCCCAGCGGTCCGGCATGTCGCCGGTGATCATCGTCCGGCGGATCGTCCAGGCCCGGTAGTCCTTGCGGCTCATGCCTGCAGGCGGCGCGGAGGTGTTCACGGCCCGCGACGCATACCGCTCGAGCTGGGCGGAGAGGATCTGATCGATCTTGGCGATCGTCGTTCGGGTGGCGGCCGTCTTCTGGCTCGAGCGGGCTGCCGAGATCCCGCCACTCGTCAGGGAGGCGAGGATCAGGATGATCGTCAGCGTGACGAGCAGTTCGACGAGGCTGAAACCGCGTGTTTGCGTTCGGTTTCTCACTGGAGATCCTTTCTGGATCCAGTTGCCCGGATGCGTCCCCCGACACGTCCTGGCAAGGAAAAGAATAGGCGGGGCAAATGTTTTGAAATCAGGGCCCGAGGACAGTACGCAAAAAACCATAGGACAGGTCTTTGGACAGTTGGTTTTCTGAGCAAAAAACTGGCCGATTCTCAGGACCGCTGAAGCCCCGGAAATCCGCACAACCCGACCATGGGCTCAGAAACCGGAAAAAGCCCCGCTGGATCTGGCGGAGGCGACCGGGAGGCGGGCCGGCATCGGCCGGAAGTGAGCCGCAGGTCAGCCGGAAGAGAGAAAGGGACGAGAGGCGGGGCGATCGCGATCAGGGCCGCTGAACCGGGATCGTCACGCCGTCCACCACCTGGCTGCGGCCGTCGGCCCGACTGGAGAGGGCCCTGTGAACCTCGGGATGGATCTCGAAGCTGAGTTCCTGCACGCTGCCGTCGGCGAAGCCCATCGTGAAGACACCGCCGTGGGCGCTGCCGAAGGCGTTTTGGCGATTGGTGCCCCGTTCATCCCGGGCCGGGGCGTCGTATGCCCAGCGGATGTTGTGCGGCCCGAAACCCGCCAGCAGCGGCCGCAGGTCGCCGGGGTCGTTTCCGGAGGTGTATTCATCGGGATTCATGGACTTCTCGCCGACCAGATAGGTCATCGAGAGCCCGTCCATGATCTTGGCCGGCACGACCCGGCTCATCCGGTAGAAGATGCCGTCCTGCAGGAAGGGGATGCCTCCGTCGGGAAGGGCCATTTTCTGATCGAGCCGCCTCTGGGCCCAGGCATCGCCATCTGCAATGGTCGCGGGGCTTGCGATGGGGATCGCACCGGTGCACGAACCGCACGAACCGATGTGGCTCCGGGGATGATTCGTCATGTCGGCATCACCGCTGACCAGGATGCTGGTGAGATCCTTGGAGGCACTGCTCGCGCCGTCCGCGCAGTAATTGATCGTTTCCGATCCCTTGCCGAGGCCGCGGAGCACGTAGAGCGGAGGACACTTTGCCCCCGAGCCGCCATTGCCCGCGTAATCGCTGCGGGCGGCATTCGGGAGGTCGATCGAGGCCGAACAGCCAGATTTGTAGGAGCCGGTCACCGGCAGAGCCTGGCTCGCCCGCCTGCTCGGGCAGGAAAAGACAGGCATCGGGATCGCCATCGTCATCTGGTAGGTGCTGTTGCAGCCAGCCTCCAGTTTGTCGAGCGCGTCGACGAGCGGCTGCTGGTCGAGCCGGGAAAGAGTGCCGTAGGTCCAGCCACCTGGTTGCTTATTCTCGGAGCCACGGGCGGTCGTCGGAAGCCAGAGATCACTCCATCCGCCGGATGGAAACGCCCCCATCGCCGATTCATGGTGGGAGAGGGACTTCGTGATCTGGGCGACGTTGTTTTTGCAGGACGTCCGCCGGCCCGATTCACGGGCCGCCTGCACCGCGGGCAGCAAGAGCCCTGTGAGCGTTCCGATGATCGCGATCACGACCAGAAGTTCGACGAGCGTGAAGCCGGCACGGATGCGTTGCATGATGTGGTCGTTCCCCGGAAAAGCGTGCGAGAAACCGGCCGTCCCCAAACGGCGGCTTCTCGGGAAAGAAGCGATCGCTCAGTAGTCCGATTCTTGGAGCAGGTACGGGACTGACGGTGCATTCAGCCGTAGCCAGCCAGTGGCGCCCCCAAGACGACTGCTGTTGTTGGCGTACGAGCCACTTGCGTACACCGAATTTGACGTCAGAAGTTGGGCGTAGACATACGACTGTATGGAGTCTTTCAGGAAAATCGTGTGACCGTCCGCGAACGCCGCAACGACGCCTCCAGGATGATTGGCAGACGGCTGTGCCAGATAGCTGAAATCGGTTCCAGACGGGGAAGCGACGCTGTTGACGACCTTTCCCGACGGCACGGTGTCGTTCGCGATTCCAAACAAAGCGGGCGTCGTACCGCTCGTCGAACAGCCGAACAACGCACTCGCGTTGGATGTACCGGCGATCGGTCCCACATATGCATTCCAATTGTTTTGGGACGGCACCGACGCCCCGGTCTTCTCGCTGAACAGCAGCGTGTTCGTGGCGCCGTCACCGGTCGAGATGACATCCAAATTCATCTTTGCCGCGTTGTAGGCTCCACCGACGCTGTCGAGAAAGACACCGTCTGCCTTGTACTGATTGCCACTGGCGCCTCCCGTCAGCAGTCCGGTCCCGCCGTTGCCTGCGTACGAAATCGGCGCAGTCGCCTGGCCGTCAGACGACGATGTCGGACAGACGAAAATCGACATCGAAGGCGGACTTGAAGGCACCAAACCTGTTTCCCAGATCCTGTAGACGTCCGACCTCTCCAACTGCGGCAGGAGCATGACCGGCCATGAGGGATAGGCGGTGCCTGAGGAACCGATGAGTTGGTTCCTCCACCCCGGAAGCGACTGCTTGGTGCCTTCGTAATTGACGACGGCCTTCGCCAACTGGCTGAGGTTGTTCGTGCAACCGTTTCGTCGGCCAGCCTCGCGGGCGTTCTGCACGGCGGGCAGGAGCAGGCCCATGAGCGTGCCGATGATGGCGATGACGACGAGCAGTTCGACGAGCGTGAAGCCGGAACGAGCAGGGGTGCGGATCATTGGTATGTGTTCCAGGCGCATGCCAGAATCCCCCGGCAGGCGCGGCCAAATCGAAACTCAAGCACAATCGACCATGCCCACTCGCCGTCGTTGCGACGGCTCGATCGCGGCAGGCTCGCGACCCCAACGAAATTCTCGCAAAAAGACGGTTCCGTGTCCACTGAGGGCGGAAACGCGATCAGTGGGGCAGAAACGTGTGGCGGACAGTGATTTGCCGCACCTGCCGGCTGGCGGGCTCGTAGCAACGGATCCTGACCTCGACTCCTCGCAACGGATATGGATACGGCGCCGAGGTCTCCTGCTCGGCGGTCTCGTCCACCTGGCCGTCGTTGTTGTTGTCGAGGCCGTCGGAGCCCTCGTCGATGATGCCGTCGCCGTCCTCGTCGATTCCGTTCGACTCGTAGTGTGTGCTCCAGGTGTCGTACGTGCGGCGAGCAGCGGTCGATCCCACGAGCCCGTTGGCACCGGTGCCCGAGCGGGAATCGCCATAGCCGGAAAAGCGTGCCGCCAGTCCCGAAGGCCCGGATGAGGAGCCGTTTCCGAGATCCACGTACGTGCCGCTCGCGTCCGAACCCGTGCCACCGGTTGCATTCCGATCGCCCGGTCCGACGGCCGCATCGCCGACGACATCGACCGGAGCGACCGGATCGAACACCCGGACGTCGAACGACAACACGTTGGTGAGCACCACGTCCTCTCCGATGCGGGTGGAAGTTCCCGCGAAAATCAATCCATCGGGAGCCGGGTAGGCCTGATGGCCAACGAACGGAAACGGGAAGTTCGTGATCACGCTCGAGTGCAGGAAGCGCGATTCACGCCGCGTGAGATCGGTGAGCGTGTTGGGCGTGACGGTGCCGGTGGTGGTGACCCTGGAAGAGATGTCGTATTGCTCGAAGAATCCGCTCCACGAGGTTGCCGGTGCCGTGTTGGCGTTGGTGGAGAATGGCGGAAACCCGGCCAAGCCGACAATCAGGAGTTGGCGACGATAGAGCGTAAAGGTCGCTGGGTTGGAGGTGTAGGCGAGCGTCGGCGTGGTCGCCGTGATCGTCGGCCGCAGAAACCATCCCACCTCCGCGACGGTGCTCTCGGCAAACCCGCCGGAAGTCCCCGCTCTCCCGAGGAACGGGGTGTCGGAATTCCGCGTGGTGAAAAGAAGCACGTCGTCGATGTCGGCGGCCAGATCGGTCGTTCCCACAGCCGCCGACAGGTCGTTCAGTGGCCCCTCGATGATCTCGAAATACCCTTCCCCGCCCTGCGGGTCGAGCGGGGGAAGCGGCCGCGCGGTCGCGCCCGCGAGGTCGCTCCGCAGGCGGGCCGCCACGGTGCGAATCCGGGCGTCGAGTTCGACCATCGAGCGGCTGTCGGACAGGGCCGACCCGAAGACCGAAAACACCTGCGCGACCGCCGCCATGAGGATGAGCGTGGCCGTCGTGGCGACCATCATCTCCACGAGCGTCATGCCACGCCTGGTCATTCGATGATTCTCCGGAGCACCACGCAGTCCCAGACGTTGTGATTCTTGCCGGGGTCGTAGGCCACCGGGATCGACCGGTCAACGATGTAGAAGCCGCGATGCAGCTTCACGGAATCCGGGTCGCCGGAGATCGATTCCCGAACGGTGACCCAGACCGCGAACACGTTGGACCGGGTCGTGGCGGTGTTGGCGAGCCGAGTGGCCGTATAGATCTCGTGCATCGGGTTGCGGGGCTGGATCGCGGTGAGATCGGAATCGGTGTCCTTGATGACGGACGTTCCAGACGAGGAGAGCGACAGCAGATTCAGGAGCGAGGTCGCCGGCGAACCGCTGAAGTTGGTGGCTGATCTGGTCTTCACCGGGTTGGCCGTCCCCGACTTGGTGAGCGAGCCGGCCACGACGGCGTTCCAGACGTCGTCGGTCGTGATCGTGTTGAGGTTCACACGCCCCGGCTCGCGATACGAAGAGAGCTGGTTGATCGGCGTCGCTTCCGGGTAGATCCCGTAGGTGGCGAGCGTGCCGGTGCCCGACGCGTTGATCGTCGTGTGGGTGCCCGCGAACCGGGAGGGCACGTGGACCGCGTCCATCAGCAGAGGCACCTTGAGGCCTGCGAGTGTCAGGAGGTCGTTCGCAGCGGCCGTCGGCTTGGTGTATTGCACGAGCGCATCGGCGGCATTCCACTTCGGCACCAGAAACAGCTCAGCCGCACTCACGAAGGGCCGATTGGGCCAGACAAACCACGCGGCTGAGCCGGATGCCGTGACGTGCGAGGGGGTAAACGTGAAGTCCGTGGTCTGGGGTGCGCCGAAGGCCGTTTTCCAGAACGTGGCGGACTGCCGGCTGCTGACCGACGGCGCGGGAGGATTGGTCGGCGGCACGACGTAACGATTCACGACTTGAATGGTGCCGGAATCGACGACGCGGTACATCGGCACCGAAAACGCGGTCTCCGGGTCCTGCGACCAGATGCCGGCCGTCACGGCCGCGGTGGGATCGCTGAGCCGCTCGAGATAGACGGTCGCTGATCGGGGCGACGAGGCGGGATAGGGCGACGTCGGGAGCGGGCCGGGCACGCAGAGCACGGTCGGGCTCGTGACGGGTACCGTCGGGAGCGTCGTCGAGGGGGCGAGCGTGCCGCCGGTCAGGCAGAGCCACTCGCCCGCTCCGAGACGGGGCGTGGAGTTCGCCGAGGTGGCGGACGCGACCGCGAACATTCCTGACGAACCGGAATTGATGTCGAATCGGACGTGCGACGTGTTGCCGTTGGCGTCCTTGATCCGCAGTCGCCAGACCGGATACGTCGAAGAGTCGGAGAACGATTTCTTCTCCGACTTCTTTCCGAGATCGACCTGGTTGGTCGCCGTTCCGCCGGTGAGACAGTCGAGTTCCACGTCCACCGGTTCGGCCGGGATCCGCCTCGAGCCCGACGCGAGAGCCCAGGCCTCCCACGGCCGATGCATCTCGACATAGAGTTCGCCCCGGGAATTGTCTTCCCAGGCACTCGTTTCCGCGATCAGGATTTCTGGGCGTTCCGTTCCCCAGACCAGGCCGCGGTCGGTGTCGCCGGTGGTCGTGGCGTCGTTGTCGATGTCCCATCCATCCTGCGGATTGGTGTCGTACTCAAATGGCGTGATCGTGGAGTCGGCATCTTGAAATTCAACCACATTCGCCGCCCACTGGGCGGTGGTGGCATTCGTCGCCGTGCCGCCGAGAGACACGAGCAGCGTGAACAGGTCCTTGAAGAGCGCCTGCCGCTGGACGTAATACGGGTCGCTGGCGTCGTAGGAGGCGGGCTTGGAGGAAGTGAGAGGCCGGTTGAGGTTGAGCCGCTCGCCTCGTGCCACATCGTTTGCGATGATGCCGGAGACCGCCGATGTGCCGCTGAGGGCGCCGGTCGCGCCATTCAGCCAGCTGCGGATCGTCGTGGCGGCCGAGCCGGTGATGGTGGTCGTGTCCCAGCCGTCGGTGGTGACACGAAGCCGGGCTTCCTCGCTGGCCGGCCCGAGGATCTGCACGAGCCGCCTGGGAAGCCGCTGGGCGTCGAGGTCGTACTGCCGCAACACCCCTTCGAGGTCGGCGTAGCCGAAGACGTTGTCCCAGACGCTGCCCGTCGTCGTCATCGAGCCGTTGCGGGCGGCCCGCGGGTCGAGTCGCAGTTCATAGGGGTCGTCGGTGCTTTCGCCGCTGCCCCAGTCGGGTTTCGCGAGGATCAGCCGCGGAACGACGTCGCTTGCCGTGGCGGTCGTCGTGAGCATGCTGCCGTGCAGATCGGGAGGTGAGTTGTAGGTGCCACGGGGGGCGGAGCCGCCCGAGGGTGCCCAGTCGTACGAGGCGGAGCCCGACCACCAGATGGCCGGCACCCCCGTACTCGAACCCGTGACCGCGTTGCTCGCGGACGGCGTGACGCCGCCATCGCGAATCAGGCTCAGCGTGTCGTTGGTGTTCGGGGCACCGGGCCGAGCGAGCGGAAAAGAACTGTTGCCCAACTTTGACCATGTACCGCTGGACTGTCTCTTCGGAACGTCGGTGCAGTTGCAGACAAACTTCGTGATGTCCTGTCCCTCGCCGTATTTGCCCTCCATCTCCTTCATTCGGGGAAGGGGTTGGTTGGGGGCGAAACGTGACGTGTTGGGCCGCTTTTGAAGGGTCTGGGAGTAGGCATCCGCCCCCGAGAAGATGTACGAGAGGCTCGGGACAACAGCGTCTTCATCATCCTGGGAGTTCGCGTCACTATTGCCGTTATTTGAGTAGTTCGGGTCGTTGGGACCGCGCATTCTCCGCGATTTTTCCGTCGCGGCATACGACGACTCCAGGAACATCCAGCCGCCGTTCACCTCGGGCGGTCCATATCCCGAGCCGACAGGAATTCTTCCGGGCGACGGGGCATCGGTGCCCGTGGGCCATCCGGGGCAGTCAGTGCCCGTCAAGGTGGCCGTCGGATAGGTGATCGACGTGAGGGAGCCGTGCGCGTTCACGTTGAACCGCGAGTCGAGATCGACGACGAGGACCGACGCGTGGAAATCGACGGTGCCCACCCCGCTCGGGGCGGGCACGCTCGGGAGGCCGAAGTCGAGAAAGAAACCATCCGGAGTACCGTCGTTGTCGTTGTCGGCACCGTAGTCGAGCCCGCTGGGGGCGTTCGATCCGGACAGCGTCGCCAGCGCCGGGTTGGTGCCCGACGTCACGTATCCGAACTTGAACGTCTTCGATCCGGCCACGGTCTGGTCGCTGGAGGAGTTGGCCTTGTCCTTGGGCGAGACGTGCGACAGGAACACGTTCTTGTCGTCGAACGCATCGTAGGGTTCGTTGCCGCTGCTTCCGTCGAGGACGAACTCCAGACCGTTGAGCACCACGTCGACGGGGGTTGTCGGAAGCGAGAAGGGCCTGCGGCGGGCGGGGTTGCTGAGCAGCACCGAAAAAGCCCCGCCCGAGGCGCTGCCGGAGAGAATCCGATGGCTCGTCGGCTCGCGATTCGAGCCGAGGATCGTGAGCACGCGACCCGGCAGGTCTGCGGCCTGCAATCCGGAGATCTGCAGCGTGCATGTGAGCAACGGCGACGAGGTCGAGCCGGAACTGCTGGTGATCGAGACGGGCTCGATCGCGGTGGCTGTTCCGGTCTTGGTCAGGCCGTCGCCGTATTTGTCCCCCAGCAGGGATTCGAATGAAACGTTGCTGCCTGCTGGAAGGGTAAGAATCGCCGATCCCGATACCTTGGGCGAAGAAACGCCCCCCGTCCCGCCACGGACGACCTTGAGCATGACGCCGTCGAGCAGCCGAGCGGGGGCGATGCCGATCGAGGACGAATCCATCGCCAGCCGGGCCTGGGCCCGGGCGGCCTGCTTCGCCCGGGCGGCGACGACCAGGTAGGTCGTCCCGAGCAGGAGAAACAGCGTCAGCATGCTGACGACAACGAGCATCAGAACACCGCTGCGGTGCTGCTGCCGAACGATTGCAGGGCTCATGGGACTCACCGTTTCATCCGCTGTGGCCGATCGCTTGCCTCGATCGGCCGGGAAGACTGCGTTTCGGGTTTCTACTGCGACCAGGGGCCGGGACCTTCGAGCATGACCGTTTGCTCGGCGAGCCCCACGGAATCGAGCAGAATTTGTATGGTGCCGGCCGCCGTGGGCGAAGCGCCGCTGAACGACACGTAGACGTGGCCGCTCGAATCGTCGATCGCGGCCATCGCCAACTGATGGAACGAACTGCCGGTGGTGACGACCGTGCCAGGGCGAACGACCTCGCGCAGCTTGCGGTCGCCCGGCACCGTGATCGACGTGATGGCGGATGATCCGTCCCATGAGCCGGACACGGTCAACGTGCCGCCCGTCGACAGGTCGCGGTTGTGAAACACGATGGCCGAGAGCGTGGCGAAGCCGCCGGGCGAGAGCGTCGCCGTGCTGGTCACCGCAAGGACGCAGGACATGCGGCCCTGGAAAGCCCGCGGACCGACGGATGGAAATTGGTTCGTCGGCAGCGCGTCGTCGCTGACCGGGGTGTTGTAGTTCACGTCGTCGCGACTCTGGGCGATCAGGCGCAGGACGGTCTGGGCGTTGCCCGACGACAACGGCGGAGACGCCGTCGAGGAAAAGATTCCGGCTGGTTTGAGCGTGGCGGTGCCCGCAGCCAGGCTGGTTCCAAGCGACGGGTCGAAGACGGCCATGGAAGACGCGGAACGCGAGAACGAATCCAGCTTCAGGAGCCCGAACGTCGCGGCGTCGGCCAGCGAGTTCGCGGCGAGCGCCGTGGCCCGGTCGTACACCAGCGCCCGCGACACCTCAGACTTTCCTGCCGGGATGATCGAGAGCACGCTCGTGAGCCCGATTGCGAGGATGCCGATGGAGATCATCACCTCCATGAGGGTGATGCCGCGGCGGTTCATGGGGATGCGGTTGCACATGACTTCACCGGCCGGTGGCGAGCAGTTCGGAGCGGATGTAGGCCTGGGAGGCGATGTCGTTGGCCGCGTTCGGCACGCACTCCGCCAGCTTCACGACGCCCGTGAGCGGATCGATGCCGATCCAGTAGGAATCGGCGTATTGCCAGTTGTAGCCGGTGGAATCGTCGCCCGGAGTGAACGTGGCAGGCGAGGGCACGGCCCGGTCGGCGCGACCGACGAGGAGAAAGATCGCCCCGGTGGGTGTGGTTCTGGTCGCCCCGACGATCATCTGCCGCAGGCGGCCCGTACCATCGAAAAGGACGGCGATCGAGCCGGGATTGTCGCCAAATCTCACGTATCCGGCCGCGGCCACGTACCCCGACTGGGCGACGTCGACGCAACGCCCATCTGCGAGCGTTAACGGCGAGCCCGACCGGATCGGCTGCCGCATCAATTCGTACGTGTGCGCGACATTCGCGGTTGGCCAGGGAGTGTTGAGCGGCGTCTGATTGACGTTTTCGACGGTGAAGGCACCCGTTCCGCGGAGCGTCAGCATCGTGGCGGAAACCAACGCATACCACGGGCCGGAACCATCGAAACGCACGAGGTCGCCGAGCGTTCCCGACACGGTCGCTCCGCCGATCGATCCGGATGTCGCGATCGCTCCCGGAGGTGTGAGCACGAATACCGGCGTGCTGCTGATTGTGGTCGATGAACCGGTAACGGTCGTGGGCAGGTTGTCTCCCTGGAACAACGTCGGAACGTCGGCCGAGAACAGATCGAGGGCATAGTTTGTGCCCGCCACGGGAACCATCCAAAAGCCGCCCCATTCCGTCCTTCCGAGGACGCGATTCTGCGAGCGTGCCACGTAACTCACGAGTGACCGCGCCGCCTCTCTCGTCTTACGGCTCTCGGATGAGTTCGCGAGCAGCGGCAGCACCACGACGCTCAATAGGCCGATGATCGCCACGACGACCATCAACTCGACGAGCGTCATCCCGCGACGGCGATTTGAAAGTACGGACGGCATGGTCAGCGCTTCGACACGAGGTCATGGTTGGTGATGTTGTCGGCGGCGGCGGCACTGTTTGAAACAATGCCTGCGGGACTGCCGCTTGGACGCGTCGTAGAGATGGGCGCGCACGCCAGCCAACTCACCGGGCCTCCCGTCAGGCCGTAGCCACTGGATCCTCCCAATGGATCGTTCAACGATTCGTCAGGCCCTGGGGAATAAATGAGAGGCGTTAACCCATAATCAACCTGAGCCGGAGCGGTCGTTGGATAGGCAATGGGCGTGGAGATCTTGAAGGGGTCAAAAGGATCGGGGTTGGTCGCAGCGTTTTGCACTTGGATTGAGGAGGCATATCCCGCCGGCCAGCGGATGAATGCAATTGGTCGTCCCCAGCCATCCCAAAACTCGGGTGCTCCATCTGCGTCGATATCCCCGATTTCGTCACTCCTGAAACTATCGATGGCATCGCCCGAAAATCCGCCTTTGGTGACAGCCATCGCCAAGCATTCAGCCCCCTGATACTTGTCGCGATTTGTCCCCCACTGCGTTCCTGAAGCGTTGGCGAGAGAAAATTTGAACGCCGCATATCGAACGGCGACACCGCGAGCACCGGCCGACTGGGCAGCGGTCACCGAGTCGTAGACATCAGCCCAAAGGTCGGGAAGTTCCTGAACCATCAGAAGGCGAATCCCAGCAAGCCGATTTGTTGCGATCGTCACCTGATCGGTGCCGGACACTGAGCGTCGCCGGCTGAGGTAGCTCTCGTACTGCGGCATCACGATCTCGTGCAGTTTGCGGATCGTGCTCTTTGTCTTGTCGACTTTTGCGCGTTGCCGGGCGCCTGCCAGGCCCGATAGCGTGAGCGCCGAGAGGATCGAGATGATGACGAGCACCACCATGAGTTCCACGAGCGTGAAACCGTTGCGATCAACGCGGTGAAAAAGGCCGTGGTTTTCGCGCATGGCAGCACCGGTCACTTGGACTCGGAATATTCCTTGCGGGTACCCGGCCAGAAATTCGAGAGGTCGTCGTCGTTGCCGAACACCTCGTCACGTCCCGCGCAGAGGATCTGGAAGGTGTCGGGGTTGAAGAACGAAGTGGCCGAGTTCAGCTCCGCACGGTATGTGGTCGAGCCGACCGTCACGGGATTGTTGCTCGCACCGGACACGATCGTGCCGTACTGGGTTGTGTCGATGTAGACGTACGGGCTCCCGGACTTACCCGAGGGCCAGTAGAGGCCGGTTTTGAGGTCGAGCCTGGCCGTGTCGAAGCCGAAGAGTTTCTTGCGGGTGCCGTTCGTCAGGGGCAATGTCGGGTCGTCCGTGTAGCCCGTCAGCCAGAACGCGATCGCGTTCCCCGGCGAAACGTACGCCGGGTTTCTCCCCGAGAACACCGTGGTGAGTTCGTTCGGCACGGTCGTGCATCGCGGAAATATCCGTACGACGTGTTTGCCGGCCGGGCTGGTCGCGGTGAGCGTTTGGTCGTAGCACGGCGG
>Ga0209598_10000732_pt1 | contig 26695 bp, 24 predicted proteins | sample M_140807_EF_Meta_FD_187317 | JGI IMG/M metagenome (GOLD analysis project Ga0209598, IMG submission 187317) | Freshwater microbial communities from Lake Montjoie, Canada to study carbon cycling - M_140807_EF_MetaG (SPAdes) (version 2) | ecosystem: Environmental > Aquatic > Freshwater > Lake...
AAAAGGTACAAAAGACAAAAGAGGTTACTCAGTTGAATTCAACAGCAGTACTTCAGTTCAAAGTGGTTTCATTGCATTACCTAAAACTCAAGATGAGTATGGTCCTGGTGACCATGGTACTTATGCTTTCGTGGATGGTTTAGGTGCAGGTATAAACGATGCGGATTATGATGTTTGGGGACCAAAATTTGAAGGTCAATTAATTCCTCAGTATGACAGTCCTGTAGATCCAATCACAGGTAAGCGTGCTGGTACACCTTGGATTGCTCGTGGTAAGGACAACTTGAAGCGTTTCATTGAGCCAGGTGTATTAAATACATCTAGTATTGCAATTGCTTCTTCTACAGAAAAAGCAGATGTACGATTCTCTTTAGGTAATACGTACAATAAAGGGATCATGCCAAACACAAGTTTAAATACAACGAACTTAAACTTATCTGGAACATTAAGATTCAACTCTAAATTAACTTTAGATGCGAATATTAATTTCAATAAACAATATTCAGATAATTTCCCAGACGTAAACTACGGTCCAAACTCAGTGATCTACACGATGACTATTTGGGGTGGTGCTGACTGGAATATTGATGATATGAGAAATTACTGGCAGCCAGGTAAAGAAGGCGTACAAAGTATCTATGCAGAATACCAAAGATACCATAACCCTTACTTTATGGCGTATGAGTGGACAAGAGGTCATTACAAAAATGATATCTATGCTTATACAAGTTTAGATTATAAAGTAAATAAGTATGTAGATTTATTCGCAAGAACTTCTGTTACAACTTATGATTTAATGCGTAATGAGAAAATGCCTTTCTCTGCGCATCCTTACGGTAGAGAAGAAAATAAAGGTGACTATAGAGAAGACAGAAGATCTTTATTCGAATCTAACTCTGAGTTCCGTGCGAATTTCAAAACACCAGAATTAGCTAATTTCTTTAATATCTCTGGTTTTGCTGGAGGTAACTTTAGACAATTTAATTACAATTCAAGTTTTGTAACTACAAACTACTTGAACGTTCCAAATGTATATACTTTTGCAAATAGTAGAAATCCGGTGATTGCATACAATTTTGCATCTGAAATGAGAGTTAAATCTTTAATGTATTCAGTAGATATTGAGACTGGTAAATATGCTAATTTAACTATCACTGGACGTAATGACCAATTGTCAGCATTGAACAAAGAAAATAACTCTTTCTTCTATCCTTCTTTCAACTTAAGTACAGTGTTGAATGATTATATCGACATGCCAAAACAAATTAACTTCTTCAAATTAAGAGGTTCTTATGCAAAAGTAAGAGGTGGTGGTAGCTTTGTATCTGATTACATTGGTTCTACACCAAATAACAGTTTCCCTCTAGGTTATGGTGAGCAATATAGCTCTACTTATGGTGGACCTACTTATACTTATGCCGATGTATATTCTACAGGTATTGGTTATAACAACACAACGCAAGCTGCTTTCACAAATACATTAGTAGATAACAATGTTCAGCCTGACGATAGATCAAGTCTTGAATTTGGTTTAGAAACAAGATTCATCAACAACCGTTTTGGCTTAGAGGCGAGTTACTTTAGCTATACAGATGGACCTCAAATTTTCTCTAAATCAATTTCTCAAACATCTGGTTTCGGTTCTTATGTAATCAATGGTACTAAAACTAAAAGAACTGGTTACGATGTTAGTTTGAATGCAGTGATTTTGAAAAAAGCAAATGGTTTAAACTGGGATGCGACATTTAATATTGGCTCTTTCATCAACAAGTATAGCGAATTACCAGTAGGTGTATCTGCTTTAAATACTTTCTACAAAGTTGGTACAAGAACAGATGCGGTGTATATCAGAAAGTTTGCTAGAACTCAAGATGGTCAAATCATCAATGATGCTGGTGGTCGTCCAGTGATTTTACCTGTGGCACAATATGCTGGTAACTCTAATCCTGATTTTGTTTGGGGTTTAAACAATAAGTTCAGCTACAAAGCTTTCACTTTGAACATGCAAGTGGATGGTCGTGTAGGTGGTATCATGGAAGATTATGTAAGAAAGAAGACATTCCAAGGTGGACGTCATATTGAGACAGTTCAAGGTGCAATGGGTGTAGCAAGATACCAAGATTATTTAGGCGTAAAGTCTTATGTAGGCGAAGGTGTTCTAGTTGCTTCTGGAACTCCAAAGTATGATGCGGTAACTGGTTTAATCACAAACTATAGTGAATTAACTTTTACTCCTAATGGAACAAAAACTTACATCCAAGATTATATCAGTCGTGTACACGGTATTCCTGAACCAAATATGATGAGTAAAACATTCTTTAAATTAAGAGAAGTGGTTTTAACTTATGAACTTCCTGCATCTTTAGTGAAAAAATCTTTCTTTAAGAAAGCAACTGTTTCAGCTGTAGGTAGAAACTTATTGTACTGGATGCCAGATTCTAAATTTAATGATGTTGATATTGATCAGTACCCTGGTGATTCTTCTATAGGATTACAAACACCAACTACAAGATCTTACGGTATCAATATTAATTTCACATTTTAATTAAAAGAAACCTATAAGATATGAAAAAGATATTTCAAATACTAAGTTTAGGATTGGTATTAAGTTCAATGACAGCTTGTAAAAAGTCATTCGATACTTTAGCCTCAGATCCTAACAGAGCCACATCGGTTCCAGCGAACTTGATTTTAAACAATGTCCTTCTTAATTACAGTCAAGGCGCATTTAACGGTACGCAAAGATGGAATCAATATTATGTTTGTAATTATGCTTATTATGGTAACCAAGAGTACAACTGGACTGGTTATTCATACAATAACTACAACGTATTAAAGAACATCATTAAGATGGAAGACGAAGCAAAGAAGTCTGTACCAGGTACAAATCCTTATACAGCGCTTGCTAAGTACTTAAAGGCTTATTTTTTGTATGATTTAACAATGAACTTAGGAGATATACCAGTTTCTGAAGCCTTAAAAGGTTTAACAAACGTAACACCTAAGTATGATACACAAAAGCAAGTTTTCCAACAAATTTTGACCTATTTAGAAGAAGCAAATACAGAAATGGGTACTTTAAAGTCTACGAACTATGTATTGGCAAATGATTTCTACTACGGTAATAACTTATCTAAGTGGCAAAAAGCGGTGAATGCTTTCAAATTGAGAGTATTGATCCAATTGAGCAACAAAGAAGCAGATACTGATTTAGCTATTAAAACTAAATTTGCTGACGTTATCAATAACCCTACTAAGTATCCTTTATTTAGCAGCGATGCAGATAATTTAGCTTTTGTTTACAATAGCCAATACAATAAGTATTCTACAAATCCAGATAATTTTGGTTTTGATGCAACACGTTACAATATGTCTTCTACATATTTAGGCAACTTAACAACTTTGAAAGATCCAAGAACTTTCTTTGTTGCTGAGCCAGCTGCTGCATTAGTTGCTTCAGGTAAAGCACCTAATTCTTATGATGCATTTGTGGGTGCAGGTTCTGGAGAAGATTTAGCGACAATGAGTGCGAACGCAAACCTAGGTAAATATTCATTCATTAACCGTAAGCGTTACTATCAAACTTATACTGCTGAAACAACGACTCAAGTAGGTTATCAAGAAATGTGTTTCAATATTGCAGAAGCAGCAAACAGAGGTTGGATTACAACTCAAAATGCAGAAACTTGGTACCAAAACGGTATCAAAGCTTCTCAAGCTTTCTATGGTGTGAAAGAAGGTGCAAATACAGTGACTTTCCAAAAACCAAACGGTACTTTAGCAGAGTCAGTAACATATAGTGTTGATTTTAACTATGCAACTTATTACGCTCAAGCAACGGTGAAATATGCTGGTAACACGACTGATGGTTTAAAGCAAATTTTATTGCAAAAGTATTTAGCAATGTACCAAAATAGTGGTGCAGAAGGATATTACAACTGGAGAAGAACAGGCACACCAACTTTCCATACAGGACCAGGTTCTGGTAATAGCAATAGAGTTGCATTACGTTACCAATATCCAAGTGCAGAGAGAATCAACAACAAAACAAATTTAGAAGCGGCAATCACTTCTCAATATGGTGGAACTGATGATATCAATGCAAAAATGTGGATCATTAAATAGTTTTTTGAAATTGAATTGGGGTTTTATTTAGCGGAAGGGCAGGTTTTACCTGCTCTTCCTTATTTTTGATAACTTATGACTCAACCAAAAAAGTTTCAAGCTTTTCTATTGACTGTGTATATCGCAGCCATTTGCTTTTTAACTTATGCTTGTGTCTATGCATTTAGAAAGCCATTTACAATTGGGTTGTATTTAAATGAACCAAAAATATTTGGCGTTGATTATAAAAATATACTTGTCATTGCACAAGTGATCGGCTATACCATCAGTAAGTTTTGTGGTATCAAATATATCTCGGAATTAAAAAATATTGGAAGAGGCTGGGCTATTTTATTCTTATTGCTGTTGTCATGGATTCCTTTATTGTTATTCCCACTTATTGACAGCCCTTGGAATGTAACAATGCTCTTTTTAAATGGCTTGCCATTAGGGGTACTTTGGGGATTGATCTTTTCATTTGTGGAGGGTCGAAAATCAACTGATTTTATAGGGGCTGCTATGGCCGTTAGTTTCATTGTTTCTTCGGGTTTTGTTAAGTCTGTTGGTAAATGGTTACAAATGCAATACCTGATTGCCGAAAATTGGATCCCATTTTATACGGGTGCTATTTTTATTATTCCTATAATTATTTTAGTGTATTTATTAGAAAAAATACCCAACCCTACTCATGAGGAAAGGGTTCATAAATCTATCCGAGTGCCATTGGACAAGCATGATCGAAAGCGTTTTTTTACTCAATTTAGTTTTGGACTCATTTCTTTTATAATTATTTATATGTTTTTGTCTTTATTTAGAGATATACGAGACAATTTCGCGGCCGAGCTTTGGAACGAATTAGGATACGGTAATACCGCTTCAATTTTTACATCAACTGAAATTCCAATTGCAATTTGTGTGTTGATCATGATTGCAAGTATGATTTATATTAGAAATAATAAGCTTGCTTTTTTCTTAGCGCAAACAATTATTTTATCTGGCTTTATTATATGTGGACTAAGTACGCTATTATTTTTGAATCAATATATATCTGGCTATAGCTGGATAGTATTGGTTGGCCTTGGGTTGTATATGGGTTATATCCCATTTAATTCAATTCTATTTGATCGCATGATTGCTAGTTATAAATTAAAAGCCAATGTGGGCTATTTTATGTACTTAGTGGATGCATTTGGTTATGTTGCAAGTGCGGGCGTGATTATACTAAAAGGCACAATCGATGTGAATTTAAGTTGGACAACATTTTTTAGCAATGGATTAGTTGTTTTATCTTTAGTGGGTATTCTTTTTAGTATTTTAAATATGATTTATTTTTCAAAAAAATATAACACAATACAAAATGAGTAAGTCGGCAATTGTTATTGGTGCTGGAATAGTTGGCCTAGCAACTGCTAGAGCATTGGCAGAAAAAGGTTATGCCGTTAAAGTGATTGAAAAGTCTCAATTCGCATTGGGTGCTAGCGTACGTAATTTTGGGATGCTATGGCCAGTAGGTCAACCAGACGGTAACCTTTACAATCGATCAGTAAGAACAAAAGAAATTTGGACTGAATATTTAGATGCTGCAAATATTTCTTACAATGCATGTGGTAGTTTGCATTTAGCATATAGTACAGAGGAGATGAACGTAGTGGAAGATATTGCGCAGTTTTTTCAATCTAAAAATAGACCAGTCTCAGTGATTGACAAAGAGACTGTATTGGCTAACTATAATGGCATCAATGAAAATGGATTGTTGGGCGCTTTAAGAAGTGAAGATGAAATTATCATTGATCCAAGAGAAGGGATTAAGCATTTACCTGCTTATTTAACCCAAAAATATGGCGTCTCTTTTATTTGGGGTACGGCTATCACGAGTGTTACAAGTCATGCTGCTTATGCAGGTAAAACGAAATATGCTGCAGATATCGTTTGTGTTTGTTCTGGCCAAGATTTTGAGACCTTATATCCGGATCAATTTAAAGCACAGCCAATCATAAAAACAAAATTACAAATGATGCGCTTTAAGCATCAAGATCCTGATTATAAAATTGGTGCATCTGTTTGCGGCGGACTGTCCTTATTGCATTATAAAAGTTTTCATGCATCATCAGCCTTAACTAAATTAAGACTAAAGATAGAAGAGGAAATTCCTGAATATCTAAAGTATGGTATCCATGTCATGGTATCTCAGAATAACCAAGGTGAATTAACAGTGGGAGATTCACATGAATACGCTTTAGATTTCGAACCATTTGATAAAACAGAGATCAATGACATGATCCTTGCTTATTTAAAAAAGTTCATGCACATAGATCAGTGGAAAATGATACAATCCTGGAATGGCATTTATCCAATTATGACTAACGGTGCTGCAGAATTATTCTTGAATCCAGAACCAGGGGTCTATATTTTAAATGGGATTGGGGGACATGGCATGACGATGTCATTTGGATTTGCAGAAGAAATGATTGAAACTATTTAAGATCCTTTAATAACCCAACCTTTTTATTTTTTATAATACCTATTTTATGAATCAACCAATTGTAACAGAAATCCTTACTTTATTCAATACCAATGGCGGTTCAATGTATGGCGGAGAGGATGTAACGCAGTTAGAACATGCTTTACAAGCCGCTACATTAGCAAAAGAAAATAATGCTTCTGACGCCTTGGTGACAGCGGCTTTATTACATGATATTGGCCATCTTTTACATGACCTACCAGACGACGCTAGTGATAATGGGTTAGACGATGTGCATGAAGCATTGGCAGCAAAATATCTAGAAACCTATTTTGTACCTGCAGTCGTTGAACCTGTTAAATTACACGTAGCAGCTAAAAGATATTTATGTGCTGTGGATACTACTTATTACGATACTTTATCTGCGCCTTCTAAAACCAGTTTAACTTTACAAGGTGGAGTGATGAGTGAAATCGAAGTAGCTGAATTTGAATTGAATCCCTTTTTTAAAGATGCAGTTACATTAAGAAAATGGGATGATATTGCAAAAGACCCAGCAATAAAAACAGAGGCAGTTGAATTTTTTGCTTCAATGATTCAAAATAGTTTAAAATAATTTTTATGCAAATTCAATGTGTCGTTTTTGATATGGCCGGTACAACTGTAAATGAAGATAATATTGTATATAAAACTTTACAAGCTGCTTTAAATCATTACAATGTTCCTGTAGATTTAAATCATGTTTTATTGCATGGTGCTGGTAAAGAGAAATTCCAAGCAATTAAAGATATCATTTCAAATAGTCCTTACGAATTAGATGCAACTGGTCAATCAGAAGCCTTTAATTATTTTTTAGGACAATTAGATATTGCTTACTCCGATTTTAATGTGACTCCAATGCCAGGTGCAGAACAGGTATTTACTGCATTAAAACAAGCAGGTGTAAAAGTCGTTTTAAACACAGGTTACAATAGAGCCACTGCAGAAAATCTGTTAGGCAAATTAGGATGGGCAGAAGGGCAACAAATTGATTTATTAGTGACTGCCTCTGATGTTCCGCATAATCGTCCAATGCCTGATATGATCCTATACGCAAAAGATAAATTGCAAATAGCTGATACAAAACATATGATTAAAATTGGAGACTCTTGTATTGATATTGAAGAAGGCAAAAATGCAGGTTGTTTATTGAATATAGGTATTACGACAGGTGCACAAACCGAAACACAATTAATGGAAGCTAAGCCAGATTATATTGTACATAGTTTGACTGCTTTATTAGACATTCTGCCAAAGTAGATATTAATTAAAACGGTAGTGTAATAATACGTCTTGATCCATCACCATCGTTTCAATTAAAGACATTTGTACCTTCTTATCTAATCCACGGAATTCGTCCAGGCCTAGTATTGGAAGACCATTTAGATCATTTAAAATAGCGGGCGCTATAAACCAATACAATTCATCTGCTATATTTTGATGAATCATACTTGAGTTCAATTGGCTTCCGGCTTCTGTTAAAATTTTATAGTATCCTAGTTCAAGTAATTTAGCTGAGATGGATGAAAATACAAGTCCTTGCTCATTAAATGTTCCAATGATGCATTCTATATTTTCTGGTAATTGAATACTTAGAGGATTGGCAGTAATAAAAATTATTTTTGTAACTGAACGCGGATAAAAAATAGGCAAACTTTCATATTGCTTTTCAAGTAGTTCCAGGTTTTTATCAATGATAATTACATTGGTTTCTTTAATGGCGCCTGCTGTGTTTCTAATGGTTAAACTTGCTTGATCTTGAATCACCGTTTTATAAGTAGTCAAAATTGCATCCACATTGGCCCTTAAATGATCGTGTACAAATTGTCTTGATGCTGCATTGCTAATCCACTGGCTATTTTTTGCATAATCTGCAATTTTGCCATCAATGGTGGAAGCCAATTTCAAAATATAGTGCGGTCGATTTTTCAATTGATTGGTAAAAAATCGATCGTTTAATAAGGTAGCTGATACATCATCCACTACTTCAACCTCAATACCATGCTCCATTAATTTTGCAATACTTGCTACTTTAGGATTGGGATCTAAACTCGCTATGACTACTTTTTTGATTTTATGTTGAATGATTAAATCTACACATGGGGGTGTTTTCCCAAAATGAGAACAAGGTTCTAAGCTAATATAGATGGTGGTTTGACTAAGGTCTGTGGTTTTTTGCAGGGCTTGCTCAATTGCAAAGACCTCAGCATGGGGCCCTCCTAATTTTTGATGAAATCCTTCACCAATAAGGTTACCCTCATGGTCTATTATAACTGCACCTACAAAAGGGTTAGGTCTAATTTCATTTTCATTGGCTTTTTTAGCCAAATTTATAGCGTATTCAATTGCCTCCTTCTGCGTCATAAGGGTTATCTTTGCAGTCCAAAATTACTCAAACTATCGCATATGTTTACTGGCATTGTACAAAAAGGGAAAATACATGCAATTACTCCGTCCGAAGATGGATGGGAACTAGCAATCAATATGGCTCATTTTGCTACCATTGTTCAAATAGGAGATAGTGTTGCCATAGATGGTGCTTGCCTAACTGTAACTAAAGTAGTGGATGATAATATGTATTTTTTTGTTTCTACAGAATCGATTGCAAAAACAACCATCAGAAATTATAAGACAGGAGATGCCGTGAATACCGAATTACCAATGCAGCCAAATGGCTACTTAGGGGGTCATTATGTATTAGGTCATGTGGATGCAACCGCTAAAGTCACTGAAATAAAAATCACACCTACTGCTTGGTTTTTAACCATTCAAGTGCCTGAACAATTTGTAAAATATATTGTTTACAAAGGGTCTATCGCAATCAATGGAGTAAGTCTTACAATCAATGAGGTGCGAGATCAGCTGATTGAGCTTTGCATTATCCCAACCACGCTAGACAAGACCAATATCAATCAACTTTCGGTTGAAAGTATGGTCAATATTGAATTTGATATTTTAGCAAAATATACTGAACAGTTACTTCTAAAAAGAAATGTATAATGTTTGATCATGTGCAGGAAGCTTTAAATGCTTTTAAATTAGGGGAACCAATTATATTGGTAGATGACGAAGACAGAGAAAATGAAGGAGATATTGTTTTCCCTGCAAGCTTTGCAACGCAAGAAAAAATTAATTTATGCGCAAAATATGCAAGAGGCTTGGTATGCATTGCAATGCATCAAACAATCGCAAAGCAAATTGGTATAGCACCAGTCAAAACCAATCATGCAGATCCTTTTCACACCGCATTTTTTGATTCTATTGATGCCATTCCTGCATTGGGCATCACTACAGGCATCTCTGCAAAAGAAAGGGCTATTACTGCACGTCAAGTGGTGGATCCGTCTGCTAAAGCTGCTGATTTTATCAAACCTGGGCACTTATTTCCGGTGGTAGCAAAAGAGGGAGGTTTATTAGTTCGAAAAGGGCATACGGAGGCTGCTGTTGATTTATGTCTAATCAATGATTTAGCACCTGCTGCAATTATCTGTGAAATCATGGACGAGGATGGAGATATGCTAAGAAGGAATGGCTTAGTTGAATTTGCAAAAACACATCAACTAAAAATGATCAGCATTGAACAGTTGATTGAATACAGAAAAACATTTTCAAAGGATTTAAAATTTAGTGCAGTCGAACAAAATTTTGATCAGCATCAAGCGACTGAAATTTCTGCCGCAACAATAGAACTTATTTCACAAGCGCAACTACCAACTGAATTTGGATTATTTAAATCATTGGTATTTCAAAATACTAGCACGAGTGAATCACTTGTTGTATTGTTAATGGATACTGAATTATCCAATAATCCAATCGTACGTTTTCATAGTGAATGCTTAACTGGTGATGTTTTTGGAAGTGTGCGTTGTGATTGCAAAGCCCAATTAAATCATGCTTTAGAGCAGATTGCTAGCAATAAACATGGGTACTTAATTTATTTAAAAGGACAAGAAGGTAGAGGTATTGGTATTGGTCAAAAGATAGCGGCTTATCATTTGCAGGATAAAGGTGAAGATACCTTCCAAGCAAATCTAAGTTTAGGACTTCCAGTGGATGATAGAAATTACCAAGACGCCATTGCGATTCTAAAGTACTTGCGTGTAAATAATTTTTCATTTATCACTAACAATCCAGATAAAATAGAAGCCATTCAAATTGCAGGATTTCAATTTGAACAAATTATAGTGCCTCCATTTGTAACAAAGGAAAATAAAAAATATTTACAAGACAAGGCAACTATTGCCAATCATAAAATTACCTTATAGTATGATCGCCATTATCAAAGCAAATTTCAATGCAACTATCACAGATTTGTTACTAGCTGGATGCACCGATGAATTGGATGCTAAAAACCAAGCATATAAAGTCTTTGAATGCGCTGGCGCAGTTGAAACTGTGGTGTTTGCGAATCGAATTATTGAGACCAAGCAATACGATTGTGTGGTGGTGATTGGTGCAATTATAAAAGGGGATACAGACCATTACGAGTATGTTTGTCAATATGTGACCCAAGGCTTTTCAACCATTGCAGCAACAAAAACAACACCTGTAATCTTTGGTATTTTAACAACACAAAATGAAGCTTTAGCTTATGAAAGAGCGGCAATTGATAAGATGAATAAAGGTCAAGAATTTGCAGTAACAGCCATGGAGATGATCCAATCTTTTAAATCTTTGTAGTCGAAATCTAGTTAGTCTAGTTGCTTATTTTTCTTTCAAGAATTATTTAACTTGTTCGTACAAGTGATTGATTAAGCCGTCGGCCAACCCGATTTTTGGAACATGAATTTCATCTATATTGGCCCATTTCATGGTATAGGCATATATGTTCAATGCAGGAACAATTACATCTGCTCTATCTCTTTTTAAAAGATAAGTGTGCATTCTTTCTTCTACAGTCATTGGTTCTAAAACTCTATGGAATTCCCTGATGACCTCAATAGGAATACTCTTTAAATTTTTTGAATTAATCATGGAGTATATTTTATTAATATTTCCACCAGACCCAATGGCAATCATTTTAGGATAGGTTCTCCCAATTTCTTTTAAAGTTTGCTTCAGATCTTCCCAAACAGCATCATCTACTTTGTTTGTCAAAATACGAACAGTGCCGATATTGAAAGACTTTTGAAAAGCAACAGCAGCCTTATGAAAAAGGGTCACTTCTGTACTTCCCCCTCCAACGTCAATGTATAAATAGCTCTTATTAGCGTCTAATAATTCTGCAATATGATTTTCATAAATGATTTCAGCTTCTAAATCACCTGATATGACTTCTACTTTTACGCCTGTTTCAACCCTAATTTCTTTGATGATTTCTTTTGAATTGCTAGCGTCTCTCATTGCACTCGTTGCACAAGCAATATAATGATCCACTTCATACACTTTCATTAAGGCACTAAATGCATTCATGGTATTCAAGAACATTTTCTTTTTTCTGAATCCAATATAGCCTTTTTCAAATACATCAAATCCGAGTCTAAGAGGAATACGGATTAGATTTAATTTATTAAATTCTGTTTCATTTCCATGCTTAACGACTTCGCAAATAAGTAACCTTGCAGCGTTGCTGCCAATATCAATTGCTCCTAAAATCAATGTATGTTATCTTTTACCTTTTAAAAATTTGTACGTCTCCTCCTGTGATTTAAAACGAGTGGCTTTTTCCGAAGGTACATATTTATTGCTTAAATCTATATCTAAGATTCTTGCTTTCTGATTGTCTTTTAATTGAATATGAATCATGTCAATTAATTCTTTTTTAATGACTGGATCAACAATTGGAACAGCAACTTCGATTCTATGGTCCAAATTCCTAATCATCCAATCTGCACTAGAGATATATACTTTTTGGTTGCCTCTGTTATTAAAAATTATCACTCTTGCGTGTTCTAAATATTGATCTACAATACTGATTGAATTGATTTTGCCTGCATTTTTTTCATTCACACTCTTAAGTGTTAGGATACCTCTAATGATCAAATTCACTTTTACACCAGCCTTCACTGCTTTATATAAAGCGTCTAACAGAATGGTATCAGTCAATGAATTTAATTTGACTGTGATGGAAGCCACATACCCTTTTTTTGCAATTTGAATCTCTTTTTCAATTAAGTCCAATAATGCAGAACGCATATTAATTGGTGAAATCAGCAAATTCCTCATTTTAACAATTGGCTTATCACCTAATTGCCAATTTTCTAAGTAGTTAAAAATTCTATTTGCTTCGTTCATTAAAGTAACATTCTTGGTCATCAAACAATGATCTGCGTATATTTTTGCAGTTTTCTCATTTAAATTACCTGTGCTAATGAATCCATACTGTACAAGCTTATTTTTCACTCTTTTCTGAATCACACAAAGTTTTGCATGCACTTTCATATTCGGTATTCCTACAAGCACGGTAATGCCTTCTTCCTCCATGATGGTTTTCCACTCTAAATTTGCCTCTTCATCAAATCTTGCTTTTAATTCTAAAAAGACGGTCACCTTCTTACCGTTTCTAGCAGCATTAATCAATGCATTGATCACCTTGGAGTTAGATGCTAAACGGTAGGCTGTGATTTTTATAGAGATAACGGTATCATCCATCGCGGCTTCACGTAGCATATCTATCACAGGATCGTAGGCGTGGTAGGGGAAATGCAACATGATATCCTTTTGCATGATCAAATCAAAAACCATCACCTTTTTCTTAAATGCAGGATGGATAAATGGCCTTGGTCTATTGTAATTGGGCTCTTTTATGACATTTGGGAAATCCATAAAATGTCTAAAATTATGAATATGACCTCCTGGGATGATGCTACTTTTACGATTCAAACCTAGTTTCTTAATCAGGAATTCAAGCATTTCTGGATTCATATCCTTTTCATATACAAATCTTACTGGCTTACCTTTTCTTCTGTTTTTAATCCCTTTAGAAATTTTATCTATAAAATTCATACCTACTTCCTGATCTAAATCAATCTCAGCATCTTTTGTAATTTTAAATACATGCGCATCAAACTGATTGAATTTAAAATGAGAGAAGATGATTGGTAAATTAAATTCAATCAAATCTTCTAATAGCATAATGGTTGTAAATCCAGTTTTAGACGGCAAGATGATAAATCTTCCAACTGATCTAGACGGAACTTCGATTAAGGCAAATTTTTGCTGGTAAGCATCATTTTTATTCCCCATCACAATAGCCAAATACAAACTCTTATCTCTCAAATAAGGCAATTGAGGCAGATTTTCAATCATCAAAGGGATGATGTCATGTCTTACTTCGTTGTCAAAATAGGTTTTTACAAATTCCTTCTGTTCTGCATTCAATTGCTTGTTATCAACTATTAAGATTTTGTTCGCCTTCAACTCTTTTAATATATTTTGCCAGATTCGATTGAATTCATTCTGTTGCCTCAATACGACTCTTTGAATCTCATCTAAAATCACTTGTGGTGAATCGATGATGTCAATATTTACCCCCTTCTTCTTATCAATCAATTCCACCATTCTTTTTAATGTGGCAACGCGAACTCTAAAAAACTCGTCTAAATTATTGGAGAAAATGCCTAAGAATCTTATTCTTTCTTGTAATGGGACAGAAGTGTCGTTTGCTTCTTGTAATACCCGAGCATTAAAACTGAGCCAGCTAATATCTCTAGGAATGTGCTTTTGTTTCATAAAGACTTGATTAATAGTTGGTAAATCTACAATATATGTATTTTTCATTGACTTACTTAACAAAAAGTTAATATATAGATAATAGTACGCACACAATTTGCATAGGGAGATCAACGTATTTTGCATAAACAAGCCATCATGAACAAACGCCCATTGGATGTATGTGTAATTAGTGATACTCATTTAGGCACATTTGGTTGCCAGGCACATGAATTACTTAATTATTTAAAAAGCATTGAGCCTAAGACCTTGATTCTAAACGGTGATATCATTGATATCTGGCAGTTTAACAAGCGCTATTTTCCAGCAAGCCATATGTCGGTGATCAAACGTATTTTTAGCATGGCCAGTAAAGGCACTAGAGTGGTCTATATTACTGGCAATCACGACGAAGCTTTAAGAAAGTATGGTCATTTTGAAATGGGAAACATTCAATTGACCGATAAAATTGTATTTGAAATCAATGGTGAAAAAAACTGGGTTTTCCATGGGGATGTATTTGATAGAACAACCAAAGGCAGTGCTAAATTATTAGCAAAATTGGGTGGTTATGGCTATGATTTATTGATTCTAATTAATAGTGCAGTCAATTATGTTTGTAACCTTCTTGGACGTGAAAAAATGAGTATCAGCAAACAGGTTAAGAATGGGGTAAAAAAAGCAGTTTCTTGGATCAATAATTTTGAACAAACTGCTGCAGAATTGGCGATAGAGAATGGGTATAAATATGTGATTTGTGGACATATACATCAACCTCAACATCGAGTTGTGACCACTGATAAAGGAAGTGTAACTTATTTAAATAGTGGGGATTGGATCGAAAATCTAACGGCTTTAGAGTATGCAGATAAAAACTGGACATTATACCAATATGATCCTAATCAATTTGAAAAAGCAGATAAAAAGAAGCTAACTAAAATAGTTAATTTACAAGAAGAGCTTACTGTTTTAACCAATGAAGTAGCATTTCAAGTATCAATCTAATGAATATACTTTACGCAGTTCAAGGTACTGGGAATGGTCATATTAGTAGAGCCATTCAACTCTATCCATTTTTAAAAACATATGGCAATATTGACTTCTTCATTAGTGGGTCCAATGCGGATCTAAAAACCGACTTGCCTGTTGTAGGAAGAAGTAATGGGATTAGCCTTTTTTATAAAGCGACTGGGGGCCTAGATTATTTAAAAATTATTAGATCATTTTCTTTCAAGATTTTTGTAGACGCCTACAAATTGCCTGTCAATAAGTATGACTTGGTCATCAACGATTTTGACTTTGTCACTTCATTGGCTTGTTTATTTAGGAAAAAAAAGAGTGTACAGTTTGGGCACCAGGCAAGTTTTCAAAGCAATAAAACACCAAGGGCAAAAAGTAATCATTTTTTTGGAGAATTCATTTTAAAGCATTTTGTAAAAAGCACCCATTACCTAGGCTTACACTTTAAAGCTTATGACCAATTTGTATTCAATCCAATTATCAAACAAGAAATTATTGATGCCACACCAACCGATGATGGTCATATATCTGTGTATTTGCCGCATTATTCCATTGCGTATTTGGAACCCTACTTTTTAGCAGAATCAAAGCATCATTTTGAAGTTTTTAGTGCCGAAGTGACATCTATAAGAAACTATAAAAATATTGTCTACTTCCCTATTAGCAATAGTGGGTTTACCAAAAGTATGATTCGGTCCCATGCAGTCATTACAGGAGGAGGTTTTGAAACCCCAGCAGAAGCAATGTATATGAATAAAAAGGTATTAAGCATCCCTATTGCAAAACATTATGAGCAATTATCGAATGCAGCTGCGCTATCTGACTTAGGCGTAAAAGTATTATTACAGATAGACCAAGACTTTCATCCTATCTTTACAGACTGGATCCATCATACAGCGCCTGTAAAACTAGTTTTAACCCATTCCACAAAAGATATTGTATCCCAATTAATTAAACAAACACAAAACAGTTAACGATGTACAAAATTTTAAATCAAGAGCATGAAACAGTCGCATATATCCAAAATATGATGATCTTGAACAAAAAAAAAGAAAAAGTTATTGGCTTGGTAATTGGAGATTGTTTCTTTGGAAATGACAATAAAGTGATTGGTAAGATCATCGATCAAAAAGCGTATTTATTGAATGGAGACATCATTGCTACTATTGAAACCAACAAAGACAAAAAAGAATCAGACCCCAAAAAAGGGCTATTGCTAGAAGCTTGGGATATTTTGAGTAACATTAAAAGTCATACTTCTGATTGGATTACCCTTTCAAAAAAATGGTCCAAAAAATCTTTTATTGAAGTATTGCTGTAATAGGATTTAGCTAACCATCCTGATATACAATTCCTCCACTTTTTTTCTAGCCCAAGGAGTTTTACGTAAAAATTTTAAGCTGGATTGAATGCTTGGATCAATATTGAAGCAGTTGATGGGGATATGTTGCCCCAAATCCTCCCATCCAAAATGTCGCACTAGTTCCTCTATGATAAAGGCGAGTGTTTTTCCGTGCAAAGGGTCTTTATGCATTTGTTCCATACACAATATTAAGTAATTTGCCGCTATGAATGCAGACCGGTACTTTTTATTGAATAAGCCAATGAATATGGTGTCTCAATTTGTGAGCACGCATAAGGTGGAACTACTTTCAAATATTGATTTTAATTTTCCCGAGGGCACACACGCGATTGGTAGGCTCGACCAAATGTCGGAAGGCTTATTATTATTAACGACTAATAAAAAAGTTACAAAATTATTATTCCAAGGAGTGCGCCCACATATAAGAACTTATTTGGTACAAGTAAAAAATAAAGTAAGCCAAGCAACGCTTAAAAATTTGCAAAATGGCGTAGACATCTCAGCGCCGAATGGCAGCAGTTATACCACCACGCCTTGTAAAGTGGATATCATTGAACCACCAAATAACTTATGGGAGAATGGAATTGTTTTACACGAAAATCAACAATCAGATTGGTTGCGCATTGAATTAACTGAGGGTAAATATCATCAAGTACGTAAGATGGTAGCCACCATGCACCACCGATGCATCCGTTTAGTTAGATGGTCTATAGAAGATGTAAGTGTTGAATCTATACTACCTGGGCAAGTGCAGGAAGTGGACGAAGCTTATTTTTTTAAAGCGCTTAATTTATAATTTAAAACCAATCTTTAAATTTACTCAAGTCTACATTCCCACCTGTTAAAATAATACCCACTTTTTTTCCTTTAAATAAATCAGCATTTTTTAATACTGCAGCAAGTGGCACAGCGCAACTTGGCTCAATAATAATTTTCATTCTTTCGTACACCAATCTCAGCGCCGCTTTAATTTCATCTTCTGACACCAACAATATATCAGTAACATGCGCTTGAATGATTTCAAGGGTGCGTTCACTTAAGGTAGTTAATAGGCCATCAGCAATGGTATTGACAAACGGTGCTTTTTCTACTTTCCCTGATTGAATACTCAACACTGCATCTGCAGCGCCTTCTGGTTCTCCAGCATAGACTTTTAATCCTGGTTTAAAATAGTGCGCACCTAAACAAGTACCAGATAATAATCCACCACCACCAACAGGTGTGACAACGATATCTACATCTGGCATTGCCTCAATGATTTCCTTCACACAAGTCGCTTGTCCAGTAATCACTTCGTCATTGTCATATGGATGAATAAATGTGGCACCAGTTTGGTCCACGATGGCTTGTAAAGTAGATTCTCTTGCAGCTTGATTAGAGGCACAAATAGTTACCTCGGCACCATATCCTCTCACTGCATTTACTTTTACTTGAGGGGAGGATTCTGGCATCACGATATAAGCTTTGATCCCTAGCATTTTTGATGCAAAAGCCAATGCCTGAGCATGGTTTCCAGAAGAGTGTGTAGCAACGCCTTTTTCTAATTGTGCCTTTGTTAGTTGAAGACTTGCATTCATGCCACCTCTTATTTTAAATGCACCAATTTTTTGAAAGTTCTCACATTTAAAATAGAGGTCCAATCCATACAGCGCATTAATACTTTTACATGTCATAATAGGCGTATTATGGATATAGGGCGCAATACGAATCGCTGCTGCTTCAATGGATGCTTTTGTGATTTTCATAGGTTGAATTTAAACAATAATTTTTTATCTTGAATCATATAAAATGAACTTAAAAGAATAGCATCAAATTTTTGTAAATTCATCATCAATTTTGACCTACAATTGGTAGATTTGTCCTGTTGGACTAAGATTTAGGGGCATTAGACTAAAATTTGAATTATGGTTTCGTTCTTTGCAAAAATTAAATTTAAACAAAATGGAAAATTCATATAAAAGATTAATAGAAAACAATAAGACTTGGGTCGCTGAACAATTACAATTAGACCCTGCATTTTTTGAAAAATTATCCAATGGCCAAACTCCTGAGTACTTATGGATAGGTTGTTCTGACAGCAGGGTACCAGCAGAGTCCATTACTGGAACGGACCCGGGCGAAATGTTTGTGCATCGTAATATCGCCAACATGGTCGTGCATAGCGACATGAATATGCTGAGTGTGTTGTCCTATGCCGTTGAAGTGCTTAAGGTAAAGCACATCATTGTTTGTGGGCATTATGGCTGTGGTGGGGTCATGGCAGCTATGAAAAACCAGCAATTTGGATTAATAGACAATTGGCTAAGACATATTAAAGATGTCTATCGTTATCACCATAAAGAATTGGACATCATTGAAGATGAAACTTTGAGAGCTAGAAGATTTGTAGAATTGAATGTACAAGAACAGGTGCATGATTTAAGTAAGACATCGATTGTTCAAAATGCTTGGAAAAGAAACCAGCCTTTGCATGTCCATGGATGGGTCTATGATATTCAAGATGGATTGATCAATGATTTAGGCGTAAACTTTACTTGTCCCAAAGATTTACATAATGTATATCACTTTGATTAACAATAAAATATAAATACATAAAGGCACTCATTGGAAGTGCCTTTTTTTATGCCTTTTCATATTAGTTAATATTAAGTTCATATTGGCTTAACAATTTGGTAACATGAGAATTTGATATTTGCCATACAAATAAAATCATATCGTGAAAAGGATACTACTATTTATAATTTGTTTTGTTGCAGCTATTTCGGTTCAAGCTCAAAAAGCAAAATTGACAGGTAAGGTTACAAACGTAAAAAATGATGTTTTAGTTGGGGTTACACTAACTTTAAAATCGGATAAGAGTCAAGTTTCAAAAACAGATATCGAAGGTAGATTCAGTTTCAATATAGATATCAATAAGGCCTACACATTGGATTTCTCTTATGTAGGTTACAAAGCAAAATCAATTGATGTTTCTGCAGCAACGACTGCAAACGAAGAAATCGTTTTAGATGTTTTACTAGACGAGTCTGGCAAAAAATTAACGGACGTAGTAGTTTCTGCTACAAGATCAAGCAGTAAAGGTGCTACTGATAATGCTTTAATTGCTTATCAAAAGAACACCAATACAGTGGCTTCAGTCATTTCTGCAGAGTCGATTAAGCGTAGTCCAGATAGAAACACTGCGGAAATTTTAAAAAGAACTCCTGGAGCATCTATCCAAGAAGGTAAATATATTATTGTAAGAGGTTTAGCGGATCGTTATAACCAAGCTATGTTAAATGGCATCTTATTAACAAGTACTGAGCCTGATAGAAAAACATTCTCATTTGATTTATTCCCTTCTCAAATCATTGATAACATTATCATCAACAAGGCATTCGTTCCAGAATTGCCAGGTGAGTGGGCAGGAGGTTTAATTCAAGTCAATACAAAAGATATCCCAACTAAGAATTTCTTCAATATTCAAATTGGTACAAGTGCTAATACTTTAACTACAGGAAAAGATTTCTTAAAGGATGAAGGCGGAAAAACAGATTATTTAGGTTTAGACGATGGAACAAGGTCTTTGCCTGCTGGTTACAGTACAAAATCAAATTTTGACACATCTAGTTTAGTTTCAAAAATTGAGTTAGGTAAAAAAATGTCGAATAACTGGGCACCAGTGATGACTACTGCTAAGCCAAATGTAAGTTTGCAAATGAATGGTGGTTTTGCAGGTACATTATGGGGTAAAAAAATAGGCGGTATGCTAGGTATCAATTATGCTAATTCATATCGTTTTCAAGATAATGTGAATAATCAAAATGGTATTGTTGGTAATACCATCAATCCAATTATTGAATTAATAGACAAGAAGTATATCAATGACATCAATATGGGTGCAATTGCTGGATTTTCTATGTTCTTTAATCCATTGAACAAAATCAGTTACAAGGCAATTGTAAATGTTAAAACTGCTAACACGTTCAATCAAAGAGCTGGGAAAGATTATTCTAGACAAGATTTAGTGAAAGGTAATGAGTTTGTGTTTGGACAAAATGTATTCTTTACAAATCAATTAAACGGAGAACATAGTTTATCTCAGAAACTTAAATTCAATTGGTTTGGTGCTTTCAATATCCTAGATAGCTATAGCCCAGATCAAAGAAGAATTATGTATACTAAGAGTGTAGCTGGAACTGATCCTTATGTATTGAATATTTCAAATACCTTATCTCAACAATCTGGAAGCCGTGTTTTCCAATCTTTATCAGATTATATCTACACTGCTGGTGGCGATTTGACTTTAAAAGTAAAACAACAAACCATCAAGACAGGTTACATGGTGCAAATAAAGGATCGTTTATATGATGCACAATTATTTGCTGTTTACTTACCAAAAGATAATGCTGCATTAAGAGGTTTAGATGCTGCTTCTGCTTTTGTACCTCAAAATTTTGGAAATGGTACAGACAATAAATTTGCTTTCAACTCAATTCAAAATAGAAACTTCAGATATATGGCTAATACTATATTGAATGCTGGTTTCTTGCAATTTGATAATAAATTATCAGATGGTTTAAGAGTGGTATGGGGATTGAGAGTTGAGAATTTTGATCAATTAGTAGGTTCAGTAAAGAAATGGGATGATCGTCATACTTATTCAAAAGTGACTGACTTCTTACCAGGTGTGAATGCTACAATTAAATTAGCCCAAAAATCAAACTTAAGATTGACTGGTTCTCAAACCGTAATACGTCCAGAATTAAGAGAGTTGTCTAAATTAACAATTTATGATTTTGAATTAAACGCTTCTGTATCTGGAGAGCCAAATTTAAAAAGAACAAAAATTACCAATTTTGACTTAAGATATGAGTTGTATCCATCTGCTGGAGAAATGTTTACAGTGGGTGTATTCTATAAAAACTTTGAAAATCCAATAGAGAGTATTTACTTCGAAGGTTCTGGTGGATCAAGTTTATTCACTTATCAAAATGTAGCAAAAGCAACTGCATTTGGTTTTGAAGTAGAAGGTCGTAAAAAATTATCTACTAGATTTACTTTACAAGCAAACGGTTCTTATATCAACTCAAAAATTGATGACGCTGCTTTAAAAATAAGCAGGTCTTTACAAGGTCAATCTCCTTATTTGATCAATGCAGGTTTATTATATGATGTGGTTGAAAAAGGTTTCAATATGACAGCCTTATTTAACCAAGTCGGTAAAAGAATTTACTTAGTTGGTGATGCATTTGGAGCTGGATCTCCTGATGTATTTGAAAATCCAAGGGCATTGGTGGATTTTCAAATCAGTAAAAAGTTTGCTGAAAATAAAGCAGAAATTAAATTTACTGTTTCTGATATCTTAAATCAAAGACAAATTTTCTATCAAAATAATAACAGCAATACTGATTACGACAAATCAAAAGATGGTGTTCGTTTCTCTAGAAAATTTGGTACCACTTTCGGCGTAACACTTAACTACTCTTTATAATATACAATTAAACACTTTTTTTAAATACAACAACAATGAAACAATTATTTATTTTATCTCTCGCTTTTTTAGCCATTACTGGTTGTAGAAAGATCGAAACAGACGGCGAAAAAGAAATCTTCGTAGTTACAACAACGAAGGAAGTTGCACCTGTAGGTGTGGTAGTGAATACCATCACTTTATCTGGTGTATTAACAAAAGACACAACTTTATACGCAAAAGATATAAACTATCTTTCTGGTAAAGTTTATGTTCCTAAAGGAATTACTTTAACAATTCAAGCAGGTACTAAAGTACAAGCTAAATCTGGTGCTAGCGTTGCAGCTTTGATTGTTGCACGTGGTGGTAAGTTAGTAGCAATAGGTACTGAAACTTCTCCAATTGTATTTACTTCTTCTGCTCCAAATCCACAATCTGGTGACTGGGGAGGTATCGTATTATTAGGTACTGCAACTGTAAACCAATCTTTACCTTGGAAAGGAACAACTTATAATGGCTTAACTTCAGTAGAGGGTGGCGTAAATGATGCAGAAGTAGGTTATGGTTTAGCAGGTTCTGGTGATCCAGCTTTCCCTACAGGAAATGATGCAGATAACTCTGGTATATTACAATATTTAAGAATTGAGTATGCAGGATATGCATATTTACCTGATAATGAATTGAATAGCTTAACAATGGCTGGAGTAGGTCGTGGTACAACTATTGACCATATTCAAGTAACTTATGCAAAAGATGATGCATTTGAGTGGTTTGGTGGTACAGTAAACTGTAAGTATTTGATTGCATACAAAACACAAGATGATGATTTTGATACAGATTTTGGTTATTCTGGTAATGTACAATTTGGTATCGCATTAAGAGACTCAGCAATTGCGGATATCTCTACTTCAGAAGCATTTGAATCTGATAATGATGGAAGTGGATCAACTAAGTCTCCAAAAACATCTGCTGTTTTCTCTAACATGACTGTAATAGGACCAAGAGCTACTTTATCTAATGTAGGTAATAGCTTATACAGAGCAGGTGCACATATCAGAAGAAATACTGGTATATCTATCATGAACTCAATCATTGCAGGATGGCCTAGAGCGATCCAATTTGATGCTTCTACAGGAACTGCAGTAGATAAGAATATTGACGATAGTACAATCAGAATGAAAAACGTAACATTAGCAGGTAACACTGTTGATATCAACTATGTTGTGAGTGGTACACCAACTGGTGCCTCTAGTGCAAGTTTATTAACTTGGTTCTCAACTCCAGCATTTGGAAATACAATTTTAACAAATGCATCTGCAGATAGATTAAAATTAATTCAGCCGTTTAATTATAACAACCCTGATTTTACACCATATGCAAATAATTCAACTCCATCTGGAGCTGCTTCTACAGATGTTTTAACATCTGGCTCATCTCCTTGGGGTACATTAGGAATTTGGGATCATGTGAACTTCACAAAGAATGGCTCATTCACAGATACTAAATTACAAAATGCATTCTTTGAAAAAGTTACGTTCAGAGGTGCTGTTGCAGCATTTGGAACAAACCAAACATGGTGGAAAGGTTGGACATCTTGGAAATAAACTAGTATTTAAAAAAATTGTTGATCATACAAAAGCGTCCCGAAAAAACGGGACGCTTTTTTTATCCCCTAAAAGTTCTTTATGAAATTCAAATCCCCTCAAGCGTACATGTTAGTGCTTACATTTATGATTCTAATTGTTGCTTGCTCTAAAAATTCAACAACGGACACACCAGCGCTTACATCAAATTGTGATCCAAACACGAGCTTCAGTAAAACTATTTTACCTCTTTTTAATAGTACATGTAATACTAGTGGTTGTCATGATCAAAATAATGCAGCGCCATTGAATAACTTTCAAGTAGTACATGATAATGCGATTCAAATTAGAGCCTCTGTTTCATCTGGTAGAATGCCTAGGGGCAAAACATTATCTGTTATAGAAAAGACTGCTATACTATGTTGGATAGATAATGGGGCAAAGAATAATTAAAAAAGCCCAGTCTTTTTGGGACTAGGCTTTTAATGACTCAACTTGTTTGTATCTTAACCATTGAATGCTTCAGACACACCTTTGTGTAAAATCTTTCCAGCTCTAATGTTCAATCCTTTTGCTAATGCTTGATTCTCGGCACATGCAATTTCCCATCCTTTATTTGCTATAGCAAGTGCATATGGCAATGTCGCTTGTGTTAAAGCTCTTGTACTCGTTTGAGGCACAGCACCTGGCATATTTGCTACGCAGTAGTGTGTGATATTATCAATCGTGAAAACTGGATTTTCGTGTGTGGTTGGCTTACAAGTTTCAATACATCCACCTTGGTCCACTGCTACATCTACAATCACAGATCCTGCTTCCATTAATTTTAAATCAGCTTGCTTTACTAAGTGAGGTGCTTTAGCGCCATGTAATAATACTGCACCAATTAATAAATCAACAGTTGGTAATTTTTCTTTGATCGCTAATAAAGTAGAATATTGTGTGACTACGTTAGCAGGCATCACATCCGATAAATACCTTAGTCTTGCTAAGTTGGTATCCATAATCGTTACATGTGCACCTAACCCTGCAGCCATCTTAGCAGCTTGTGTTCCCACAATACCACCACCAATTACCAATACTTCTGCTGGTTTCACACCTGGTACACCACCTAATAATTTTCCTTTACCACCAAAAGGCTTGCCTAAATAATAAGCACCTACATTCACCGCCATTCTTCCTGCTACTTCTGACATTGGAACCAACAATGGCAATGAGCCATCCGGTAATTCAACTGTTTCGTAGGCAATACAAACTGCATGCGTTTTCATCATCGCCTCAGTTAATTCCTTAGAAGCAGCAAAATGGAAATAAGTGAATAGAATTTGACCAGACTTGATCAATCCATATTCAGCAGCCAAAGGCTCTTTTACTTTCACAATCATTTCTGCAATGGCATACACTTCTGCGGCAGTAGGTAAAATTTGAGCACCTACGGCTACATAAGCTTCGTCAGAAAATCCTGATCCAGCACCAGCGTTGGTTTCAACATAAACAGTATGGCCTTGTCTTGACAATGCATCCACACCTTCAGGAGTCAAGCCTACACGGTACTCCTGGATCTTAATTTCTTTAGGTACGCCAATAATCATAGTATTAGTTTTATTTCTGTATAAAGTTCTGTAAAAAGGAAATATTATTAATTAAATGAATAAATACAGTAAAAAATGCTTTAAAAATAATAATAATTAGAAATTAGCAGTAAATTTGAGCTAGAATTTGTGTTTTCACCGAAATTCTTACGCTTATCAAATTGTAATTTATGAACTTAGACCCAACCGATTTGGCCATTTTAGGCATTTTGCAAAAAAATGCATTGGCCACTTTGAAAGACATCAGTGCGGAAATTAATCTTTCGGTGAGTCCCACCCATGACCGTATCAAAAGAATGGAGGCGGATGGCGTGATTGACAACTATGTGGCTTTAATCAATCGAAAAAAAATTGATTTAGGCATGGTGGTATTTTGTCATGTCACATTAGATAAGCAAACAAAAAATAATTTCGCAGAGTTTGAACAAATCATTTTACAATTTGATGAAATCATTTCCTGCAGCTTGGTTTCTGGTAGTTTTGATTATTATTTAAAAGTGGTTAGTAAAGATGTAGAAACCTACAATCAATTTTACCAAGAAAAATTAGCAGTGCTTCCAATGGTGGCGCATATCAATAGTTTGTTTGTGATGGACGAGATTAAAACAACTACTGCATTGCCTTTATAAAATGCATACTTTTAAAATCAATTTTTTAATAATTCAATTATAAATTATTTCAATTTAATTTCACTACTCAACATTTTAACTATGTATAATATTCCGCATTTTAAAGCAAGCAATCATCAACAAGTGATTGACTTTATGCAAGCGAATCCTTTTGTAACTATTTGTGGCGTAGATGCCAATGGATTGCCAGTTGCGACGCATATCCCTGTGTTGATTCAAGTTCAAAATGATATTGTTACAATCAGTGGACATATTATGCGTAAGCAAGATCATAGCAATGCTTTTGAAGTCAATAAAAATGTGTTGGTTATTTTTTCGGCACCCTCTGCTTTTGTAAGTGCTAGTTGGTATGCTAATCAAGGACAAGCGAGCACTTGGAATTACCAAACAGTGCATGCGATTGGCAAATTAGAAATGCAGGACGAACAGCATCTTTATAATGTATTGGTTGCCTTGACCCAAAAATTTGAAATAGATCCCGAAGCGCCTTCTCAAGTAAAAAATTTAGATCCAATGTACATGCATCAAAATATGAAGGCCATTGTTTCTTTTGAAATTGTGGTAGATCAATTAAAGCATGTGTTTAAACTAAGTCAAAACAGGGATGAAGCTTCTCATGCAAATATTCAAAATGAATTAAACAAAGGGGATGCTGCTTGCAAGCATATGGCAGCAGCTATGCAGGCTCAATCAAGTCCCAAAGATTCCCATAAAAATCTTTAAAGACAGCGACTGTTCCATAAGCTTCGACATGTGGAGGGATGGTGAATTCAACACCTTTAGCACTATAATTTTCAAAATC
>Ga0209598_10000733_pt1 | contig 26675 bp, 17 predicted proteins | sample M_140807_EF_Meta_FD_187317 | JGI IMG/M metagenome (GOLD analysis project Ga0209598, IMG submission 187317) | Freshwater microbial communities from Lake Montjoie, Canada to study carbon cycling - M_140807_EF_MetaG (SPAdes) (version 2) | ecosystem: Environmental > Aquatic > Freshwater > Lake...
CCCGATCCCCGCGTCGATCGACGTCTCTGAAGCGACGCGCCAGAAGCGCCGCCGCGGGGGAGAGTTTAATCCCCTCTCCGGGGGTTCGTGACCGGGCCCCGGCGCCGGGGGGCCCGCCGCACCTTGCCTCTTCCGATCGACTCCCCGTTTGCAGACCCCTCTCGGTGAGGGTATGTTCCCGGCATGACTGCGGACCGCGACACACGGCGCGACGGATTTTTCGGCTGGCTGTTCGCCATGCTGGCGACGATGTCGCTCCTCCCCCTCGGCATGACCTCGACCAGCGGCCCGTCCTCGGCCAGGCCACCGGCCGAGCCAAGAGTGGCGGAGGAGAGCGACGGGGCGGACGAGGATCCGACCGATCCCGACGCCACCCCGGCCACGACCAGCCTCGACGAAGCCATCCTCAGGTCTCTCGGGGTGTGGAAGCCGACGACCAAGGGCAACAGCAAGGGCAACAGCAAGGATCCGCCAGCCCCGGTTCCCCTCGCGGTCATCGGAGGGATGAAGAACGTCTCGATCGAGCCGCTCATCCTCTGCGTGGCCGATCCGGAGACGTCAGCCGTCGGCTTCCGCTTCGATCTCCAGATCGATGCCCTCCAGAAGGCGCTCGGGGCCCATGGCTATGCCCTCGATCGGTGGAGCCTGCCGTGGGAAGAAGCGAAACCCACCACCGGAAGGCCCGGGCTGCTCGTCTTCCGGAAGTCGGAGACGGACGGCCGCGCGCAGAATCTGATCCTCGTCTACCTCGTCGGCGAATGGATCACTTCCGGGATCGACCGGGAGGCTTTCCATGCGGCCCTCCGTCATATCAAGCGACTCGAGGCGAACGCCACGGACGCCACACCCACCAAGCGTCTCCCGATCCTCGGGCCGGTATTCACCGGCTCGGTCGATTCGCTCGGCCTGGCGCTCCAGCACGACGCGACGATCTGGCCGAAGCGGGATCCCGTGATCCTCAACTACAGTGCCATGAAGGTCGATCTGAAGAGGCTCAAAGCCCTCTCCTCGCGATGCGACCTCCCCTACGGCGAGACGGTCCTCAGCACATCGGCGATGTGGGAGGGGGTCTCGGACTATCTCGAGCGGATCTACGGAAAGAAACCGAAGGTCGCCTGGCTGAGTGAGACGGGCACACTGTTCGGCCTGAAGCGGCTGCCGCGCCAGTCCAACGAGGAGGAACAAAAGAAACGCCCAAACCTCGACCGCACCTATTACCCCTTCCCCACCGGGATCTCCAAGGTGCGCGACGCCTATGCGAATACCACCAGCGGCGAGAGCAAGCAGAAGCTTCCAGTCGGCGCCACCGATGGCACGATCCTCCGGTTTCCAGCGGTGGACAAGAAAAATGCCCGCGACGTCCTGCCCCGGTTCGATCCCGGCATGCAGGGCCCGTATGCGGAGCTGGCCCTCCGCCAGATTCTCCTCGACATCGCCCGCAACGATTACGACGTCGTCGGCATCACCGCCACCGATCACCGCGACCGGGTGTTCCTCGCCCAACAGGTCCGGCGCTACGCACCCCGGGCGCAGCTCGTCCTCCTCGGGGGGGATCTGGCCCACGAGCATCCCGACTACCGGCAGGCGCTGCGGGGCACGATCGTTGCCTCCACCTACCCGATGTTCCCCACGAACCAACAATGGTCGTTTCGGGAGGATTCCGAAGCACGGTACGTCTTCGCAAACCTGACCGGCTACGCCCTCTTCAATGCCGTGTCGTGCGCGAGGGTGATTCAGCAGGATCCAGACGCCTTCGACAGCGACTCCGCGACTCTCACCGTCACGGAGAAAGAGAAGGTCAAGGAGAAGGAGAAGCCGATTCCCTTCGTGGAATACGGGCTACCTCACGATGACGGGATGGCTGATGACAGTACAGACGACACGTCAAGAACCGTATCTCCTCCGCTGTGGATTTCTATCCTCGGTGATCAGGGCGTCTGGCCGGTGCAAAGCACCCCGGTGAAGGTGGACAAGGAAAAACCGACGTCTGTCATCAAGGTGAAAGTGCGTTCTGAGGCGAAGGACGGCATCGGGAACGTCCCGCCGTCGCACGACACCCACGACACCCACCCGTTCTCTCTCCGCTTCATTCTTCTCCTCCAGGCCGTGGCCGCCGGGCTAGCCTTCTGGGCCACCGGGGGATTCCTGCCGCCGGGAAGGCCAGTGGCGGCGAATGGGGAAATCCCGGCCTGGATCCGGCCGATGCGGGAATGGTGGTCGACCCCCGACCAGCCAGGCCACTACGACTCCGCCAAGGCGCGGCGACTGTTTGTGCCGATGCTCGTTGGCCTCCTGGCCCTCTGGCTCCAGGTCTTCGTCTGCGGCATCCATCAATGGGCGATGTTCCTGCTCGATGCACGCCAGTCGATTGGCTTGATCGGTGTCGCGTTGGCGCTTTACATGCTCGCAGGGATCATCGTGCTCGGCCCATGGCGGCGACCGGACCGGATCATCGCCCTCGGGACCCTCATCGCCGTCGTGGCATGCCTCGCCCGGTGGAGTTTGCCCTGGCTGATGGGAGAAGGCACGGCCACCGGCGGAGTGATCCTGGTGACCGCGCTGATGGCGTTGTTATCAGGGATGCTCTTGTTGCGGACGATCGTCGACGTGCTGGCCCGACGATGGGCGAGCAATCGGGAGAAGCCGATCGATGAGTCCGTCGACAACTGCCTGGCAGCAGGGGTGGTGTTGGTCAACACCGTCTGGCTATTGTTCGTCGGTCAGAAGCCGGAGGTGTTCGACATCTGGCTCCCCTGGCTGACGACCACTTCTTGGGTCTTCAACGGCGTCTCGCCGCTCCTTCCCCTGATCACGGCCTGCCTGGGGATTGAAGTGCTCTGCCGCGCAGAATTGATGCGCTGCTGGCTGATCGAGACGTCATTCGTGGGGACATCGGCGGGGAGCGCCGGCGCCGAAGGACGCGACACGGAGCGTGAACCGAAGGAGAAAGACGAGCTCTCGTATCCAGTCTCGGGGATGGAAGCGCTCGCGATAGCCAAGCGGGGGCTGGCATGGCTGCTCTCGACGCCCAGGACCGACGGCGAAAAGACCTCCGCCTCCCGCGAGCCGGCCCCCCACGCCTATCTCCTCTGGATCGGCCTCGGGCTGTTCGTCCTCTGGCTCGTAACGCTGTTGGGCCATGTCCGGCCGGTCTATCCGAGCTTCTGGATCAATGTCGGCATCGTCTCGCTGATCCTGTTCGGCTATCTGACCTGGGGCGTGATCTTCGTGCAGCTCGTCGCGCTTCGCTTCCGGTTCTTCAAGCAGCTCCGCGCGCTACAGCGCGAGATCGATGCGCCGCAATCAAGGCTCGCCGCCGGCTTCGAGGCCACGAGGAACCCGCGCGACGTTTGGCTGGGGCGGCTCCTCTATGCCAGCCAGGACTCGGTTCAGGCCGGCGCTTCGGCGTTCGACCCAGCCGAAGCGACGGAATCGGCGGAGGAAGGTGACCAGACTGCCGCCGCCGACGGCGCCGCCCGACAGCGAGCCATCGGCATCAAGCGTTGGGTGACCTTCATCGGCGCCCAGCTGCGGATCACGATCTTCGGCCTCGGGTTCGGTGCGATCCTCCTCTTCGTGGCGATCTCCAGCCTGCCGTTCCAGCCGCGGCCGTGGTTCCAATTCACCGCCACGCTGTCGTTCGTCGCCATCGGCATCGCCGTCGTGACGACGTTCGTCTCCGTCGAGGCCAACGAGGTCTTGAGCCGGATCGCCGGCACGACGGCGGGGAAGGTGTCGTTCGATTGGTCGCTGATCGCCAAGCTGGCGCCGTGGGTGGTCATCCCACTGGTGATGGTGATCGGGCAGACGTTCCCGGAGCTGTGGAACTGGTTCGGCGTGGCGCTCGAGTCGTGGCGGGGGCCATGACCGGTACGTGAGCCGTTGAATTGCCCCGCCCCCGCCGGTTCGTCCATACTGCGGTTCGGGCTCCGTCGCACCCGGGTTCTCCTCCGCGACTGCCCGGCAAGGGAACGACCGCGATCCGTTCCCATGGACGAAGCCCCTCCGGCGATGCCGCCACCATGGAAGATCCTCCCCGCCCGATCCCCGGCGGCGTCATCGAGGGGTTTTATGGCCCGCCCTGGTCTGACGCCGAGCGGCACACGCTCCTCGACTGGATGGCCCGCTTCGGACTCGCCGTCTATCTTTACTGCCCCAAGGATGATCCCCACCACCGTGCCGCCTGGCGCGAGCCTTATCCGCGCGGCGAGGCGGAGCGGATCGCGGGCCTGATCGCCGATTGTCGCAAGCGCGGTATCGACTTCATCTGGGGGGTGGGCCCCGGCCTCGACCTCCGCCATGCCGATGAAGCCGACGTCGCGGCGCTGCTGGCGCGCTTCGCCGAGCTCCTCCGGCTCGGCTGCCGGCGCTTCGCCCTCCTCCTCGACGACATCCCCGACGCCCTCGACCCGGCCGACGCCGCCCGCTTCGGCACGCTTGCCGCCGCCCAGGCCGCTGTCGCCAACCGGGCCCAGGCGTGGATCGCCGCGAATGTGCCGGGGGGGACGCTCCTCCTCTGCCCCACCCCCTACTGCGATCGGATGGCCGCCGCCGGCCTCGGCGGCATCGGCTATCTCGACACTCTCGGGGCGCTGCTCGCCCCCGCGATCGACGTCCTCTGGACCGGCCCCGAGATCATTGCCCCCGAGATTACTCCAGCGGCGCTGCGCGCTGTGACGGCGCTGCTGCAGCGTAAGCCCGTCATCTGGGACAATTTCTTTGCCGACGACTACGACGGCCAGCGGTTCTTCGCCGGACCCTACGCCGGCCGCCCGCGGGATCTCCAAGCGGCTGTCCGCGGCGTTTTCCTCAATCCCAACAACGAGCTGCCGCTCAACTTCGTCCCCCTCCATACTTTTTCAAGTTGGCTCCATGGCAATGGCCCGTGGGATCCGCGCGCCGCGTTCGAGAGCGCCATCGGCGATTGGCTCCCCGCCTTCCGCCTCCTCGACGCCGCGCCGAATCGGCCCGCGCGCGAGCCGGTGTCGTTCGCCGACCTCACGCTCCTGGCCGACTGCTTCTACAGCCCGTACGAACAGGGAGCCGGGGCCGAAGCCCTGCTGGCAGGCGCCCGCGGTGTGATCCAAAAACCCCCGGCCGCCTGGGGCCGCGCCGAAGAGGAGGCCCTCGACGCCGCAGGGCGCTTGAAGGCGCTCGGCTCTCGGCTCGCCGACCTTGCCGATCGCTCCCTCCTCCACGCCCTCGCCCGTCGCCTCTGGCCCCTCCGCGAGGAATGCACGCTCTTCCTCCATCATGCCGACAACCAGCTCCGCGCCGCGCAGGGCGAACCACTCCTCCCCGACAACGACCATCTCCCCGGAACGTTCCGCGGCGGCCTTCTCGCCGCCCTCCAGACAATCGTCCCGGTGCCATGGGAAGGGCCCCGCCCCACCACGGCAGCGTTCACGATCCGTCCGGCCCGCCCCGAAGACCAACCAGCGGCCTATCGTGTCTGCCTGGAAACCGGCGACGACGGCCGCGACGGCACTGCTTATTACCGCGACGATCCCGACGCCCTGCCGCGGATCTTCGTCGGCCCCTACTTCGCCTTCGCCCCCGACCTCGCCTGGGTGGTGCAGGACGACGAGGGGGTGTGCGGCTACTGCCTTGGCGCCGCCGACTCGGCAGCGTTCTATGACTGCTACGAGCGTCAGTGGCGCCCCGATCTCACGGCCCGCTTCCCCGCGCCGACCGGCGCCCCGGCGACCTGGACTCGCGCCCAGCAGATCCATCACCTCTACCATCATCCCGACCATCTCATCCCCGGCCCCCCCGGTCACTTCCCCGCCCACGTTCACATCGATCTATTGCCGCGGGCTCAAGGGAGGGGCTTGGGGACACGGATGATGACCGTCGTCCTCGACGAACTGCGGCGCCGCGGCCTCCCCGGCGTCCACCTCGGCGTCGGCACGGTCAACGCTCGCGCCCAGGCCTTCTACCGGAAGCTCGGCTTTGCGGAGCTGTGCCGAGTCGGCGGCGCCGATAGCTGCACATTTATGGGGCTGCGGCTCGATGCCCCGCCCGCTTCCACCGCGGAGCGACACGATCGATGACCGCTCCCCCGACATCCCCCGCTTCTTCGCTTCGCCGCTTCGGCGACAGGGTGACGGCGCTGGCCGACAGCCCGATCCCCGCTGCGATCCGTGCCGGCGTCGTGGCGGTCGTGCCGCTGACGATCGTCGGCGGCCTGTTCATGCTCATCGCCCATCCGCCGCTGCCGGCGCTCGAACGCGCGATCGCCCCCTGGGCCCCGCTCCTCGAAATCCCCGTCACCGCCACCTTCGGGGTGCTTGCGCTCTTTGTCGCCCTCGCCGTTGCCCACGATCTCGGCGGCCGCCGCGGCCAAGACCGGCTGTCGAGTGTCGTCCTCGCTGGCGTGTCGTTTCTCCTCGTCTCGCTCGACCCGGCCACGGCCTCCCTCCGCATGGAGGCGCTGGGGTCAGCGGGAATCCTCACGGCGATCCTCGTCGCCGTCATCGCCGTCGAGGTGCAGGCCTTGATGGCGCGGAAGGGGGCGGTGATCCGGATGCCGGGAGAGGTGCCCCAGATCGTCGCCGAATCATTCGCGGCGCTCTTTCCGCTGGCGGTGCTGCTGACGGGATTCTGGCTCGTTCGGTTCGTCCTCGGGTTTGATCTCACCGAAGGATTGAGGCGCCTCTTCCAGCCCCTCGTCTTCGCCCTCGACACCCTCCCCGGGATCGTCGTCTACGCCTTCCTCGTCACGGCCCTGTGGAGCTTCGGCGTCAACGGCGACAACGCCCTCGACACGGTCGTCGCCCCGGTCTTTCTCCAGTATCTCGCCACGAACGCCGAGGCCTGGGACTCATCTGCCGCTGCTCCCCACACCACGGCGCTGGGGTTCTTCACCACCTTCGTCAACGTCGGCGGCACCGGGGCGACGATCGCGCTTGCCCTGCTGCTGGTCAACTCGCGCGACCCGGTCGCGCGCAAGGTGGCAAGGCTCTCGCTCCCCGCACAGTTCTTCCAGATCAACGAGCCGCTGTTCTTCGGCCTGCCGATCGTTTTGAATCCGCTGCTGATGGTTCCCTACGTCCTCAATGCCATCCTCCTCACGACGACGAGCTGGCTGCTGATGGAGTGGGGGCTCGTCGGCCGGCCGGTCGTCGGCATCCCCTGGACAACGCCCCCGGTCATCGGCCACTGGCTCGTCACCGGCGGCGACTGGCGCGCGGCCGTGTGGGGCGTGATCTCGATCGTTCTCTCCATGGCCGTGTGGTGGCCCTTCGCCAGGGCCTACGAGCGCCGCCGCGCGCTGGCCGCGCACGAGCGTTATGATCCGATCGCCATCAACTCCCAGGAGCGATTCCGATGACCCGCCCTCCCCGTCCGATCCACGTCGCAGCGCTGCTCGCCTCCCTCTTCATCCCATCGGGCCTCGGCAACCGGCCCACGGCCCGCGCCGCCGAGGGGATCGAGGAGGTGGAGATGTCGGGCTATCTGCTCGTGCCCCATGAAAAAGTCCCCGAGCGTTACGACGCCGGCTTCTCGATGTATGTCGCCGCCTGGCCGCTGGTGCGGGAGTATCCGGGCAACCGCTTCCAGACCGGGCTGTTTGGCACCTGGATGTTTGCCAAACAGGAGGAGCCGAAGCCGAAGAACATCTACTCCGACATCGAAGGGGGGCTGGGGTGGTGGCGCGACACACGCTTCGCCACCGAGACGCCGAAGTTCATCATGGGGGGGGTGACGCTCGAGTTTGACGAGTGGGCCAATGGCCCCGGCGCCGGCAAGAGCCGCGACTGGAACGCCCCCTTGGGGGTGTATGGCGTGGCCCAGTTGAGCCCGCGGATCGTCTGGCCCGCCGACGGCCTCAACCTCGCCCAGGGGACCTGCGGCGAGCTTTTTGGCTACGGCTATCTCCCCCTCCCGCTCACCGACCCGCTGCCCACCACCGCCGGAAAGCCGATTCCAACCGGCAACCAATCGTGGACGCTGTTCGTAAGCGCCGCCAACTTCAAAGGGCCGATCGCCTTCTTCCTCCCCTCCTATTGGTCGCGGGCCACGCTCGACAAGCCGGAGCTTGCTGGTAGGTTTCTCGACGCCCGCCCCGCCGATCCCAACAAGGCGGTGCAGATGGAGACGCAATATGTCCCCGCCGTCCAGGCGGTCGACGCCAAGGGGGAGACCTACGCCCGCATCGCCCCCACCTCCTTCCCGCGCAACGCCGGCAACGAGTCGGCCGTCATCCACCAGATCACCGCCTACGACAAGACCGCGCTGTGGGACTCCGTAGCCGCCTGGTTCGATGGCGGCGATCCTGCCAGCGGCACGATCAACCCGGCCGGCTCGGCCCGCCACCGCTTCACCGGCGGCGGCGGCTCGACTTGGCGGATCTACGCTCCCGGCGCCCGCCGTGAGGAGAAGGTGGCCTTGGCATGGAGCTCCTTCGCCACGCCGATCCCCCTCGACGACCACACCTACGGCTACCGCTGGAACGCCGCGACGGTGACCGAGACCGACTCCGCCTCAGGCCCGCTTGCCACGCTGCCGGAGTACTACCGGCTCGTCAAAGAGGAGTCGAAATCAGAGTGGGTCGTCGTGGCGGCGAAGGACGTCCCGGCCGAGACGGGGCTCGCTGACGTCGAGTTTCACGCCCCCCCGGCCCCGCCGGCCGAGCCGTACGTCACCCCCGACAATCCCGACAGTCTCTGGAAGACTCCCGGCCCCGTCGCCGGCCCGTTCGAAACCCGCCTCGGCGACGGCAGCGTCGTCACCTACGCCTGGTATCGGTTCGTCGATCAGCCGGCGATCCGCCATGCGAATCTCTCCGAGGAGGAGCGTGCCCGCCTCCAGGCCCGCGTCGAAAAGCTCCACCGCCACTGGCCGATCGACCGCGACTACCTCCCGCCGCCGTCGCGCGGCGAGCTTGCCAGCCTCGACCCGGCCCTGATCGTCACGCCCCCTCCCGGCCTCGAAGCGGGCTACGTCCCGATCGCCATACGGCAGGAAGCGGCCGAATGAATGCCCAAGCCCCGGGGCGGGTTTCGTAAGCTGATCGACGGGTTATCAGCCACCGACGGCCCTCGGTCTCTGTGGCTTCGCATCCGGGACATTCATCGAAACTTCTCTGGAAGACCGATGTCGCGATTCGTCCGCAGGGTTGCAGCCGCCTCGGGCGACAGCGTCTCGAGACCAAAGAGCCAGAGGGCGCCCTTGTGTTTCACGATGATCGCCGCCGACTCCGGCGAGACCGTTCGCAGGCGCCCCAGGTCCAGAATTCCCTTGTGTTTTGCCAGCTCTTCGGCGACTTCCGGCGACAGCGCGGTCAAGCCGGCGAGCTGAAGCTCGCCGCGGTGCTTCGCCAGAGCCTTTGCCACGTCCGCCGAAAGCTCCTGAAGGCCGCGTAGGCCCAACGGGCCCTCGTGCTTCGCCAGCCCCTCCGCAGCCGCCGGCGTGAGCACCCTCAGGCCACTCAGTGACAACATTCGCTTGTGTTGGGAGAATGCCTCGGCCACTTCCGGCGAAAGCGTGGTCAGAAATGTCAGATAAAGACCGTCCTCTCGCTTCGCCAGCTTCCTCGCGGCCTCTGGCGAGATTACCCGCAGACCGGTAAGCCACAGCGTTGGTTTGAGTTTCGCCAAGGCCTCGGCAACCTCCGGCGAAAGCGTTGTCAAGCCCGCCAGATCGAGCGCGTGCTCGCGCTTCGCCAAAGCCTCCGCCTCCTCGCCCGAGAGGGAAGTCAGGCCGCCGAGATAGAGTATCCCTTCGTGCTCTGCCAACGCCTCGGCAGCTTCGACGGAGATCGTGGTCAGGCCATCGAAGCGGAGATCCACATCGTACTGAGCGAGGGTCCTGGCAACCTCGGGAGGAAGCTCTGTCACATGGGGGAAGGACAGCTTCTCCGTGTTCGTCGCGATCAACTCCCTCGCCCGGTCCACACTCAATTCAGTGATCTTGCCAGGATTTCCGAAGTCGTCGGCAAAACGGACCTTGCGATTCGCCCGCAGCGCCTCGGCTGCTTCGTCAGGAAGCGTGGTCAATCCGTCGAGGTGCAACCAGCCCTCGTGCTTCGCCAAGGCTTCGGCCGCCTGGGTCGACAGCGTCGTGATGCCATCGAGCCAAAGCGATCCCTGATGGCGAGCGAGTGCTTCGGCCTGCTCGACCGAAAGCGTTGTCAACGCGCGGATCGACAGATCGCCCTCGTGTTTGGCAAGAATCTTGACGACTTCGGGGGCAATCGCGGTTCGCCCATCAAAAGAGACGTCCCCCTCGCTCTTCGCCAATGCCTCGGCCTGCTGATCCGGGAGCGCCACCAGAGAGCGAAACGTCAGCCCCCCCTCGTGCTTCGCAAGCGCCTCTGCCTCCGGGACCGCAAGCGAGGCTAGGCCACCGAGGGACAGTACCCCCTTGTGCTTCGCCAACATTCGTGCTGCTTCCAGCGAAAGCTCCGGCAGGCCATCGAGATTGAGTGAGCCTTCGTGCTTCGCCAATGCCTCAGCCTGGGCGACCGAGAGGGAATACAGTCCACGAAGGGAGAGACGGCCCTTGTGTTTCGCAAGCGCCTCGGTGGCTTCCACCGAGATCGTGGTCACGAAATCGAGGGAGAGCTCCCCGACGTGCTTCGCAACCGTCTCGGCGACATCGAACGGAAGCGTGGTCATGAAAAGGAAGATTTCCTTCCCTTCGTTTCTCTCGACCAACTGTCGCGCCTGCTCAACGCTCAACTCCTCATGGTGATCCAACATGATCTGCCCGAACGCCGGCACCGCCATCGCCATAAATGCCGCCACGACTGCCCAACGCATTCGTCACCTCCAGGCAGAAACAAAGCCTGCTACTTGTCCGTACAAGGCGTCACGAGCTCCAGGCAGCGGAGCCAGAACTCCGCATACCGATCCCAGAACACCATGTTACAGCCCCAGTGGGGCGCCGGGTCGGAGGTGTAGCAAAGCACTCGCCCCTGCCCCTCGTGGCCGAGAACGACAAGCGGGTCGCCGGTCTCGGCGAAGTCGAGGAGCAATTCCCCCCCCGGCTTCACGCGCACCTGGTTGTAGCCGAGGATCGGCGGGCAGGTCGTCAGATCGATCCCGGCGAAGCGCTCGCGGCCATGGACGGTCGCCCGCGGCCGATAGCCCTCCGTGCTCTCGACAAGATCTTCGTGGTCGTGGCAGACGACCGGCATCGCGCCCTTCAAGAGCGTCCGCCCCCAGCCCCCTTTTCCCTGCTCGCCGGTGAACGAATACCAGCCGCCGAGGAGCATGAGTCCCTTGCCGGCCTTGACGGCGTCGATCGTCAGCCGCACCCGGTCAGGGAACGTCAGCACCTCCTTGCCGAACTTGGTGCGGTCGAAGAAGTTCGGCGCCAACTGGAAGAGCTTTCCTTCGACGTCGCTGAAGATGATGACGTCGTATTCGGCGAGGATCTTTTCATATTCCCCGGGGCCGAGCTTGTAGAAATCCCACGAGGCGACGCTCTCGACGGTGTGGGCGCCGGTCGACTCGAGCGCGTCTTTGAGCCATTTGCCGTAGTTGAAGATCTCGATCCCCTTCATCGCGTTCTGGAAGGGGCTCTCGGCGAACCACGGGCCGGTGAGAACGGCCCAGTCGCCAACGTAGTAGACCTTGGCCATGGTGCGCTCCTCTCAGTGTGTGACTCGACCGAAGCAATTCGCCGCTCGGGGGCAACCGTGCCACGTCGCCGGACGTTCGCGGAGGCCGTCGTGGCCTCCGCTCTCTCCGACCCGCCTGCGCTTCGCCATCCATGGCTCCGCTGGCCGGCTAGGCCGGCTCCCGTGGCACGGTCGCCCCCTCGCTACCCAGTGCGTTGGGAGATGGAACTCTGCTTCGGATTCCCTCTCACCAGATCCGGATCCGCTCCTGTTCCGGCTTCCAGAGGGCGTCCCCTTCCTTGACCTCGAAGGCCTCATAAAAGGCGTCGAGGTTCGAGACTGGGCCGTTAGCGCGGTAGCGCGACGGGCTGTGGGGATCGGTGAGGAGGCGGCGGACGAGCTCGTCCTCCCGATACTTCCGCTGCCACACCCGGCTCCAGCCGACGAAGAACAGTTGGTTGCTCGTCCAGCCCTGCATAGGCTCCGGCTCCTCCCCGGCCTTGGCCAACTGAAACGCCTTGTACGACACCGCCAGGCCAGAGAGATCGGCGATGTTTTCACCGAGCGTGAAATCCCCCTTGAGCTTGCGACCGGGGAGCGGCTCGTACGATGAATACTGCTCCACGAGCCGTTTGGTAAGCCCCTCGAAAGCCACCCGGTCCTGGTCGGTCCACCAGTTCTCGAGATTGCCGTTGCCGTCGTAGCGGCTTCCCTGATCGTCGAAGGCATGGCTGATCTCGTGGCCGATGACGCCGCCGATGCCGCCGTAGTTGAGGGCGTCGGGGGCATCGACCGAGAAGAACGGCGCCTGGAGGATCGCCGCCGGGAAAACGATCTCGTTGAGCGAGGGGTTGTAGTAGGCATTGACCGTCTGCGGTGTCATCCCCCACTCCTCCCGGTCGACCGGCTTCCCGAGCTTCGCGACATTCCGGTCGTGCTCGAGCTTCCGCGAGCGGAGGATGTTGCCGACGAGATCATCCGGCTGCACGACGAGGTCGTCGTAGGCCCGCCACTTCTCCGGATAGCCGATCTTCGGCGTGATCTTCGCGAGCTTCTCCCTCGCCTTGGCCTTTGTCTCCGGGGTCATCCAGGAGAGCTCGTCGATGCTCGACCCGAAGGCCGTGAGAAGATTCTTCACGAGGAGATCCATCCGGGCCTTCGCCTCGGGGGTGAAGTGCTCCTTCACGTAGAGCTTGCCGACGACGTCGCCCAAGGCGCCGAAGTCACCCGCCCCCTTGCCGCTGATCGCCTCCACCGACCGCTTCCAGCGCGGCAGCTCTTCCTGGATGCCGGCGATCTTCCGGCCATGGAAGTCGAAGTGGGCCGCCTCGAAGTCGGGCGTGAGGTAGGGGGCGAAGGCGTCGATCGCCTTGAACCGCAGCCATGTCTTCCAGGTGCCGACATCGATCGTGGGGAAGAGGGCGTCGAGCTTCTCGAAGTAGCTCGGCGTCGCCACGTTCACCTCGGTGATGCCCGCCGTGCCGGCCGCCTCGATAAACTTCGCCCAGCGGAGATTCGGGGTCTTGGCCGCAAAGTCGTCGGCGGCAAACTTGTTGTAGGTCTTGATCGCGTCGCGGAGCTCGACACGCGGCCACTGGATCTCGGCGAGCTGCTTTTCGAGGGCGAGCACCGTCTCGCCAGGCTTGGCCGTGGTGTCGCCAGTCAGCTCGGCGAGCCGGTTGACGTAGGCCACGAGCGCGGCGCGCGCGGCGTTCTCCTTCTCGCCATCGCCAAAATAGTAATCACGATCGGGGAGCGTCGTCCCCGCCTGGGTGATCGTCGTCAGGTGGCGCGTCGAGTCTTTGTCGTCGATGCCGACGTAGTGGCCGATCGGTGATGCCACGCCGAACTGCCCCGCCATGCCGAAGGCGTGGGCCAGGTCGTCGTGGGAAGAAAGCGAATCGACAGCCCCAAGGATGGCAGCAATCGGCTCGTGGCCGAGGCTCGCGGTGCGCTCGGTGTTCATGAAGGCGCGGTGGAAGTCGCCCACCTTCCGGGCGTCGCTCCCGATCGGGGCCTCGGCGGCGGCCGCCTGCTCGACGATCGCCCGGATCCGCTCGCGCGAGAGATCATCGAGCTTGATGAACGCGCCGTAGTTGCTCTTGTCGGCCGGGATCGGCGTGTCTTTGAGCCACGTGCCGTTGACGTATTCATAGAGATCGTTCTGCGGCCGGATGGCCTTGTCGAAGGCCGACACGTCGACCGGGCCGGCGGCAGCAGCAGGCGCCGCGGCAGAGGGCGCGGCCGGCTCGGCGGCTTCCTTCGCCGGCGCCTCGGCAGCGGGGGCCTCTGGCTTCGACTCGGTGGACTCTTTCGGAGCCTCAGGCGCTGCTGGCTCCGGCGCAGGAGTCTCGGCAGCGGGCTCGGCCGGACTCGGCGCGGGCTGATTGGGGTCGCTCACCGGTTGCCCGGCGGCGGCCCGGTCGAGCGTCGACGGCGGGGTCGCCATGCCCGGGGGAGGCGCCGGGGATTCCGAAGCGGCCGACTCATCGCGCGGCAGCGTCGGCTCTACCGTCGGAGTCTTGGCACATCCGGCCAGACCCCCGAGGAGCACGAGGCCGAGGATCGTCGCGGTAGGGAGGTTTGCTCCGCTGCTCGCGAACAGCCTCCTCGTCATCCGCGTCACTTCACCCCGCTCGACCCCCTGCTGCCAACGTTCGTGCTTCCTCATCACCTTGGTATCCTCTTCGGCGGTGTGGCGGATCCCCCGCGCGGCTTCCCGACGACAAGGCTCGGCCCTCGGGGGGCACAAAACCAGGGAACGCACGGCATCGGGGTGGAGTGTAGACGATCGGAGCGCATTTCCCATGATCCATACCGCGATCGATCTGGCGCGCCCGGGCAAGCAGCAGGGCTTTCTCCAAGTGCCCTATTCGCACAACCTCGGCGGCTGGGCGAATGTGATGGTGCCGATGACCGTCATCGCCCGCGGGGAAGGGCCCACCGTCCTCTGCCTCGGCGGCAATCACGGGGATGAATACCAGGGGCAGGTGGCGATCATGCGCCTCGCCCGCGAGGTGGCGCCAGACCAGGTGTCGGGGCGGCTGATCCTCGTTCCCGCGCTGAACATGCCCGCCGCGAAGGCCGCCACCCGGCTCTCGCCGCTGGATGGCATGAACATGAACCGGGCCTTCCCAGGGCACCCGGAGGGATCCGTCACCAGCCAGATCGCTCACTACCTCACGACCGTCCTCTTCCCGGCGAGCGACGTCGTCATCGACATCCACTCCGGCGGCCGGAGTATGGAGTTCGTCCCCTGCTCCCACATGCACCTCGTCGCCGACAAGGAACAGCGCCGCAAGATGCTCGCGGCGATGCTCGCCTGGAACTCCGACTTCTCCTTTCTCTACGCCGACATCGCCGGCACGGGACTCTTGCCGGTCGAGGCGGAGAATCAGGGGAAGCTCGTGATCACGACCGAGATGGGGGGAGGAGAGGGGATCCCGGCCCGCGTCCACCGGATCACGCAGTCTGGCCTGCGCAACGTCCTCGTCCACTGCGGTGTCCTCGCAGGCATTGAAGAAACCCGCGCCGGCCTCGGCCTCCCGCCGGCGATCCTGACCCAGGCCCTCCACCGCGACGACTATCTCCTCGCCCCTGAGTCGGGGATCTTCGAAGTGGCCGTTGATCTCGGCGAGAAGGTGCGCCGCGGCGACACGATCGGCTGGATCCACCATCTCGAGCGCCCCGACCGGGCCGCGGAGGCGATTCTCTCCCACTCCGAGGGCTTTCTGATCACAATGCGCGCTCCCTGCCTCACGAGCCAAGGGGACTGCGTCGCCGTGATCGCGCAGGAAGTGTCGCCCGACGAGGTTCTCCACGCGTGACCACGAGCGCCATCAGCCGCGACGGTGCCCCGCCCCCGACGCGGGCGTCCGGGGCCGCCACGCTCCTCCTGGCCTTCATGTGGGGGGCTTACTTCCTCAACTACTGCGACCGCCAGGCGGTGTTCGCGATGTTCCCGGCGCTCAAAGCCGAGCTGGCGATGTCTGATCGGCAGCTGGGCTATGTCGGCGCGGTGTTTTTGTGGATCTACGCCCTCGGCTGTCCGCTCGCCGGCGTTCTCGGTGATCGGATCTCGAAGCGCCTTCTCGCCGTCGGCAGCCTCGTCGTCTGGAGCCTCGTCACCCTCGCCACCGGCTGGGCCCGCTCGGGCTCCGACATCCTCGCCCTCCGCGGCGCCATGGGGATCTCCGAATCGCTCTTCATGCCGACGGCGATCGCGCTGACGGCCAACGCCCATCCCCCCGCGCTCCGCTCGCGGGCGATCGCCATCCTCACCACGGCCCAGATCGCCGGCACCGTCGCCGGGAGCGTGTTCGGCGGCCGGATGGCCGACGCCGGCCGGTGGCGCGACGCGTTTTCGATGCTCGGCATCCTCGGCGTGGCCTATGCCGTTCCCTACTTCCTCTTTCTGCGGGGCGTGCGCGAGACACCCGCGGAAGCGACCTCCGCGACGCCATCGGCACGCGCCCCCTCCAGCCTCGTGCGGAGCCTGTTCGGGGCGCCATCGTTTCCCGTGCTCTGCGTTGTTTTTCCCTGCTTCGTCTTCGGTCTGTGGCTGATCTACGGCTGGCTCCCCACCTTTCTCCATGACAAGTTCGACCTGACGCAGGCCGACGCCGCCTGGAATGCGACGGTCTATCTCCAGTCGGCAACCGCCGTCGGCCTCCTCGGCGGCGGCTTCCTCTCCGATTGGCTCTACCGGCGCTCGGCCGCGGCCCGGCAGTGGGTGCTCGTTGCCAGCCTCCTCTGCTCGGCTCCCAGCCTGTACCTCATCGGCGCGGGGGAGACACTCCCCGCCACGCGCCTGGCCGCCGCCGCCTTCGGGCTTTCGAGCGGCCTGTTCATGGGCAACATTTTCGCCGCCGGGTTCGAGGTTGTGCCGGCCGGTCTGCGGGCCACGGCCGTCGGGATCCTCAATCTCTTCGGCGGGATGGTATCGGGCTTCGCCACGCTCTTCGGCGGGATGTGGAAGGAATCGATCGGCATCGACGGGCTCCTCGCTGCCACGGCGCTGGCCTACCTCGCTGCCGGAGCGCTCCTGGCGCTGGTAACCAGAGTGTGCTTCCCCACCGATCACGCCCGGGCCACGGCAGAGGCTTGAGCATGACTCGATCACGGACGACCCTCGCGGCGGCGCTCGCGCTCCTGCTTGACCCGCTCCCCGCGCTCCCCGCCCCGGCCGCCGAGCCGGTCGAGATCGCGTTCACGGCCGAATGCGACGGCTCGACCGAGCGCGTCGTCGAACTTCTTCCCCCCGACTTCGATCCTGCCGCCCCCCACGATCTCCTCATCGCCCTCCATGGCCACGGCGCCGACCGCTGGCAGTTCATCCGCGAGGCGCGCGACGAGTGCCGCGGCACGCGCGAGGCAGCGGCTAGGCACGACGCAATCCTCCTCTCCCCCGACTACCGGGCCCCGACGTCGTGGATGGGGCCGAAGGCCGAGGCTGATCTCGTCCAGATCATCGCGGCCGCCAAACAGCGCCACCGGATCGGGCGGGTGTTCGTCTGTGGCGGCTCGATGGGGGGCACCGGCAGCTTGACGTTTGCCGCGCTCCATCCCGATCTCGTCGACGGCGTCTGCTCCCTCAACGGCACGGCCAACCTCGTCGAGTATGGGAGATTCCTCGACGCGATCGCCGCGAGTTTCGGCGGCACGAAGGAGGAGGTGCCGGAGGAATACCGGAAGCGTTCGGCCGAGCTCCACGCCGAGGCCCTCTCGATGCCGGTTGCCCTCACAACCGGCGGCCGCGACGATGTCGTCCCTCCCGAGAGCGTCCTGCGGCTCTACGAATCGCTCGCAGCCCTGGGGCGGCCGGTCCTCCTCCTCCATCGAGCCGATCGCGGTCACGACACCGATCTGGCCGACACGACTACTGCCCTCGATTTCCTCTTTCTCTCCCCCTCCCCCTGACACGCCTCTCCGGATTCCCATCATGCCCAGGATCCTCGTGGCCGAGTGCAAGCAGGAGGTGTCGACCTTCAACCCGCACCCCAGCACCTACGACGACTTCGACATCCGCCTCGGGGCTCCCCTCTTCGACTACCACGCCAAGGTCGGCACTGAGGTCGGCGGCGTTCTCGACGTTCTTTGCAGAACACCGGGCGTCGAGCCGGTACCGACGTACGGCGCCTGCTTCATCACCTCCGGCGGGGCGCTTGCCCCGGAGGCCTGGAGCCGGATCGAACGCGAGTTTCTCGACGCCCTCCGCCAGGCGCCGCCGGCCGACGGGGTGATCTTCTGCATGCATGGCGCGATGGCCGGCCCGGCCGAATGGGATCCGGAGGGAAAGCTCCTCGAAGAGGCGCGAAAAATCCTCGGTGAAGACATCCCGATCGTCGTCTCGCTCGATCTCCACGGGATTCTCACCGCGCGGATGGTGAAGCACGCCTCTGCCATCGTCGCCTACCACACCTACCCCCACGTCGACTTCTTCCAGACCGGCCAGCGTGCCGCCCGGCTACTCCTGCGGATCCTCTCCGGGGAGGTGCAGCCGGTGACGGCGGTTGTGGCGGTGCCGGCGCTGGTCCGCGGCGATGAGCTGATCACCGAGACGGGGCTTTTCGGCCGGGTGATCGAGCGGGCCAAGGAGCTCGAGACCGGCCCCGGTGGCCTCTCGGCGGGGATGTTCATCGGCAATCCGTTCACCGACGTGCCGAGCCTGCAGACCTACGCATTCGTCGTCACCGACGGCGACGCCGCCGGCGCCGAACGGGGGGCGCTCGAGTTGGCACGCGACTTCTGGAGCCATCACGAGCGGATGTTCGTGCCTCTCTCGACGCTTGCCGCCATGGTGGAGATCGTCACCGGGCACTCTGGCGCGGGCACGCTCGGCCTCGTCGACGCGGCCGATGCCACCAGCTCCGGTGCATCAGGGGATTCCAATGCGGTCGTCGGCGCCCTCCTCGACGCCGGCTACCGGGGTAAAATCCTCGCGCCGATCGTCGATGCGCCGGCGGTCGCGGCGGCCTTGAAGGCGGGGGTCGGCGGGACGGTGTTCACGACGCTCGGTGGCCGGCTCGATCCGGGGCGCTACCGGCCGCGCTCCGTGCAGGCCCGTGTCCGGCTCCTCGCCGACGGAAGGTTCCGGAGCGAGTCGTTTGGGGAGGAGTGGAACGCCGGCCCGACGGCCGTTCTCGAAGCGGGGAATGTCACCTGGGTGGTGGGGAGCCGGGCGGTGAGTCTCTACGACCGTTCCTTCTTTCTCGCGCATGGCCAAGACCCGCGTCGCGCTGACTGCGTCGTCATCAAGTCGCCCCACTGCCAGCACCACATGTATGCCGACTGGTGTGCGCGGATGATCAACATCGACGCCCCCGGCTCGTCGAGCGCCAATTTGAAATCGCTCGGCCACACCCGCTGCCCGAGGCCGATCTTCCCGCTCGACGCACTCGTCCCCTTCAACCCGACCGCAACCCTTTCCACCCGACATTGACTCCGGAGACCACTCCATGAAGATCCGCGACGTTCGCTGCGCTGGCCTCCGCGGGGCCACGCCCGAGGGGGGCTGGAGCGTGGAGCTCAAGCCGGAGGACTGCGTCCACACGCTCGTTGTCGTCCACACCGACGCTGGTCTTGTCGGCCTAGGGAGCGTGTTCACCAACGACGATGTCGTCCGCGCGGCAATCGCCCTGCTGGAGCCGCTGTGGCGCGGCGAGACCGCGCTGGAGCCGCAGCGCGTGACCGAAAAGCTCCACCAAAACACCTTCTGGACCGGCCGCGGCGGCTCGCTCACGCATGCAATCAGCGGGATCGACACCGCCCTGTGGGATCTCTTCGGCCAGGCGACAGGGCAGCCGGTGGGGAGGCTGCTGGGGGGCCGCTACCGGGAGCGCGTCGCCCCCTATGCCTCGCTCCTGATGGAGGAGCCGGCGCGGATGCGCGAGCGGCTCCTGGCGGTGAAGGCCGAGGGCTTTCGGGCCTTCAAGATCGGCTGGGGGCCGTTTGGGCGCGTCAGCCGGCAGATGGACGAAAAAATAGTGCGCGCGGCGCGCGAGGCGGTCGGCCCCGACTGCAAGCTGATGGTCGACGCCGGCGGGAGCGATGCCCATTGGGCCAACGGCTACAAGTGGGCGATCAACGCCGCGCGGATGCTCGCCGACTATTCTGTCGACTGGTTCGAGGAGGCGCTGCGGCCCGATGCGCTCGACGACTTCGTTCTCCTCCGCGAGCACTCGCCGGTGCCGATCGCCGGCGGCGAGGTCCTCACGCGCAGGCAATCGTTTCTGCCGTTCCTCGCCGCGCGGGCCTTCGATATCGTTCAGCCCGACGTCACCAAGGTCGGCGGCATCAGCGAGGAAGCGCACATCGCCCGGATGGCGTGGGATCATGGCGTGAAGTTCATTCCCCACGGCTGGAACACGGCGGTCGGCCTGGCAGCCGATCTGCAACTCGCCAGCGCCTTCCCCGACACCGACCTCGTCGAATACCTCACCGGCTCGCCGTTCATCGACGAGATCACGGAGGGGGGCTGGAAGCTCGACGCCGACGGCATGCTCCCCATCCCCGCCGGCCCCGGCCTCGGTCTCCAGCTCGACCGCGACGCGGTGCGGAAATACACCCGTGGCGAGGAGCTCTTCTGATGCAGGAGGGAGCCGCCAGGCGCAGCCGGCGCACGGCCTCCCCCCCACGACGCTCCGCTGTCCCTCTTCCTGTCACCTTCCGCCCGAGGATCTGCCGTGGAACGCTTCCGCCATCTCCACACCGTCATTCGCAAGGACTCGCCGGGGATCGAGATCGGCCCGTGGCGCCATCCGGTAGCACCGAAGCGCGACGGCTACCGAACAACCGTGATCGACATCCTCGACACCGACCAGCTCCGGGCGATGGCGCGGCAGCGCGACGTGCCCGACTGCGAGATTCCGCTCATCGAGGAAGTCGACATTGTCGGGGATGGCTCGAACCTCCTCGACCTCGTGCGCGGCCGGGGATTCTCGGAGCGGTTCGGCTGGATCGTCAGCTGCCACAACTTCGAGCATCTGACCGATCCGGTCCGGTTCCTGCGCGATTGCGAGGAGCTCCTCGAACCGGGGGGGGCCCTGGCGATGATCGTCCCCGACAAGCGCTACTCGATCGACCGCTTCCAGCCACCTGCCATCCTCGCCGACATGCTCCGCATCCGCATCGGTGGACCGAGACGGGACGACGACGCCTGGGACCGATTCCGCCAACAGGCCCTCAAGAGCCACCTCGTCGACTCCAACGGCAAACGCCAACTTCTCTGGTCGAGCGATCGCAACGACGCCGGCGCCATCGTCGCCGCCGACCCCCGCCCTGCCTTCGACCGCCTCCGTAGGGAGCTCGGGGCCGGGGTCCCGCCCGAGGGATTCCGCGGGCATCGGTGGCGCTTCTCGCCGGCCGTCTTCGAACTGATGATCCTCGATCTGCGCGCTTTGGGGATCGTCTCAATGGAGGCCGAGACGTTCCCCGCCGACGGGGTGGAGTTCTCCGTGATCCTCCGCACCTGCCCCGCCGGGAATCCCGAGGGGAGCGATACCGTAGCGCGGCGCTCGGCGCTCTGCCGGCGGATCGAGGACGAAGCCGCCGTCGTCAGCGGTGCCCATGCCGCGGTTGTCGGCGAGTTGGCAGCGGCCCGCGCCGAGATCGCCAGACTGCGGTCGGGCGCAGGGTGAGCACCAGCCCGCCGACCCCGTTTCGCCGCGTGCCCTGCAGCCGGTTCGGTCACGGATGACTTTTTCCCCGGCGAGCCAGAGCCGGCGCTGCGGACCATTCCCTCCATTGCATCGACCGACCCCGCCGAGAATAATGGATGAGTTCATCCTCTTTGTCGGATGGGAGGGAGCCCTCTCCCCCGGCCGGGCGATGGGGAGCCTCCAGCATGCCCACTTCTCCTCTTTCTTTCCGGAACGTCGATGCTGTCACAGACCGTGGAATATGCCCTCCGCGCCGCAACTTATCTGGCGACGTCGCCGGACGAACCGCGCACCGTCGACCAGATCGCGGAGGCGACGCTCGTACCGGTGGCGTATCTCGCGAAGGTGATGCAGGCCCTCGTGCGGGGAGGAGTCGTCACCAGCCGGCGCGGGGTAGGGGGGGGCTTCATGCTCGCCCGTCCACCGCGCGACCTGCCGCTCCTCGAGATCGTCCAGGCAGTCGATCCGATCCAGCGGATCACCACCTGCCCCCTCGGCCTGGCGAGCCACGGCACGAATCTCTGCCCCCTCCACCGCCGTCTCGACAACGCCTTGGCCGCCATGGAGGACGCCTTCTCGACGACGACGCTGGCCGAGGTCCTCGCCGAACCCTCCTCGAGCGTGCCGCTGTGCGCCTTCCCGGGGGGCCGACCGGGAAAAGCCCGTTGATCAAGATGATCACGGCCATCGTGCTCGCTCTGGCGCTGCTGGCGACCAGCGCCGTGGCGGAGGACGACTTCGAGCTCGCGCCGATCCGCTATTCCGCCTCGACCCCCGACAATCCCGTCTCCCGTCTCCAGGCCCGCCTCGATGCCGGGGAGACGACCCTCGCCTGGGACGACTCTTCGGGCTGGCTGGGGGGTGTCCTTGCCGCGCTCGACGTGCCAACCTCGAGCCAGACGCTCGTCTTCTCCAAGACGAGCCTCCAGCAGGCGCGAATCAGCCCCCGTAACCCCCGCGCCCTCTATTTCAATGACGACGTGTACATCGGCTCCGTCCGGGCCGGGGAGGTGGTCGAGGTGTCGGTCGCCGATCCCGCCCTGGGGACGGTCTTTTACAGCCTGGAGCAGGTGCCGGGTGAACATCCGCGCTTCGAGCGCCGCACCGAAGACTGCCTCCTCTGCCACGGCGGCTCGCAGACGCGGGGCGTGCCCGGGCATATCGTCCGCTCCGTCTATCCCTCCCGCAGCGGGCAGCCGATCTTTTCTGCCGGATCGCACCGGGTCGACGATTCGACCCCTCTCGCCGACCGCTGGGGGGGCTGGTATGTCACTGGCCGTCACGGCGACCAGCGGCACCTCGGCAACCTCACCTTCGACGCCCGCCCGGCGACCGCCGCCGACGCCGATCCCTCCGGCCTCAACGTCACCGCTCTCGGCGACCGCTTCGGCACCAAAGGCTACCTCACCGGCCAGAGCGATCTGGTGGCGCTCTCCGTGCTCGCCCACCAGGCGGCCGCCCACAACGCGCTGACGCGGGCCTCGTTTGACGTCCGCGCCGCCCTCCACCGCGAGGCGGCTCTGAACCGCGATCTCAACCAGGCCCCCGACTCCCGGTGGCCGAGCACGAATACCGTCCTCGACGGCGCCGCCAAGGCGCTGGTGGAGTGTTTCCTGTTCTGCGACGAGGCGCCGCTGGCCGGGCCGATCGAGGGGACGACGACCTTCGCGACCGACTTCGCCGCCCGCGGACCGACCGACGGCGCGGGGCGATCGCTGCGGCAGTTCGATCTCGAGCGTCGCCTCTTCCGCCACCCCTGCAGCTTCCTCGTCTATTCCCCGAGCTTCGATGCCCTCCCCGCCGAACTGCGGGCCCGGTTCTGGGCCCGAATGGATGCGGTTCTTACGGCGGCCGACCCCGGCCCACGCTTCGCCCATCTCTCGGCCGACGACCGGCAGGCGATCCGCGCGATCCTCGTCGCCACGAAGCCCGACGCGGTCGCCCACTGGCCCGCGGCCGACTGACCCTTTGGAAACGGCACGGTTGAAGCCACGGCGCGGCCGGGGCTGCGGTCGAGCGCTGCGGCATCCCGGCCGGGCGTGCAGTACGATTGGAAAGCCGAGGAGGGGCTGGGGGGCACGGTGCCTCGACGCCTCCGCGCTACCGTCCCGAAGCCATGCGACGCGCCCCGCCCACGCTCATCGTCGTGCTCCTCGTGGCGCTTGTCCTGCCCGGCTGCGCCAAGCGCGGGGCGGCCCCGGAGTGGCGCGCTGCAACCACGGCCCCGGCCGCGCCGTGGTTTGTCGAACGGGCCGCCGCGGCAGGGCTCGATGCCGTCAACGATCCCGGTCCTGAAGGATCGTTCTTCATGCCGCAGAGCATGGGGAACGGCGCGGCGCTGATCGACTTCGACCAGGATGGCAGGCTCGATCTCTACCTTCTCAACGGCGCCGGACCGGCCTCGACGGCGGTCAATCGACTTCTGCGCCAGGAGGCAGACGGACGGTTCCGCGACGTCTCGGCCGGCTCGGGGGTCGATGTCGCCGGCTTCGGCTCTGGGATCGCCGTCGGGGATGTCACCAACGACGGCCTTCCCGATCTGTTCGTGAGCGAATACGGGGGCTTGCGCCTGTTTGTCAACGACGGCGGTGGACGGTTCCACGATGCCACAGTGGAGAGCGGCCTGGCCGGCCGGGGCTGGGGGAGCTCGGCGAGCCTCGTCGATTACGACCGCGACGGCTGGCTCGATCTCGTCGTCGTCAACTACGTCGTCTATGACGCCGGCTCGATCTGCTACGCGCAGGACGGCACACGCGATTTCTGCGCTCCGGCGGAGTTCCCTTCGGCGCCGGCCACGCTCTTCCGCAACGCCGGCCGGGGCGCCGCCCCCCGCTTCGAGGATGTCAGCGCTGCAAGCGGCCTGGCGGCGCTCCCCGGCGCCGGCCTCGGCGTCCTCTGCGCCGACTTCGATGGCGATGGCTGGGACGACATCTTCGTCGCCAACGACCAGCAACCGAACCGGCTGTGGATCAACCGGCACGACGGCACGTTCGTCGACGAGGCGGTGGTGCGGGGCGTCGCCCTGACGGTGATCGGGGCGACCGCCGCGAACATGGGGGTGGCCTGGGGGGACGTCGACGGCGATGGCCTCTCCGACCTGTTCGTGACCCACCTCGAGATGGAAACCCACACGCTCTGGAAGCAGGGCCCGCGGGGATCGTTCCTCGACCAGAGCGCCGCGGCAGGGCTCACCGGCGCCGAGCGATCGACCGGCTTCGGGACGGTGCTCGCCGACTTCGATCTCGACGGCGACCTCGATCTCGCCTGGGTCAACGGCCGCGTCTTTGCCGGCCCCCCCGCCCCCCCCGGCGCCGTCCCCCCGTTCTGGCGCCGCTATGCCCAGACCAACGCGCTGCTGGAGAACGACGGCGCGGGGAGGTTTCGGTCGATCGCGGCTGACAATCGGGCCTTCTGCGGGAAGGCCAACGTTGCCCGTCCGCTCTGCGCCGGCGACCTCGACAACGACGGCGACGTCGATCTCGTCGCCGGGACCACCGCCGGGCGCGTGCTCCTCCTCGAGAATGTCGCCCCGCGGCGCGGGCACTGGCTCACCGTCCGCGCTCTCGATCCGGCGCTGTCGCGCGACGCGATCGGCGCGGTCGTCACCGTGACCGCCGGCGGCCGGTCGTGGCAGCGTCACCTCCAACCCGGCTCGAGTTACTTGAGCAGCCATGACCCCCGCGCCCACTTCGGGATCGGTGACGCGGAAACGGTCGACGCCGTCGACGTCCTCTGGCCCGACGGCACGCGCGAACGGTTCCCCGGCGGCGGCGGCGACCGGGCGATCGAGGTCCGCCGCGGCGAGGGCGCGGCCCTATGAGCCGAAAACGTCCCCGCCCCGATTCGCCCCCCCACCTCGATCCGCCCCCGAGAGCCTCCGGTGCCCCGGTGGGTGCGCCGGCGCCCGATCGGCCCGTCCCCTCTCTTTTGATCCGATTTCAGGCTCTCCCCTGGTGGCTGCAACTGGCGGCCTGCGGGTTGCTTGTCGCCGTGGCGACGGCCGGATGGAGCTGGCTCCATGATCCCGCCATTCCCCGCCCCGACCTGGCCGGCGCCGATCCGCTCGTCGTGCTGGCGATCGAGGACGCCGAGGCCCGGGTGCGGTCGACGCCAGGATCGGCGGAGGCGTGGGGGAATCTGGGGCTGGTGCTCTACGCGCAGGCGTACGGCCGGGAGGCGGTGGCCTGTTTCCGGCGGGCCACCACGCTCGACGACCGCAGCTGGCGGTGGCCCTTCTTCGCTGCCGCAGCCAGCTCCCATCTCTCCCCGACGGAAGGGGTGACGCTCATGGAAGAGGCGATCCGCCGCGACCCGAAGGCCGTCTGGCCGCGCCTCCTCCGCGCGGAGTGGCTGGTGACGCTCGGCCGCGGCGCGGAGGCCCAGATGGACTACGAGGCCCTCCTGGCCCTCTCCCCCGATCATGCCCGAGCCCGCCTCGGGCTGGCCCGTCTCCTCCTCGCCTCCGGGAATGGCGACGCCCCCCTGGCCACCCTCGCTGCGGCGCTCGATCACCCCTCCACGCGCCACGCTGCCCGGCTGTTTGCAGCCCAGGTGGCAACCCGGGAGGGGAACAGCGCCGCGGCCGCAGCCCACCTCGCCGCCGCGGCCAATCTCCCCGCCGATATCCCCTGGCCCGAGGACCCGCTCGCCGCGGAGCTGCCGCTGCGACGGATGGGGAAGCGGAGCCGCATCAAGCTCGTGGCGCAGATGGAGCAGGCCGGGGCGCTGGCCGAAGCCGACGCCCTCACGCGCCGCATCGAGCGCGAGCACCCGGAGATCTACCTGTTCGTGGAAGGGCGCCTCCAACTCCAGAAAGGGGACGCGGTCGCCGCCGAGAAGGCCTTCCGCCGGGGAGTGGAGTTCGACCCGAAGGCAGTGGAGATCCGCTTCCAGCTCGGCCGTGCCCTCGCCCTCCAGGGGCGCCATGCCGACGCGGCCGGGGTTTTCCGGGAGGTGCTGGCGATCGAGCGCGGGTATGGCCCGGCCTGGCTCGAACTGGGACGCTCCCTGGCCACCTTCGACCACGCCGCCGCCGTGGCGGCGCTGGAATCGGCGGTGGCCTCCATGCCCGCCTCCGTGGAGGCCCGGCAAGAGCTCGCTCGAGCCAGGACAGGCAGCCATCAAGAGGATTTGGCCCCACCCGGCGGTCAGAAACCACCGCACCCATGAAACCACTCGGTCAGCCCTTCACGCAGCGAATCCGCCTCAACTCCGAGCCGGTCTGGCTCACGGCGTGGGTGGTGCTGCTCATGATCCTGTTCCTCTTGCCCACGCTGCTCCTCGCGCGGGCGCAGCAAAAATCGCTCCACCTCGATCGGCAGGTCTGGGAGGCGATGCTCAACCCGGCCCTCCCCGATCCCGGCTATGAATCGCCCGATGACCTCCCCACAGACCGCGCCCGTCGGGTGACGATCGGGTTCTACCTGGAGAGTATTGACGAGATCTCC
>Ga0209598_10000735_pt1 | contig 26644 bp, 25 predicted proteins | sample M_140807_EF_Meta_FD_187317 | JGI IMG/M metagenome (GOLD analysis project Ga0209598, IMG submission 187317) | Freshwater microbial communities from Lake Montjoie, Canada to study carbon cycling - M_140807_EF_MetaG (SPAdes) (version 2) | ecosystem: Environmental > Aquatic > Freshwater > Lake...
AGCCAGCAGGCGCTGACGTCGCCTTGGGCCGATGCCGTCAATCTCGTCCAGCGATGAGGCCTGACGAGCTTTGGCCCGCTTGGCGCGCATTCCAGTGATGGCAAATCGGTGCGCCTCGTCCCTGATCATGGCGATCAGCATCAACGCAGCCGAATCGCGCCCCAAAGACAGCGAAGGCCGCTCATCCGGAAATACCAGAGTTTCAAGGCCGACTTTGCGGTCTTCGCCCTTCGCAACGCCGACCAGGAGTCCGACATCAAGTCCCAACTCTTCAAATACAGCGCGCGAAGCATTGAGCTGATGCTTGCCACCGTCAATGAGCACGAGATCAGGCAGCCGATGCCGGTCGTTGCGGGGCGCATCGGTTTGCGACCCATAACGACGGGTCAACACTTGGCGCATCGCCGCAACATCATCACCAGGCGTGATCCCCGTGATGTTGAATCGTCGGTATTGGCTGCTGACCATCGCGTGATTTTCATAGACCACACACGAGGCCTGGGTCGCTTCGCCCATGGTGTGGCTGATATCAAAACACTCGATCCGAAAACGATCAAAGGCATCGTCTTCAAGGTCAGAGTCGAGGCCCAAAGCCTCTAACAGTCGGCGGGTTCTGGCGCGCGCGGATCCGTCTTCAGCGAGGAGACGGGCGAGAGCAATGTCCGCGTTCTGCTGACAAGATTCCAGCCAGCGGCGGCGGTTCTCGTGCGGTTGCCGCACCCAGGTGATCGGGTGCTCAGATTGCTGCTCAAGAGCCACCTGTGCCTCTTCAGGAATCGGCGTCGCGCAAACGATGACTGCAGGCGCCGGCGCCACAAGATAATGTTGCGATACAAAGGCAGTCACGATTTCGGCCAGATCCCATGCTTGTTCCACCCCTTGGGCTTGTGAAGGAAAATGGGGGCGATCGCCGAGATGGCGTCCGCCACGAACCATGGCCAGATTCACGCAGACGCGTCCGCCCTGGATCGCCACCGCAATCACGTCCGCATCAACCTCTCCGCCGGTGTCGACCGACTGTTGCTGCAAAATCCGCCCGAGCGACGTCATCCGGTTTCGATAGATTGCGGCTTCCTCAAATCGCAGATCCTCTGCAGCTTCCAACATGGCGGATTCAAATTCGGCCATCAGAGCACCGTGTTCGCCACGCAGAAACCGACTGGCCTGAACGACATCGGCCCGATAAGCCTCGGGCTCAATCGCCCCAACGCACGGCGCGCTGCAGCGGTCGATCTGTGCCAACAGGCAAGGACGGCTGCGGTTAACGAAAACCGTGTCCTCGCAGCTGCGCAACCGAAACACCTTCTGCAGCACCTGGATACTCTCTTTGACAGACCAGGCGTTGGGATAAGGGCCAAAGTACTGCCCGTCGCGATCAACCCCACCGCGGTAATACGCTAGTCGCGGCCATTGGTGGCCACTGAGTTTGACGTAAGGGTAGGACTTGTCGTCACGAAAAAGAATGTTGTAGCGCGGCTTATTCGTCTTGATCAGATTGTTCTCAAGCAATAAAGCTTCAGCTTCACTTCGCGTGATCGTTGTCTCGAGCCATGCAATCTGCGACACCATCAGCCCAATACGGGGGCTCGCATGGGTCTTTTGAAAATAACTGGACACGCGTTTTTTGAGGTCGCGGGCCTTACCGACGTAGAGCAGGGCCCCGTCGGCCGCATGCATCCGGTACACACCGGGTAGATGGGGCAAGGACGACAGGTAGGCACGCAGATCCAGCTGGGTCGCTGCTCTGGCGGTCGCCCCATCATCGGAAGCCACCGCATCGGAAGCCACCGCTTTTGCCCCGGATTCAGTCACCCTGCCCCACAAGCAACTGTTGCAAACGTTCGCGGACCTGATTGAGTAAGGCGTCGCTGGGGGGTGGCCCCACGGGCGCGAGGCTTGCAATCCGCCGCGAAGACTCGGGATTGTTCTGGATCGAATCGCAGGCGATGACGCGCTGAGACTGTTCGGGTGCATTACAAACTAGGATCATGTCGCACCCGGCCGTTATCGCTGAGAGCGCCCGTTCCTCAATGGAACCCATGCTCACCGCACCCGCCATGCTCAGGTCATCGCTAAAAATGACCCCATCAAACTGAAATCGTTCACGGAGAACCGTTTGCAACCATAGGGGCGAAAATGTGGCCGGACGAGCGTCGACGCTGGGGTACACGACATGCGCGGTCATGACGGACGCCAACGCAGGAGAACCAAACGCTTTGAAAGCCTCGCCATCCTGCGCCAGGATCGCGTCCAGCGATCTGTCGTCGACCGGGAGCTCGTGATGCGAGTCGGCGCGAGTCCAGCCATGCCCGGGGAAATGCTTCCCGCAATTTCGCATCCCCGCCAACAGGAGGCCATGGGACAGCGCACGCGCGAGCGCCGTCACCACAGCAGGGTCGGCATGAAAGGCCCGATCGCCAATGACGCCGCTTTCACCCCAATCCAGATCGAGGACCGGTGTGAAGCTGAAATCAACGCCATCGCGACGTAACTCTCCGCCCAGCACGAAGCCAGCATCGGTCGCGGCGGCCAAAGCCAGCGCAGGGCTCTGGTCCCAAATCGCCCCAAACCGTCGCATCGGGGGAAGATGAAAGTACCCCTCGCGAAAACGTTGAACCCGCCCTCCTTCATGATCCACCGCAATCAGCAGAGGAGGTAACGGCGGTTCGCGTAGTGCATGCAGTTCGGCTGTGAGCGAACCCAATTGAGCTCGATTGGCAAAGTTTCGAGCAAACAGGATGACCCCTCCCACCTTGGGATCACGCAGGCGTGATCGCTCGCCGTCAGTCAGGGTCAGGCCAGCGATATCGGCCATGACGGGCCCATACGGTGCGCTCGAGGCTAACGGGGTTACGAGCGATGTCATGTCGGGATCCTCCTCAATCACTACAAACGCAATAGCGGCATCGAACTCATCGGAAAGTGAAACGTGGAAGCGGTATCGATGGTGCCGCATCCACGATGCGAGCGCTTTGCGAGGAACCGCAATCGGTTTGCCAGCGGCGTCATTGAGAATCTGCAATGACAACAAGGTCATCGGACCCCGAAGTCCCGTTCCCAATGCCTTTGAAAAGGCCTCCTTGCCAGCAAATCGCTTGGCGAGATAGTCAACCGCACGTCGATGCCCATGCTGCGAACCACCGCGCTCACGGCGCCGAAAATATTCCCGCAACTCGTCAGGCCCCAGAATGCGGCGCACGAAGCGATCGCCCCAACGCTGGACAAGCGAATCGATCCGGGCAATACGGACGATATCGGTGCCAATCCCCCGAATCATTACCCGACGAAACCCTGCGCTTCACGCATCAGGCGCTTCATCTCCCGAACGGCTTCTCTGAGCCCAACAAAAACCGCTCGCGAGACGATTGCATGGCCGATATGCAACTCGCGAACGCCGGCCAGGCAGGCAACCGGCTGCACATTGAAGTAATTGAGCGCATGGCCCGCATTGAATCGCATGCCGCTATCCCGAATCGCTTGGCCAGCAAGTCGGACCTTCTCGAGCTCAGCCGCCACCGGCAATCGCTCGGGATCTCGACCCTGAGCGTGAAAGGTATGCGCGTAGGGACCGGTATGAACCTCACAGACCTGGGCTCCGACCCGAGCAGCCGCCTCGACTTGCCGGGGGTCTGCGTCGATAAACACACTGGTCATGATGCCAGCCTCGGCGAGTTCGCCGATGGCTCGACGAATCCGTTCACCACCAGCTGCCAACTCTCCTGCAATATCCAGACCGCCCTCAGTCGTCACCTCATGGCGGCCCTCCGGCACGAGCATCGCCATCTCGGGCTTGAGGGAGCGCGCAATCCCAACCATCTCGTCAGTAGCGGCCATCTCGAGATTGAGCTTAATGTGCGTGAGGTCGCGCAAACGGCGCACATCCTCATCCTGAATATGGCGGCGATCCTCGCGCAGATGGACGGTAATGCCGTCAGCGCCACCGAGATGGGCCTCGACCGCAGCCCAAACGGGATCGGGCTCATAGGTTCTTCGAGCCTGCCTCACCGTCGCGACGTGATCGATATTGACACCCAGTTCAATCATGGCAATCCGTACTCAACATAAAAGAATCAATCATAGTCGTTGCAAATCAAGCAGAATTTGTCGGGTCGCAAGTGGACGCCCCTCAAGCCGCACATTGAGCATCATGCGGGTCAGGGACTTCATCTGGGCGAGCAACTGAGGGTCATCAAAAACGCCACTCGCGAGTGCGCATAAGGTCGCACCAGCAAACCCCTGCATACCCGCACGGCGGTCTTCAGGGTCAGCCAAACCCGCCTGGACAACCCAACCCCTGACCGGATCAAATCCATACATCACGGTCGGGTCGATCGCCCTGCCATCGGCGTCTCGAGCCAGATCTGCGCCATACCCAATTTTCTCGAGCAATGATCGCTCAAAACGTCTCAGAGTCGGCTCGATGGCCATCTCGTGGCCCAGGGCGCCAACCGCCTCCAGATAGGCATCAAAGAGTTCAGGGTGCGGATCTTCACGGGGCAGCAGGCGCACCAGGAGTTCGTTCAAATAGAACGACGAAAGTAGCGCAGAGCCCTGCGGCATTGGCAATCCACCGACCCAATCGACTGCCATCAGTGTTCGCAATTCACCTCGCCCACTCCAGCCAACAGTGAGTGGCTGGAACGCCAGCAACACGGCGCGCATGGCAGATCGGGGGCGCTTTGCGCCACGTGCAATCACCGGAACCCGCCCATAACTCCGACTGAATAGCTCCACCACCAGACTGGTCTCGCGCCAAGGGGTGCTGTGCAACACGAAAGCCGGCTCATTTCGCACCGGGCGACTCGAGCCCATCGCCTCCGCCGCGGCTGCCCCAATCGACAGACTACTCGTAGCCATAGGCCCGCAATGATTGCTCGGTATCCGCCCAACCACCCTTGACCTTTACCCAGACCTCAAGGTGAACCTTGGAACCAAACAAGCGTTCGAGATCGGCCCGTGCTTCACTGCCGATCCTTTTCATCCGCTCGCCGCCGGCACCTAACAGGATGGGCCGGTGAGCGTCCCGTTCGACAAGAATCGTTGCCCGGATTCGACGCAAGTTCGGCAATTCGTCAAACTGATCAATCACAACCGTCGTGGTGTACGGGAGTTCATCGCCAACCAGACGAAACACCTTCTCGCGGAGGGCCTCAGAGGCAAGAAAACGTTCGCTCCGGTCGGTAATCGCGTCCGGCTCGTACAACGGCGGCCCCGGCGGGAGCAGACGCACGCACTCCTCGATCAACGCGTCGAGCTGAGTCCCCCGCTGCGCGCTGATGGGGACAACGGCCGCAAATTCGCGTAGCTGCCGCACGCGATCAACCAGTGGTAACAAGGCCGAGCGCTCTCCCGCCGCATCGGTCTTATTCAGAACAAGGATGACCCGGCGGTCATCGGGAATGAGCTTCAATACGCGCTCGTCCGCCAGAGTCCAGCCGGCTGGTGCATCAATCACCAACATAACCGCATCTGCATCGCTCAGAACCTGACGAACCGTCCGATTAAGGACCTGATTGAGCGCACCGACATGGCGAGTCTGAAATCCTGGTGTATCCAGAAATGCCAGTTGCGCGTGCTCTTGCGTCAAGACGCCAACAATTCGGTGTCGGGTCGTTTGAGCCTTGGCGGAGGTGATGCTGACCTTCGAGCCAATCAATCGATTGAGGAGCGTCGACTTACCCACGTTCGGTCGCCCGACGATGGCGACCGTGCCGCTCCGATAGTCTGGGCCCGTTGGTTCCGCGTTCACGTCAAGTTGCCCTGTTCAGTTGTTGTAGTGCTTGTCCGGCGGCACCCTGTTCGGCCGCACGCCGACTCGAACCCATCGCGACCACCGAAATCTGGAGGGCTGCAACCTCGCAGGCGACTTCGAATTGCTGCTCATGAGCGGCCCCCCGGGTCGCCAACACTCGATAAACGGGCAAAGCGATGCGCCGCGACTGCAACATCTCCTGTAGTCGAGTCTTAGGGTCACGATCCTCCGCCTTCGGATCAAGGCCCGCGATCGCCTCCTGCATCAGAGAACTAACAACCTGGCGTGCCGCGTGAAAACCCGCATCGAGAAAAACCGCCCCCACCAAGGCCTCAAGGGTGTCTGCCAGGATCGATGGGCGCCGAAAACCACCGCTTTTCAACTCGCCCTCTCCAAGCAACAGATGGTCTGATATTCCCAGTTGTTGAGCGATCGCGGCCAGCGACTCTTGGCGCACCAAACGAGCGCGTAAGCGGGACAACCCGCCCTCATCGACCCTCGGAAAGGATTCATAGAGCAGTACGGCTACGACACAATTCAGAATCCCATCTCCCAGGAATTCCAGCCGCTCGTTGTCAGCGCCGCCGTGGCTTCGGTGCGTCAGGGCTTGACGCAACAACTGCGGATCCGTGAACGCATGGCCCAATCGCCGTGCGAGGATCTGCGGATCGATCATCGCAGACGCGTCACTTAAACGCCCCGATTCGGCCCCAATCGCTGAAATTCATCCATACGAAGAACGCGCGGCCGACAATGTTCTTTTCGGGTACGAAACCCCAGAACCGACTGTCAAGCGAGTTGTCGCGATTGTCGCCCATCATAAAAAAGTGTCCCGCCGGAACGGTGCAGCGAACCCCCGCAGAGGTGTACTCACACTGATCGCGAAACGGGAAATCTCCGATCGGCGAGATGAACGAGGGCTTATCGAAATCCGTCAGAAACCGATGATCGATATCCCCCAGTTTTTCGGCAGACTGACGGGCGTAACTTAAGCGTTCTGAGTCGTAAAACTCGCCAGCCTGAGAAACTGTCACTTCGACATCGTTAATCTTGAGACGCTTGTGTTCGTAAGCGACCTTGTCACCCGGCAGGCCCACGACCCGCTTAATGTAGTCAACGGAAGGGTCTGCGGGGAATCGAAACACCATGACGTCGCCCCTCTTTGGCGAGCCCACATCAATCATTTTTGTGTGGATAACGGGCAGTCTGAGGCCGTACGTAAACTTGTTAACGAGTATGAGATCGCCGACGAGGAGGGTCGGGATCATCGAGCCAGACGGAATCTTGAATGGTTCGACGATAAACGAGCGAACGAAAAACACCACGGCAATGACCGGGAATAATCCGGCGGTGTATTCAAGCCACCAGGGTTGGGTCGTGACTCCGAGACGAAGCCGGGCCGGTGCCCAAAGAAATTTCTCGAGAATCCAGAAACTGAAAGTGAACAGCAACAGGCAAAAAAGAATCAGAGCAAAATTCATACGATTAGGAAGTTCGAGCGATCAGCGGTCCGTAACCTGGAGCACGGCAAGAAAGGCCTCCTGCGGGATTTCCACATTTCCGACCTGCTTCATGCGCCGCTTGCCAGCCTTCTGTTTTTCAAGGAGTTTTTTCTTTCGCGAAATATCGCCGCCGTAACACTTCGCCAGCACATTCTTGCGCATGGCCTTGATGTTTTCGCGCGCAATAATATTCGCCCCAATCGCGGCCTGGACCGCGACATCGTACATTTGCCGGGGGATCAACTCACGCAGGCGCGCAGCAACTTCACGCCCACGAAAGGCCGAATTGCTGCGATGAACAATCACACTTAGAGCATCGACTTTGTCGCCATTGACCAAAAGATCCATCTTGACGACGTCGGCGGAGCGATATTCGAGGAATTCGTAATCCATCGAGGCGTAGCCGCGCGAAACGCTTTTGAGTCGATCAAAAAAATCGAGCACGATCTCATTCATTGGAAGGTCGTACGTGAGATGAACTTGGCGGCCGTGATACGCAAGGTTCTTTTGAACACCGCGCTTCCCCGTACACAGGGTAATCACCGCACCAACGTACTCCTGGGGAGTGAAGACCTTCACCTCTACGATTGGCTCTCGAATCTCTTCAATTTTGGCAGGATCCGGCAACTTGGCTGGATTTTCGACCTGAATGACCGAACCGTCGCGCATCAACACTTCATAGACCACGGTGGGCGCGGTCGTAATCAGTTCCATGTTGAATTCGCGTTCTAACCGTTCTTGCACAATATCCATGTGCAAGAGACCAAGGAACCCGCAGCGAAATCCAAATCCCAAGGCCTGTGACACTTCTGGCTCGAACTGGAGTGCGGCATCATTGAGTTGAAGCTTTTCAAGCGACTCGCGCAGCGCTTCGAACTGGTTGGATTCCACCGGATAGAGTCCGGCAAACACCGACGGCTTGATTTCCTTAAAACCGGGCAACGCCTCCGTCGCGCCGTGTTTCTCGGTCGTAATTGTATCTCCGACCCTGGCGGACTTGAGTTCCTTGATACCCGCAATCACGAAGCCCACTTCGCCAGCTGACAACTGCTCGCGGGCGACACTTTTGGGCGTAAAGAACCCGACTTGCTCGGTCAGGTGCAACGCACCCGTTGCCATCATTCGAATCCGGTCCTTGGGGCGGAGGACGCCGTTGAGGACCCGCACCAACATCACCACCCCAACATAATTGTCGAACCAGGAGTCGATCACGAGCGCCTGCAACGGTGCGTCGGGGTTGCCTTTGGGTGGCGGAATTCGGGCGATCACGGCTTCAAGAATCTCGTCGATTCCCATGCCAGTCTTGGCGCTTGCAGCAATGGCATCCGTCGCGTCGAGCCCGATGACATCCTCGATTTCCTCTCGGGCTCGGTCGGGGTCAGCCTGAGGCAGATCCATCTTATTCAAGACCGGAACGACTTCGACGCCCAGATCCAGAGCCGTGTAACAGTTGGCGACGGTCTGGGCCTCGACGCCTTGGGAAGCATCGACCACCAATAGCGCACCCTCGCAAGCCGAGAGCGACCGGCTGACCTCATACGAAAAGTCGACGTGACCGGGCGTGTCGATCAGGTTGAGTGCGTAGACGTGTCCGTCACGTGCCTTGTAACGCAGCGCAGCGGTCTGCGCCTTGATCGTGATCCCACGCTCTTTCTCGAGATCCATGGAGTCAAGTACCTGCTCCTGCATCTCCCGGTCGCTCAGACCGCCACAGCGCTGGATCAGTCGGTCAGCGAGCGTCGACTTGCCATGGTCGATGTGGGCGATGATGGAAAAATTGCGAATCCGTTGCATGGAATTCGACCGGTTGGGGCCGATGGGGACGGCCGCAGGCCAATCAGTCATTCTAGCTGATTGACCTGCATGAAAGGCTTGCGTTCGCCCCTCTCCCGATCAGCGCGCCTGCGGGCGGATTGGCACAAACTGGGCGCTATCACCCCTGCGAACCAATAAAACGTGCGCACGCGACCGGTCGAGCTTGGCCGCCAACTCGTTAAACTGCTTTGATCCGGTGATGTCGATATTGTCAAGAGCGAGCAGTACATCCCCGGTTTGGATCCCTGCTCGTGCGGCTGCGCCTTCCGCACCGTCGACCAGTACGCCGCCCTTGATTCTTAGCTGGGTCCGGCGCTCTTCGTTGAGATCAGAAACGATGAGGCCGAGGGCATTGGCCGTAACGGCTGGTGCGGCCCGCTCACCGGGTTTGCGCTCGGATGTCTTGGTCGATCGGTCGGCTTCCAGTTCAGCAACGGTAACCTGGACGTCGCGCATCTGACCCTTGTGCCAGACCTGAAGTGTCACCTTCGTTCCGGGCTTTGTTGCACCCACCAGGCGCGGCAAATCCGTCGACTTCTCGATCGCTTTACCTTCAAAGCGGAGAATAATGTCGCCCACTTCGAGCCCTGCCTTGTCTGCTGGACCCGTCGGATCCACTGACCGCACAAGGGCTCCACTGGCCTTGGACAAACCAAGTGGTTCGGCCACGTCTTTGGTCACCTCCGTAATGCCAACCCCGATGCGACCCCGTACGACCCGCCCAGTGGTCCGCAACTGATCGGTCACCCCGATGGCTTCATCAATTGGGATGGCGAACGAAATCCCCATGAAGCCGCCCGTGCGGCTATAAATCTGCGAGTTGATGCCGACGACTTCACCCCGCAAATTGAGGAGCGGGCCACCGGAATTGCCGGGATTGATCGCAACGTCGGTTTGAATGAACGGCAGGTAATCACCCGTATCCCGGCCCTTGGCCGAGACAATGCCTGCAGTGACGGTATTTTCAAGACCAAAGGGCGATCCGATGGCGGCAACCCACTCACCCACCTTGAGGCGGCTGGAATCACCGATCTTCACAACTGGCAGGTGGTGGCCTTCGATCTTGACCAGCGCCACGTCTGTACGCGCATCGGCACCAATCAACTTGGCTTTGAATTCACGCTTGTCGGTCATGGTGACGGTGATTTCTTCGGCCCCATCGACAACGTGCGCGTTGGTCATGATGTAGCCGTCCGCACTCAAGATGAAGCCGGACCCCACGCCACGCTGGACGGGACCATCCCCACGCCCCCTTGGGGTTTGCCCCGGGCGTTGCGGCATCTGTCCTGGCGGGAAGAACCGCTTGAAGAATTCATAGAACTGATCGTTCTCGTCAGGATCGCCACCCTGAGGCCCCGACTGGCGCGCGCGCTCCGCCGTACGAATGTTGACGACAGCAGGCCCGGCCTTTTCAACCAGCTCGGTGAAATCCGGCAACATGATGACCGGGGCCGCTGGTGACGCGGTTGGAGCAGGCGTGCCGGCGGCTGAGGGGGGCGCTGGCGCCGCAACAGATGGCTGAGCCGTCGCGGTGATCGCGGAACCAAACACCAAAGCCAGCGCAAGCAGCGTATGCCGTGATCGAGGGAGGATTCGTGTCATGAGATGGATCCTGTAGAAACCTACTGAAGATGGGGCCTGATTGAAATAAAACAAGGATCCCTGACACTCATCAGAAGGATTTTCTTGCCCGCCGATGCCAAACCAGCCAAACGCAAAGTTGCCGCCACTTCTCGTCGCCGATGGCATCCACACCTGACAACCATTGAATGTCCGGGATGGTTTCAGCGGACTTACACGGGCAAAATGTGAACGCCAACAAGCGGCCAGCCATGACCAGGGCACCCGGAATACATTCAATCGGAGTCGATTCTGCAGTTGGCGTGACGAGCACCCGCCCATTCGCAAGAAATCGGATCATGCGCGGTACCGGGCTGCACCTCAAATCATGCCAAATCCGCCAGAGAACACACAAAATGACCGCGACCATCGGAAGCGCGAGCCAGGACCATGGTGCAGAGAACCTCTCCCACCAACTCCGCCCGAGCAATAAGCTCGCGATTGCGGAAACACCGATAGCGACGAAAAGCAACCGGTGGGCAAATTGGGAGCGCTCCGGCAAGACACAGAGTTCGATTGCGCAGGCATCAGCAGGATTCACCCGCCAACCGTATCAGACGCGAGCGAGTACCAAGGACCCATTCGTCCCGCCAAAGCCGAACGAATTTTTAAGGGCTACATTGATCGGTCGATCACGGGCCACATTGGCGCAGTAGTCGAGATCACAGCCCTCGCCAGCTTCGTCCAGATTAATGGTCGGTGGCACAACCTGATGATGCAGTGCTAGCGTTGTGAATACGAGCTCGATTCCCCCGGCGCCGCCTAACAGGTGGCCGGTCATCGACTTGGTCGAACTGATGACCAACTTCCGGGCGGCAGACTCACCAAGTGCCAACTTGACCGCGTTGGTCTCATTGAGATCACCCAATGGCGTCGAGGTTCCGTGGGCATTGATGTAATCAATCTGGTCCGCGGCAACTTTCGCGTGGCGCATCGCAATCTGCATCGATCGTCTCGGCCCCTCGACATCGGGTGCGGTAATGTGACCCGCATCGGCGCTCATACCAAATCCAAGAATCTCTGCATAGATCTTCGCACCTCGCGCCCGGGCGTGCTCATACTCTTCGAGCATTAACACGCCAGCACCTTCGCCCAACACAAAGCCATCCCGATCTTTGTCCCACGGTCGCGACGCCGCCGCAGGATCATCATTGCGGGTCGACAACGCTCGCATGGCCGCAAATCCACCTAAACCGAGCGGAGATATCGTACTTTCACACCCGCCTGCAAGCATGACATCGGCATCGCCATATTCGATCAGGCGCGAGGCCTCACCAATGCAATGCAAGCCGGTGGTACACGCGGTCACGACGGCAAGATTAGGCCCTTGCAATCCGCACTGAATCGATAACTGGCCGCTGACCAGGTTGATGATCGAACCCGGTACAAAGAACGGGCTGATCTTTCGGGCGCCGCCCGCCAGATATGCATCATGCGTCTCTTCAATCAGCGGCAGACCACCAATCCCTGAGCCCACCATGCAGCCAATCCGCTCGCGGTTGGCATCTGTGACTTCCAGGCCGCTATCACTAAGCGCCTGCAAACCCGCCGCAACGCCGTAATGGATGAAGGTATCGAAACGCCGCGCCTCTTTGGGATTCATCCATTGGGCGACATCAAACCCTTTGACCTCACCGGCAATCTGTGAATTGAGACCCGAGGCATCAAATCGCGAAATCGTGGTGATTCCGCTCTGGCCAGCAGTGATCTGTTTCCAGGCCGTTGCAGGGTCATTTCCAACCGGCGAAATGATCCCTAAACCCGTGACGACAACCCGTCGCTTACTCAGTTCGGCCCCCACAATGCGTGACAGTTACGAGACATCCAGCCCGACTTCAGGCCTTGATGTGTGCTTTGACGTAGTCAATTGCCTGCTGGACCGTGGTGATTTTCTCGGCTTCGTCGTCGGGAATCTCGGTTTCAAAGGCATCTTCGAGTGCCATGACGAGTTCGACCGTATCGAGTGAGTCTGCCCCTAAATCATCGGTAAACGATGATTCAACCTTAATTTCGGCTTCGGCGACGCCCAATTGTTCAGCCACAATTTTTTTGACGCGCTGTTCAATACTGTCCATAAAATTCCCCAATGAAAGTGGTGAGATTGTATCAGCGGGCAAGCGCCTCAAGCCATGTGCATGCCGCCATTGACGTGAATGGTCGCCCCGGTAACGTAGTCAGCCTCGCACAAAAATCCAACCGCATGGGCAACCTCAGCTGCCCGCCCGAGTCGACCCAGCGGGATTTGCGCAAGCAGGCCGGTCGTGACCGAGTCACCCAGGCTGCGGGTCATGTCGGTGTCAATAAACCCGGGGGCGACACAGTTGACTGTAATGCCACGACTGCCCAATTCACGGGCCAATGATCGACTCATCCCCTCGACACCGGCTTTAGCGGCCGCATAGTTGGCCTGTCCGGCATTGCCGAGATGTCCGACTACCGATGTGACATGGACGATGCGACCATAGCGCTGCTTCATCATGGGGCGCATCACCAGACGGCTGAGCCGAAACACGGCAGACAAATTGGTTTCAATCACCGCATCCCAATCCGCGTCCTTCATTCGCATGGAGAGGTTGTCGCGAGTGATACCGGCGTTGTGAACCAGGATCTCAATTGGACCCTTCTCGAGGAGGCTCGCAATCAGGGCTTCGATCGCCGAAGAATCGTCCACGTTGGCGACCACACCCTGCCCTGAAAGCTTGTTAGCAGCAAAATGCGCTTCAATGGCCTCGGCCCCTGCGGTGCTGGTCGCGGTCCCGATCACATGAACGCCACGCGATGCGAGGTCAGTTGCAATCGCCTGACCGATCCCGCGGGACGCACCGGTCACAAGGGCCCTTCGTCCCTGAAGCATGTTTTCAGAACCGTTCACGAAGAGACCCCAGTAACGCCTGTCGCTTCAGCCAACACGGCCTGAAGAGATTCCGCATCAAAAATTGAACTACTGCGCAGCTCCGGTGCAATCCGACGGGTCAAGCCCGCCAAAACCTTACCTGGTCCGCATTCGATCAGATGGGTCACACCCATTGACTGTAACCGCAACACAACTTCAACCCAGCGCACCGGCCCCCAAGCCTGACGAACCAATGCATCCCGGATGCGGTCCGGCCGCGACTCAATAGCCACATCAATATTGTTGACCAAGGGGATTCGAGGCTCGTGAAGTTTCAGTTCGACCAGGGCGTCCCTGAGCACACGCCCGGCTGGCTCGAGCAACGATGAATGAAACGGTGCCGAAACCGGGAGCGGAAGGGCTCGCTTGGCGCCGGCGGCTTTGGCCAGAACACAAGCCCGTTCGACGGCCTCACGATGCCCGGCAACAACCACCTGGGACGGCGCATTGAAATTAGCAGCTTCGATAACGGGGGGTTCGTTGTGTGCTCTCGCGTCGGTGCTTGCCTGAACACAGACGGCCAATACCGCGGCGTCCTCAAGACCCAAAATGACCGCCATGGCCCCCGTCCCCACTGGAACCGCGTCCTGCATTGCGCGAGCGCGAACCCGGACCAGTCGAACGGCATCCGCCAAGCTTAAACTGCCGGCCGCCACCAACGCAGAGTACTCGCCGAGGCTATGCCCGGCGACCGCTGCAGGTTCCGGTCCACCAACAGCGCGCCAGGCGGCGAGTGCGGCGCAACCCGCAACCAGCATCGCGGGTTGCGTATTGGTCGTTAAACTCAAGGACTCGATCGGACCCTTCGCTATCAGACCGCCGAGATCCTCCGAAAGCGCCGCATCAGCCTCCGCCAGCACCCCCTGAACAGCGCGAGCAATCTTGAGATCTGCCGCCGATGCCGATGAAGACTCCCCTTGCGGGGCAAGGAAGCCGTCAAGCATGCCCACTGATTGTGAGCCCTGACCGGGGAAAACAAACGCAATCGTCATGAATCAAATCCGCACTTCACGCACTTCAGAATCGTAAAAGCACCGCACCCCACGCAAAGCCCCCGCCGACCCCTTGCAGCAACACATGCTGAGCCGGTTGAATTCGACCCTCCCGCACCGCCACGTCGAACGCGAGCGGGACCGAAGCCGCAGACGTATTCGCATGTCGATCCAAGGTGACGATGACGCGCTCGGGATCAACGCCGAGGCGCCGGCCAGTGGCCTGGAGAATTCGAATATTGGCTTGATGGGGGATTAACCAATCCAGATCCTCGACCGCCATACCGGCCTTGTCGAGAACCTCTCGGGCGACCGAGTCCAACACGGTGACGGCCAACTTGAAAACAGCCTGGCCGTCCATTTTCAGGAAAGGATGCCCGACAATTTCGCCCCGTCGAATTGAACCCGTTGTACACAAAATCGAGGCATGTCGACCGTCCGCATGCAGGGCCGTACTGAGGATGCCAGGCGACTGGTCGGCCACCAAAACGACCGCTCCCGCGCCGTCGCCAAAGAGCACACAACTGGTTCGATCGGACCAATCGAGGATGGTTGAAAAGGTCTCAGCCCCAATCACAAGCGCGCAGCGTGCGAGACCGCTCCGGATCATCGAATCTGCAGTTGCAAGGGCATAGACAAACCCCGCACAAACGGCCTGCACATCAAATGCAGCCCCACCAAATGCACCCAGTTCACGCTGGATCAAACAGGCAGTACTCGGGAAAATCTGATCCGGGGTAGACGTTGCGACAATCAAAAGATCGACGTCAGCAGCCGTCTTGCCGGCGGCCTCAAGTGCGCGCTGACCAGCCCGCGCACCCAACGTGGCGGTTGTTTCGTCGCCTGAGGCTAAATACCGATTGCGGATGCCAGTTCTTTCGACAATCCAGTCATCTGAGGTTTCAATCCCGCGCTCGGCAAGCTCAGCAACCAGTTCTGCGTTGGATACGGATCGCTCGGGTAACGCGGAGCCGGTACCCACGATGCGTGCAGAACGCGGAGATGAAATGTCATGCATTAGCAGGGAGCGAAATCAACCACGCGTGGAGTGTACGCTCAGATGACTTGTGTCGGTGCCGAAACCTCAGCCGAGTACCTTGGCTATTCGGTCCACCAGACCGTTACGGGCTGCGTCGCGGGCGCGGCCCAGAGCATTGCCAAACGCCACTGCGTCAGCGGAACCGTGGCTCTTGATGACCACGCCTCGAAGTCCAACAAGGCTCGCGCCGTTGTAGCGACGGGGGTCCAGCCGACGTTTGAATCGCTTCAAAACCGGGAATGCCATCAAGGCGAGGACTTTGGACAGCGGTGTGCGCTCGAATTCCTCACGGATAAAGCCTGTCATCAATTGAGCCAAGCCTTCGGACGCCTTTAAGGCCACATTTCCGACAAATCCGTCGCATACCACGACGTCAGTGACGCCCCGGTAAATGTCGTTGCCCTCAACATTGCCGAAAAAGGAGATCTGGCCCTTCGCCTGAGCGTCGCGCAGGAGATCGGCCGCCAATTTGACGGTTTCGTTTCCTTTGATGAGTTCTTCGCCCACATTGAGTAGGCCAACCGTCGGCTGCGCTCGGCCATCGATCGCACCCACCAGCGCAGACCCCATCAAGGCAAACTGACGCAGATGCTCCGGAGTGCAATCTAAATTGGCCCCTAGGTCGAGCATCGTCGTATCGCGGCCACTCAAGGTCGGAAACGGCGCTGCGATGGCGGGTCGGTCAATCCCGTCCAGGGTTCGAAGAACGTAGCGCGAAATTGCCATCCATGCGCCTGTGTTGCCCGCGCTGATGCAGGCCTGAGCCTCACCCGCATTGACCAACGACGCGGCCACACGCATCGACGAATCCTTCTTCCCGCGGAGCGCCTGCGCCACGGCCTCCCCCATCCCCACTTCTTCCGACGCGCCGTGAATCCGAAGCCGATCCGAGCGAATCAAGGAGGCAATCGATTGCCCACCGGACGAGCGATCGCCAGCGGATTCAGTCAATGACAGTGCGGCCCGGATTTCGGGCTCCAGGCCCACTAGAATCAGGGAAACGTCGTCGTGGTTGGACGCAAATTCAACGCAAGCCGGAATCGTGACTGAGAGGCCTTTGTCGCCTCCCATCGCGTCGACCGCGATGCGGATCGTCATACCAAATTTTCGCAGTCAGGGTGCGCGTGAGTGACCGCCACCACGCCTCGGAATTTATTCGTCGGCTTTCGTCTTGATGACTTTGCGTCCACGGTAAAAACCGTTAGGACTGATGTGATGGCGCAAGTGCACCTCACCGGTCGAAGGCTCGATCGCCGTCGCGGGAGGCGTCAGAAAATCGTGCGATCGATGCATCCCGCGCTTCGAAGGCGATTTTTTGTTTTGTTGAACGGCCATGGCGGACAGGTCCGAAAATTAACTAATCGATGAGTATAACAATACTTTATGACTCGCGCTTCCTCAGTGACTCAAGTGCAGCAAAAGCACTGGTCCTCTCGTCCTGAAGATGTCCCGGCAAGTCACATTCTGCATGGCGAGGTTCCCGAAGGAGTTCGAGCAGAACTTCATCCTCTAACCACTGCGCTAACGAAAAGTGAGACGACGCAACGAGTACATCATAGGTCTCCGCTTCCAGATCTTCGTCCTCGGCACTCGATTCATCCGGCGCAAGCGCTGCCCAACGATCAATTGCAATGGCTTGCTTCAAAGGTCCGAGACACCGGGCACAGGTCACCACCAGTTGACCACTGGCCCTCAGGTGGAGATGGGGACGGTCGCGCCCCCTCGGATCTGTCCAGGGCTCGCCATCAACCGACCAAGCCAGCACGCCTTCCATACTGAAAAGCTCTGCCGCCACGCGTTCGAGTTGAAAAGCATTGGCTTCACCCGAGCACTGCTGGCGGGTTCGGGCAAAGGATTCAGCGTCGATGCTGGGCGGGATGGTCGGTATCATCTGAACAGAATACCTGCAGAATCAGCGCCCCCATGCAACCCACCAACTCTCCGCTCTGCCGATTGCAGCTCGCGTCCAGTTCGCCATATCGCCGGGAATTGCTGTCGCGATTACGCATCCCGTTTGATGTTGTCGCCCCAGACGTCGATGAAACCCCTTACCCCGGTGAATTGCCAACCGCCTTATCGACGCGTTTAGCCTTGGCCAAAGCGCAGGCCGTTGCATGCACCGGCACCTGGACAATCGGGTCAGATCAGGTTGCCACTCTCGACGGATTACCGATTGGGAAACCAGGCCACCACGAAGCGGCTCGCTCGCAGCTGCAAGCCTCCTCGGGCCGCACAGTTCACTTTCACACCGCCCTGGCGCTTGTTGACTTTGACCGTGGGCTCAGCCGCGTCGAGCGGATCGATACCCGAGTTCGCTTTAAAGAACTCAGCGCCGCCGAGATTGAAGCCTATCTGCTTGCCGAGAAACCCTACGATTGCGCCGGTTCGGCCAAGTGCGAAGGGCTCGGGATCGCGCTACTCGAAGCGATCGAGGGCGATGACCCTACCGCGTTAATCGGCTTACCCTTGATCCGTCTTTCCAGTTGGTTGCGGGAATGGGGCTGGAATCCATTGACCGGCATTCCGCAGGACAACCCTTGAGTCGCCCCTCGCCTGGAACACTTCACCTGATCCCGGTACCGATTGGGCGGGAACGTGGAAATGGATCCGGGCCGGATACCGGCGCAGGCCTATTAACAGCGGGCGATCCCGTCGCAGAACTCAGCGCCCCGCTGATTAAGTTGACGGCAAGCCTCGATTATTTCATTGCGGAAAATGCCCGCAGCGCCCGAGCCTTCCTGAAGCGATTGCCTCTGGTTCGGCCAATTCAGCAAATCGAGATCTGTGAACTCAATGAGCACACTTCGGCGGGCGACATCCCAGTCATGATCGCGCCGATCCTGGCCGGTCGGGATGCTGGACTGGTGAGTGAAGCTGGCTGCCCCGCCGTGGCCGATCCCGGAAGCCAACTGGTCGCTGCGGCCCACCGCGCTGGCATACCGGTCAGGCCACATATCGGGCCAAGCGCGCTCCTCCTCACCTTAATGGCATCGGGTCTTGAGGGTCAGCGGTTCGCATTTGCGGGGTACTTGCCCGCGCAAGCCGAGGAGCGTGCGAAGGCGCTCCAACGTCTAGAGGACCGCTCGGCGCGTGGCTCGGAGACTCAACTCTGGATTGAGACCCCTTATCGGGCTCAGGCCATGATGACCACCGCCCTCCAAATTCTCAGGCCAACAACCTCGCTGGCCGTGGCCTGTGACCTTGCTGGCCCTCAACAGTGGATCGGTTCTAAAACGGTCGGACTTTGGCGAAAAACATCGCCCGACCTAAGCGATCAACTGACGGTTTTTGCGCTGTTGGCCGACGGATCGATCAGCGCAACCGGGGTTGATCGAGCAGAGCACCAAACCCGATTGCCTTCCCAGCCGACGCGCCAAACCGTTTCACGAGGCGCTCCGCCACATTCTCCCGCGGGGAAAAATCGACGACGTTTTCCTCCTTGATGACATCGCGCGCCACGCTGTCGACAGTGCCAAGATCATCCGCCAACCCCAGTTCGATCGCACGCTGCCCCGTCCAGAATAATCCCGAAAATAGCTCTGGCCGTTCCTTCAATCGATCGCCACGGCCCTGTTTAACCGCAGAAATAAATTGTTGATGAATCTCGTCCAGCATCTTCTGGACATGCGCCCGCTGCCGTTCGCTGACCGGGAGAAATGGATCAAGAATGCCCTTGTTATCACCCGCAGTCATTAGCCGCCGCTCAACGCCAACGCGGTCCAGAGTGCCAACAAATCCAAAGCCGTCCATCAAGACTCCGATGGAACCCACAATACTGGCCTTGTCCACAAAGATCCGGTCGGTCGCCGCAGCAACGTAATACCCACCGGAAGCGCAAATCTCTTCAACGACGCTGTAGACGACGATATCGGGATACTTGCTTCGCAGGCGACGGATTTCGTCGTAAATCGCACCGGCTTGTACGGGGCTCCCGCCAGGGCTGTTGACCCGAAGAATCACCCCTGCCGTGTTGGCATCCTCGAAGGCATTCTGGAGCGCCAAGTTGATGTTGTCGGCACTGGCCAACCCGTCGGTCTCAATGGTGCCCCGCAGATCAACCAGCGCAGTATGTCGGCCGCCATGACTTGACCCGAACTCTTCAAACGGCTTGAAAACGCCCCATAACGTCACAAGGGCAAGCCCGATAAAGGAACATTTAAAAAAGACACCCCAGCGCCGACGTAGTCGCTGCTCGGCAAGCGTTTCGAGGGCAAGGCGCTCGAGTAGAGACCGCTCCCAGGACGCGACTGTTTGGGCAGTGGGTCGCGAGGTCGACGGAGACTCATTGGCAGGAAGTTCAGACATGTGCGCGCTCAATCAAAACGAAATCGTTACGAAGGTGACAAGTCAACCCAGACCGAACCCTCGTGTTCGACCGCAGGAAGCTTTCTCAAGTGTTGGTTGCGGCATGGCCCGTCGACACAGGCTCCCGTCGAGGGCTCATAGAGAGCACCATGGCTGGCGCACACCAAATATACCCCTCGATCGTCCAGAAACTGACCCGGAAGCCAATCCAATTCAACCGGAACATGCGCACACCGGTTCAAGTACGCATGCACGAGTCCATCTGAACGAATGGCGAATGCCGGTTGATCGGGTCCGAGATCAAATCGAACCCCGAGACCCTGATCGACCAAATCGGAGGAGGCGCAGACCCTGAGCCGAGTCGATGGCCCCGCAGGGTCTCGACCCGAGTTGTCAGCAAGGTCTCGATTGGCCGTCACTGAAACGTACTTTCCGGTATTCATTGAGGCATGATTTTCCGCGCCAACTTCGCTTCAAGCCACTCGCCCAAACCCTGAACGGATTCATGCACAGGATCCACTCCGGCTGCCAGTAAGGTTTCGCGCGGATGGGCACCATATCCGACGCCGCCAAACAAGGCGCCAGCAGACTGCGCCATCCCGTGATCGTGGGTGGTATCGCCAATCATCAGCGTACGCGAAGGCTCGAAACCAAGCTCTTCACAGAGGTCTCTGAGCATCCATGGATGGGGCTTGGGCTCGCCTTCATCCGCGCAGCGGGTGGCGTCAAAGTGACGGCGCAGCCCCGTTTGATCAAACGCACGCTCAAGACCCACCCGCGATTTTCCCGTCGCCACGCCCATTGCAATCCCGCTCTCGCGCAGGGCGTCGAGCATTTCACGCATCCCTTCAAATAGCTTTAGGAGTGGATCGCGGCCTAGGTAATGCACTCGATAGCGCTCCACAAATTCGCGAAGCCGTTCTGGTGGTAACGAGGGCACCGCAAGACGGAGGGCATCCTGGAGTCCAAGGCCGATCACATGGGAGGCCTGTTGCGCATTGGGCTCTTCAAGCTCCAGATCGCGTGCGGCTGCTCGAATCGAATCGGCAATCGCTCCAGTGGAATCCACGATAGTGCCATCCCAGTCAAAGACAACGAGATCAACCTGAGACGGGGCTGAAGGATGCATGATGTTGGAGTAGTGTTTCAAAGGCAGGCGGTTGTGGCGCGACAATTACGAGGGATTGTCCGCTGACTGGATGCTTAAAAGTTAACTGATGGGCATGCAAGCACATCCGCCGCCATCCTGCATGGGCGCAGAGGCCATTCAGATGAAAGTCCCCATAGCGGTCGTCACCAATAATCGGGAACCCTGCATGAGCACAATGAACTCGAATCTGGTGCGTGCGGCCGGTTTCTAGCTTTGCCTCGATCAAGGTCATCGGCCAATTTGCATCCACATCACGATGAGCGAGACCAGTCACAATCGTGGCCGCGCTCTGACCATCCGATCGAACGTACACCATGCGCTCCCCACTGGCCGTCAGGGTCTTGACCAATGGCCAGTCGAGGCGCTTGCTTCTCAAGGGCCAGCGACCGCTCACGATAGCTCGATATCGCTTATCCGTAAGACCTTCGCGCAGTTGCGCATGCAGACTCAGTAAGGCCGGACGACGCTTGGCAATCAGTAACACGCCCGAAGTCCCGCGGTCTAAGCGATGCACCAGTTCGAGAAAGCGAGCCTCTGGTCGCGAGGCCCGCAAGCGTTCGATCACGCCGTGTGCAATCCCGCTGCCACCATGAACCGCGACACCCGCGGGCTTGTCAACTGCCAACAGTTCATCGTCCTCCCAAAGGATTGGCATGACAATCGGTGAAGGATGCGGGAGCGCGTTCGCATGGATCGCCGGCGCTGCCGTGCGCACTGGCGGAATACGCACCTGATCTCCGGTCTGGACGCGAGCGTCGGCTGACGATCGTCCACGATTAACCCGTACTTCACCGCTTCGGATCATCTTGTAGAGATGGCTCTTTGGAACACCTTTGAGCTGGTGGGCCAAAAAATTGTCCAACCGCTGGCCATCGTGTTCCTCGCCGACATCGACCATTCGACTTGCGCGCGGAGCGACTTCTTCGATCACGCTGATATACTCAAAATTGTCTAACCCTATTGTATGTGGGGCAACGGCCATCGGACCGCCTTCGGTCGGGTCCAGGCGATCGCAAATAGTCCCTTTAACGACTGTTGCTGCGGAACCGCCCGGATCGAAGGCATTTCACCCGGAGCGGTCGGCACTTCATTGCCGTGCGATAGATTGGACACAAACGAGTGCAACCCGAAAAGGTGGCACTCAAAATGAACAGGATTTGCGTCCTCCACAGCGGCGCCGGGATGGCCCGGCGCGTGGACGGATCGGTCCGACCTGAAGAGTTTCTTTGTGACGCGTCCCATTGGCGCGGCATGAGCGCCCGAGCATACGGTTCTTTTCCCGGAGATTCAGCGTCCCAGACGGACCCGAACTCTAGTTTGGCAGGACGTCCTCGCGCCTTTGGCGCTCGAGCGATCCGCCGTGAATCGTTCACGCCCCCGCAATCTCTGACGGCCGTATTCCGAATTCGTCCGCGGGATCGCGCGCACCTTGCACTCAGCGCGCCGGAGATGAACTGAATGAAGAGAATGCTATTCAACGCGACCCACTCTGAGGAGTTGCGGGTTGCGATTGTTGACGGGCAAAAGCTGGTTGATATTGATATCGAATCGGCGGGTCGGGAGTCCCGAAAATCCAATATTTATAAAGGTGTTGTAACGCGGGTTGAGCCCAGCCTCGAAGCCTGCTTTGTTGCCTACGGTGAAGAACGACATGGATTTTTGCCATTCAAGGAAATTGCCAAGCAATATTTTCAACCGGGCGTCGAAGGCCGGGCGACGATTAAAGAAGCGATTCGCGAGGGTCAGGAACTCTTAGTTCAGGTCGAAAAAGAAGAGCGTGGTAACAAGGGCGCTGCCCTGACGACCTTTTTATCGCTCGCTGGGCGCTACCTTGTGCTCATGCCGAATAACCCCAGGGGTGGCGGCGTCAGTCGGCGTGTCGAGGGCGAAGATCGCCAGGAACTGCGCGAGGCGATGGACCAACTCGAAGTGCCGACTGGAATGAGTCTCATCGCACGCACCGCCGGCATTGGGCGAGGCGTCGAAGAGTTGCAGTGGGACATGAACTACCTCCTGCAACTATGGAGGGCCATTGAGGAAGCAAGCAAAGCTGGACAAGGTGCCTACCTGATTTATCAGGAGTCCAGCCTGGTCATTCGCGCCATCCGTGACTATTTCACTGCGGATATTGGCGAAATTCTGATCGACACCGACGACATTTATGAACAGGCTCGCCAGTTCATGGCCCATGTCATGCCCGGCGAGGTCAACCGGGTTAAGCGTTACCGGGAAGACACCCCCCTCTTCTCACGCTTTCAGATCGAACATCAGATCGAAACCGCCTACTCCCGCCTCGTCCCACTGCCCTCGGGCGGTGCCGTTGTGATTGACCACACCGAAGCACTGGTGGCCGTCGACGTCAATTCGGCTCGCGCCACCAAAGGCTCCGATATTGAAGAGACCGCGCTTCGAACCAATTTGGAGGCGGCTGACGAGGTTGCCCGACAAATGCGATTGCGCGATTTGGGCGGCCTGATCGTGATTGACTTCATTGATATGGAGAACACGAAAAGCCAGCGGGAAGTTGAAAACCGCCTGCGCGAAGCCCTAAGTGTCGATCGCGCCAGGGTTCAGATTGGCAAGATCAGTCGATTTGGCTTGATGGAGATGTCGCGCCAGCGCCTGCGACCGGCGTTGAATGAAGGCAACCACATGACCTGCCCCCGCTGCAATGGCACCGGGGTTATTCGGGATATTGAATCTTCTGCGCTGCAGGTGCTGCGCGTGGTTCAAGAAGAATCCATGAAGGAAAATTCTGCAGCCGTCTATGCGCAAGTTCCCGTTGATGTTGCCTCGTATTTGCTGAATGAGAAGCGTACAGAAATCGCAAAGCTGGAGGCGCGCGTCAAGGTCGACATTGTGTTGATCCCGAACAAGCACCTTGAGACACCACATTATCGACTCGAGCGGCTCAAGCATGACGATGAACGTTTGGCGAGCTATCGGGCCAGCTACTCTCTGGCCGAGGGACCCGCTGAAGACAGTTGGTACTTGAACCGAAAGACAGAGCAGCCAAAAGCGCGCCAGGAAGCTGTTGTCAAGGGTATTACGCCCGATCAGCCGGCACCGGTTCACGTCCCCCGTGAAGTGGAACCCGTAGCACCAAAATCAGGTAGTCATCAGGGCCACCAGGCGCCAGTGACTGCGCCTGCGGGGTCTCATGGTTCAGCGTCCGGATCCGAGAATCAGACTGGCATCATCGGGCGAATTATGGGTTGGTTGCGCGGCAAGGCCGCCAACGAAGCCCAGGCACCCCGTCCCGCGATCGCCGCACCCGAACCAACGGACGAGCGGTCGCGCGCACCCCGCAACCCGCGTGACTCCCGTGAACCACGCGAACCACGCGAGCCGCGCGAAGGCGGCCGTAACAGCCGCGAACCCCGTGAAGGCAGCGCGCGTCGAGATGGCCGCGCAGCCAACGACAGTCGGCGAACCGAGCCCGCCGGTCGTGCTGAATCAACCGGACGCGATCCCCAAGCCCCCCGCGAAGCTGCCGAAGGCCGTGGCAACCGCGAAGGTCGAGGCGGCCGTACCGGCCGACAGGAACGCCCCGCAGGAGAGGCTCGTGCACCGCGGGAAGAGCGTACGCCCCGCAGAGGTTCCAATACGGAAGGCAATGCAATGGACGCCGCTGCAGTGGATCCTGCGGCCATCGTTCAAAGTGGAATCGTGCCGGCCATGCCCGCGGGCATTGGTTTAGAGGCGAGCACCGATCATGTCCCTGAGGCCAACCCGGCCAATGATGCGCTTCGCGTCGCGACGGATCTCGAAGACACGGTTGAGTCCGGCGAGGCGGCAGAACGTCGCCGCCGCCGCCGTCGCCGTGGCGGACGACGTGATCGCCCCGAGGGCGAACGGACCGAAACCGAGCCGGGGTTGGCTGCCGAAGGTTCCGAACAGGGTGCGATTGTTACCGAAACAGCGACAGGCGAAACGATCTCCGCTGAAAGCCTCAGCGTTCAGGCGCAAGAACGCCCAGCGCGCGCCCCTCGGGCGCCACGCAGCCGGCGGCCGATAGACACCGACGTACAGGGTCAAGAAACAGCCGCCCCAGCATCACAGGTCGAACCTGCGGAACCGATCACCCTGGTTGAATCGATTGCACCGGTTGAGTCGATCGCACCAGTTGAGTCGATCGCACCGATCGCCGCGATCGTAGCGGTCGAACCAACCGAGACGGTCCAGACTTCAGTAGCCGAAGTGCCCGCCGAACCACCAGTGCCCGCCGAACCACCAGTGATCGACGTCGCCACGCCAGCGGCGCCCTCACCGGCGGAGGCCGCACCTGTTACAGCAGAGGTGAGCACGCCCGAGCTGGTTGTGCAGATCCCCCAGGCGCCGGTGGTCCTGACCGAGATCGTTGCGAATGCAGGGCTTGAGTGGGTCCAAACCCGGAGCGATCTCGTCATTGCGGAAGGCTCTACCGAGGCACCCACACCACGACCACCGAGGCCCGCGCGAGTCCGTAAGCCAAAGGTTGAAGTCGTGGTCGAGCCCCTGCAGATGGTGGAAACGAAAAACGACGCGCCGCTCTAGGCCCCGACACCCCGGGTCGAGAGCTTCCGCCCCTGACCCGGCAAGCCGAAGTAGTTTCGGCTAACCTGAAGTACGGCCACCACATGAGGACTGCGGTGGGACGTCATCAGGTTAGCCGCTTCGTCGAGATCCGTAAATGGTGGGTCTTCGTACTGAATCGATCGCGCAGGCTGGGAAATCAAGGGCAAAGGAGTAGTCTCACCGCCCAAGAAGGTACGGACTATCATGATTGAAATCCTCCGGAACACGCGCCTCAAGACGCGATATATTGGTGAGTGGCGGACGCTAGAAGTATCCATGGATGCGGTCCACGCCGCGTCATGAATTGGTTTGAGATGCCGAATATTTCACCAACCCGCGTTGACGGGTCGAGGCAACCGACACGAGTCTGGTGCGATGCCCTCCGCTCATCGCATGCTATCGCTATCAACTAACGTGCCCGCTTTTCGCCTCCACCCAGTCTGATGTCAGAACGATCCATCCCGATCGCGGACCTTCGCTATGCGCCGGTCGCGCCAACAATCCCGGCGATCGCTATTGAGCCGAATGGCAATCTCGCGGACAGGCTGCAAAGACCGTTACGCGACTTACGCATTTCGGTCACCGATCGATGCAATTTCCGCTGCACCTACTGCATGCCGAAATCGGTTTTTGATCATGCTTACCAATTTCTCCCCCAATCGTCCCTTCTGAGCTTCGAGGAGATTTTCAGACTCGCTCAACTCTTCGTGGCCCATGGCACCGAAAAGTTGCGTCTGACAGGCGGAGAACCCTTGCTGCGCAAGAACGTCGAAGAACTGATCACACGGCTGGCATCTTTGCGGACGCCCCGGGGAGAGCCCGTCGAGTTGACGCTCACCACGAACGCGAGTCTTCTGGTACGCAAAGCCGAGGCACTGGCAAAAGCGGGTCTCAAGCGGATCTCGGTCAGCCTCGATGCTCTGGATGATCAAACCTTTCGCCGGATGAATGACGTCGAATTCCCGGTCGCTGATGTAATCGCCGGAATCGAGGCTGCCGACCGCGCCGGCCTGCGCCCG
>Ga0209598_10000737_pt1 | contig 26636 bp, 27 predicted proteins | sample M_140807_EF_Meta_FD_187317 | JGI IMG/M metagenome (GOLD analysis project Ga0209598, IMG submission 187317) | Freshwater microbial communities from Lake Montjoie, Canada to study carbon cycling - M_140807_EF_MetaG (SPAdes) (version 2) | ecosystem: Environmental > Aquatic > Freshwater > Lake...
CCAGTCCTTCACCGAGGGACCATCCACCGTTTTCTGGGTGGCGGTGGTGGCATGCACGGTGGTCATCAGACCGCTGGCGATGCCGAAGTTGTCGTGCAGAACCTTCGCCATCGGGGCTAGGCAATTGGTGGTGCAGGAGGCATTCGACACGATCTCCTGGCCGGCATAGCTGCTGTGGTTCACCCCCATCACGAACATCGGCGTGTCGTCTTTGGAGGGGGCTGAGATCACCACCTTGCGGGCACCGGCCTGGAGGTGCTGGCGGGCGGTGTCATCGGTGAGGAAGAAGCCGGTGGATTCGAGCACCGTGTCCACTCCCACCTCATCCCAGCGCAGGTCGACCGGACTGCGCTGGGCGCTGATGCGGATCGGCTTGCCGTTCACCACCAGGGCGCCGTTGTTCACCTCCACCGTGCCCTGAAAGCGGCCGTGGGTGGAATCGTGGCGCAGCATGTAGGCGATGTAATCAACATCGATCAGGTCGTTGATCGCCACCACCTCGATGCCCTCCTGGCTCACGGCGCGGCGGAAAACGAGGCGGCCGATGCGGCCGAATCCATTGATGCCGACCCTGATCGTCATGGGGCTGGTGCGGAAGGGGATGTCATTGTCCCACCGGCGGGGTCCCGTTCCAGGAGTTCACCTTCCAGCAGCATGTTGAAGTGCAGCAATTGGCTATCCGCCAGCAGCTGGCGGCTGCCCACTCCCAGCTGCTGCTCCAGGAAGCGGCGACCCTGCTCCCCGTTCCAGCCCAAAGCCAGCAGCAGCTGGTCGGACTGGTCCAGCAGATCCCGCCGTCGCAGCGGCACGGGGCTGCTGGCTGGCTCGGCGCCGGGGGGAAGGCCCTCCAGGGCGGCGAGATAGCCCTTCAGATCGGCGTAGTTGGTGAGCCGGCTGCGGCTGGGGTGGCCGAAGGCCCGTTGCAGATACTCCGCCTCCTGCTCGCGCGACCAGCCCAGCCGACGCAGTTCCAGATCCAGGCCGGCCAGTTCACTGCTCCAGTCCTCCGGATCCGCGGGCGGGTCGGACGCCGCGGAAGGAGGGGCTCCTGGCGGGGTGGCGGCGGGGACTGGCGGGGCAGGGACGCTGACGGGAGGGCGCTGAACCGGGGCGGGCGGCAGCCGAGGACCGGGCCCGCCGGCTGGCTCCTCGGCCGCTGGCGGCGTCACGGGTGCTGGCACTGGCCGATGCGCAGGCCGATTCGCGGGCAGATTCAAGGGCGGACCCGCGACCGCCGGGATCGGGGTGGTAATGGTCGGCGCCTCCTCGAGGGGGCCCAGCCGGCCCAGCAGCCGATCTAGGGCCCGTTGTTCCGCCTCCTCGGCGTTGGCGGCCTCCCCGAGGGCGCTGCCCAGGAGGGTGGTTCCCCGCAGCGCCGTGACCTCCACCACCCGGTTGCCGGACTCGGCGTGGACAAGGCGCACCTGGAACTGGATCGATGGGAACACGGGCAGCGATCCGGCTTTCCTAGGTTCAAGCCATTGTCCCGTCCGCGACTCCCGATTCCAGCCACCACGCTTCGCGCCTGGTCCGCACGGGCGTAGCTTCGACCCTGGCCTGGTCGCGCCGAGGTCCCTCCCCAATCACCGGTGCCCCATGGAAGCGGAGACGCTGCCTTCCCTCACAACCCTCCTCCAAGGCGTCGACCAGTGGGGAGAGGTGCTGTTGGTGCTTCCCCTGCTGGTGGTGCTGGAGGTGGTGCTCTCGGCCGACAACGCGATCGCTTTGGCGGCGATCTCTAGGCGGCTGAATGACCCCCAGAAGCAGCGCCAGGCCCTCAATTTCGGCCTGCTATTGGCCCTTGGCTTCCGAATCCTGCTGATCATCGCGGCCCGCTGGGTGTTGCGCTTCTGGCCGCTGCAGCTGCTGGCCGCCGCCTACCTCCTCTGGCTGAGCGGTTCCCAGCTTCTGGGGGGTGACAAGGCCTCCGGGGCCGAAGCCCCAACCGCTGACTCCCCTGGCGCTGCCGAGGCTGATGGCCAGGCTCCGCTTTCGCCGGTGGTGCCTGATGCCAGCGTCCAGGTCCGCAGGCTGGCGGCGGTGGTGGTCACCTTGGGGCTCACGGATCTGGCCTTCTCCCTCGACAGTGTGGCGGCCGCGGTGGCCGTCACCGACCGGCTGGTGCTGGTGATGGCCGGCGGGGTGATCGGGGTGGTGGCCCTGCGCCTCACCGCCGAACTGTTCATCCGCTGGCTGGAGGAGTTCCGCCACCTCGAAACCTCGGGCTACCTGGCCGTGGCCCTGGTGGGAATCCGCCTGCTCGTGCGGGTCATTGATCCTGATCTGGTGCTGCCGGAGTGGGCCGTGCTGCTCAGCGTTGCCCTGCTCTTTGCCTGGGGATTCTCCTCCCGCCATGACCCACCAGCCATGGCCGTGCCGGTGGATGGCAATGCCGTTGCCGCGTCGGTGGCTGGTGAAGGCCCGCCACCCCCAGGGAGCGCCACGATTGCCGATGGGTCGCAGGCGGATTGATGCGGGTTCAGTTGCGCGATCCCCAGAGCCGGGTTCTGCTGGAGGAACTCGAGTTCGATGATCCGGCCGAGGCTCCCCAGCCGGGCCGCTGGCTCGAGCACGGGGGGCGCAGCTACCTCGTGTTGCAGCGCTCCCACCGCTATCGCCTCCGGGATGGACGCTATGAGCTCGTCGCCGTGGCCCTCGACGTGAAGGCCCAGCAGCGCCCCGTCGATGCCAGACCCTGGAAGGGCGGCTGGGTGATCGGCGATCCCACCTGCCGTTTCAATGCGCTGTCCCCCTTGCTGCGCTGCGCCGTGTTGCCGGAGGGCCCCTGTGGGCGCTGCGGCTCCTACCAATCCCGCTGAGGCCGCCGGAGCGCTTCCGTGCCCCTGATCCCAGTCCTATTGAGCCCGGTGGAGATCTGGGTCCATGGAGGGCGCCCTGGCCCTGCCTAGGGTGGTGAAACTGATGCCGCATCGCGATCACTTCCTCCTCTTCCGATTCCGTTCGCCGTCGGCGAGCCGCACCGCGCAGCGCAGGCGCGACCCTCGATCCCGGCGCCCCTGGGGCGGGGCCGGCCACCGTCGCCCAGAGCCGCTCCGGATCCGGTGAAGGACCCCAGGCGAGGAGCGATTCCGAGGCGCCCAACAATCTCACCGCTCCGGTGGCAGGCCTGGCCGTGGAGTTCGAGCGGCTTGGCCTTTCCGAACCCCTCCTGAAGGCCGTGGCGGCCAAGGGCTATCGCAACCCCTCCCCCATCCAGCTCACCTGCATCCCGGCGGTGCTCGAGGGCCACGACGTGATGGCAGCGGCCCAGACCGGCACTGGCAAGACGGCCGGCTTCACCCTGCCGATGCTGGAGCGACTCCGGCATGGACCCAAGGCTCGTGCCGGCCAGGTGAGGGCCCTGGTGCTCACCCCCACCCGCGAACTGGCCGCCCAGGTGGCCGAGAGCGTGGTGGCCTATGGCCGCTATCTCGATCTGCGCTCCGATGTGGTGTTCGGCGGCGTTAGCCCCAACCCCCAGATCAACCGCCTGCGCCATGGCACTGATGTGCTGGTGGCCACCCCCGGGCGCCTGATGGATCTCCATCAGCAGCGGGCCCTTCGCCTCGATCAGGTGGAGATCCTGGTGCTCGATGAGGCTGACCGGATGCTCGACATGGGCTTCATCCGCGACATCCGCCGCATCATCAGCCTGATGCCAGCCAAGCGTCAGAACCTGCTTTTCTCCGCCACTTTTTCCCCGGAGATCCGCAGGCTTGCCCAGGGCCTCCTCCACCAGCCCGTGCAGCTGCAGGCCACCCCAGAGAACCAGGCGGCCCCCCTGGTGGAGCAGCTCCTCCATCCCTGTGACATGGGCCGCAAGGCCGATCTGCTCAGTCACTTGATCCGCAGCAACGATTGGCAGCAGGTTCTGGTGTTCTCCCGAACCAAACACGGCGCCAACAAGGTGGCCGAACGGCTGGAGAAGGAAGGCCTCTCCGCCGCCGCGATCCACGGCAACAAGAGCCAGGGGGCCCGAACCCGCGCCCTAGCCGGCTTCAAGAGCGGTGAGGTGCGGGTGCTGGTGGCCACCGACATCGCCGCCCGCGGCATCGATATCCATCAGCTGCCCCATGTGGTGAACCTCGACCTGCCCAACGTGGCGGAGGACTACGTGCACCGCATCGGCCGCACCGGTCGGGCCGGCCAGAACGGCCACGCCATCTCCCTGGTGGCGGCCGAGGAGCACGAGCTCCTGCGCGCCATCGAGCGGCTGGTTGGTTCGCCCCTTCCTCGGCAGGAGGTGCCGGGTTTCGAACCCACCGTCCTGTCAGCCCCTCCGCTCGACCTCAGCGGTGGGCGGGGCCGCCGCCGGGATGGCCCCGCCCAGCATCAGCGCAGTCCGGCTCGCCGCCCCCGATCCCGCTAAACACCGCTGCCCTCGGGCACGGGATCCTCAGAGCGATCTCTGCTGCAGAGGGCATCCACCCTGCTGAATGGCAGTCAAAGCGACAGTCCTCGAATCCAGGCTGCATTGAACTACCCATCTCCAAGCCCAAACCATGCCCTACGAACCCGGATCCCCTGAATGCCGCGTGCTGATCGCCTGCAAGGGCCAGATCGAAACGATGCTGCTTTCCTTGGAAAAAATCGACAACAGCCATCACATCCGCGATCAGCTGGTGTCGGTGCATAACCAGCTTGAGGGCCTCCATGAGCTGCATCGGCGTCAACCGCACGGCCAGGCCGTTGGCGCCTCTGCCCCCTGAGTTGGTGCGATTGCCGATCACCGCATTCCAGCCCAACCACGCCGCATCGTCGCCAGCCAAGGTGGCGGCATTGAGTTGTCCGTGTGATGTGCCTTGATTGCGCAACAGAGCGGCCTGGGGGTCTGGAGTTGGCTGAGACAGCCGTTTCTCTCAGCGTGGCTGCCGAAGTCCTTCTTGCCCTTTCCTAGGGCCGCTGGCGAGACCCCCGCCGGCTCGGGTCGGCACCGCTGGGTTGTTCGCTCCCCGCTTCTGCCAATCCGGCTCAGTTGCTGAAGGGTTCCCCTGGCTGCAGAGCCAACTGCTGGAGGAGGGCGGTGCCCTCCACGGGGCGTTTCCCTTCCAGCTGCACCTGCCGTACGAGCACCGGGCAGCCTCCCGTGGCCACCACCGCCCCCACGCCCTCTTCCAGGGCAAGCACCGTGCCGGGAGCCTGGTTCTGCTGGCCGCCCCAGTGATCGGCCAGCATCTGTCCCTGGGGGCTCAACGCATGGCAGAGCCGTTGCACCAGCGGTTCGGTGGCCAGAAGTTTCATCCGCTGGCCCTGCCGCAGGCACTGGGCACCGGGATACAAGCCCATCACGCGGCGATGCACCGCAAGGGCCGGTGCGCTCCAGTCGATTCGGGTGTCGTCTTTGCTCAACAGACGGGCGTAGGTCAACCCGTCCTCCGGTTGGCTGCGCACCCCCAGGTGGGCCATCCGCTCGCCCTCGTTTCCCTCACCCACCGCGGCGATTTGCCCCACCGCCTCCACCAGCAGCTCCCCGCTCAGCTGGGCCAGCCGTGCCCCCAATTGGCTGGCGTTTTCGAGAAGTCCTACCCCCACCCGTTTCTCCAACAGCACTGCGCCGGTGTCGAGGCCTTCCTCCATCGCCATGATCCCCACGCCCGTTTCCGTGTCACCCTCCAGGAGGCACCACTGAATCGGCGCGGCCCCTCGCCAACGGGGCAGCAGGGAGCCGTGGGCGTTCCAGCAGCCCAGGGGAGGCTGGTTGAGCACCTGGGGCGGCAGGATCTGGCCGTAGGCCACCACCACCGAGAGGTCCGCACCCAGGGCCGCCAGGGCCGCCTGGCAGTCAGGTTCGCGGCGGATCCGCTCCGGTGTGAAGACCGGTAGACCCAGCTCCAGAGCTCGCTCCTTCACAGGAGAGGGCAGCTGCGCCTTGCCACGGCCGCGGCGCCGGTCCGGCTGGCTCACCACCCCCACCAGTTCGTGGCCCGCGCCCGTCAGCGCTTCGAGGCTTGGCAGGGCGTAGGCGGGAGTGCCCCAGAACAGGATCTTCATCGCGGCCGTGGGTTTGCGCTCCCAGGATGGCCCGTCGGGCGTTTACGGAATGCTGCCCGGGGAATCGGAACGGCGGCCCCTGACGATTGGGCTGGCCCAGGTTTGGAAGACGTCAGGCGTCGCCGGTCACGGCCAGCCCTTCCACCCAAACCCATGGGCAGAGGCCATCAGGGGTGATCTTCGCTTCCCCTTCAAAGCCCAGCAACGTCTGCAGCACGGTGCGGATGTCGCCGGCCACCGTGGCGGCATCGATGGAGCGCTGCTCGCCATCGCGGATCCACCAGCCGTCGAAGGGCAGTGAAAAGGAACCCTGACTGGCCTTCACACCGGCATGGAGTGCCGAGAGGGAGTCGATCACCACCACGCCCTGCCCACCGTTCTGACTGGCCAGGAAACGGTCGAGGCCGCCAGCACCGCCACCGCTCTCGGGGCTGGGTCCCACTTCAAACCAGTTCGCCCCCACGCTGGCCTTGGCCCCCATGCCGGCATGGCCGGTGGGTTCGACACCAAAGGCCCGGGCGGTGGCTTCGGAGTGGAGGAAGTGGCTCAGCACCCCGCCCTCCACCAGGCTTAGGCGCTGGGTGGGTGTGCCTTCGCCATCGAAGCTCGAAGCTCCGATGTTGCCGGGATGAAGGCCGTTGTCGTGGATGGCCAGGAAAGGAGCGGCCAGCGCCTGGCCGAGGGAGTCGCGGCCTGAGAGGCTCACGCCATCGAGCACGGCGCGGGCATTGAACAGGCTGCTGAAGGCGCCGATCAGGTCGAGAAAGGCCTCGGGGCTGAACACGCAGGTGTAGCGACCCGTGGGGATCGGGCCGTAGTCGAGGTGGGCGATCGTGCGCTCCGCCGCCTCCTTAATACAACCAACCATGTCCAGATCGGAGGCGCCGTAGGCCAGACGCACCGCGCCGCTGCTGCGGGGTTTGCGGCCGGCTTCTTCGGCCCGGGCGTAGAGGTAGACACTGGCACTGGTGAGCCGCTGCTGACGGCAGGCCCCCTCGCTGTTGAGGTAGATCCGCTCGCTGCTGCGCTCCGCCAGCCCGTTGTAAGGCACGGTGGCGATCGCCGAATGGCGGCCCAGTAGATCGGCCTCGGCCTCCTTGAGGGTGGCGAGAAGGTTGAGGATGCCTAGGGATGGGCGCAGGGGTTGATCGAGGGGCGGCAGCGGTGCGGTGGCTAGGGGGGAGAAGGCCGGCGTTTCCTCTGGGTTGCCGAATTGGCTCGCGGCTTTGGCTCCCTCAAGGGCCCGTGCCAAGCCGGCTTCCGACAGATCGGAGGTGCTGGTGATACCGATGCGGTTGGCCTCGTTCCACACCCGCACGGTGATCGAACGACGCTGGGCGGCCTTGAGCTGTTTGGCCTGGCCACGATCCACCTGCACGGAGCGGTCGCTGCTGCAGGCGGCCCCAAGATCCCACTGGCGGATGCCGGAGCTGCGGGCCATGGCCGCCACGGTTTCCTGCAACCGCGGGGCTTCGAGCGTGCTGTCTTCCGGTTCTCCGCCGAGCCCATCGCGGGAGGATGGCGCCATGTCAGGCCCTGAGCAGGGTGTCTCCATGGTCAGCGCCCCCCCACCGTGATCGCATCCACCTTGATGTGGGGCTGTCCCACCGTGACGTTGATGCTGCCGCTCACGGAGCCGCAGAAGCCGGCCGCCAGCTCGAGGTCGTTCGCGCACATGGAGATCCGGGGCATCACCTCCTTGGCCTCGCCGATCAGCGTGGCTCCCTTCACCGGGCGGGTCAGCTGGCCATTCTCGATGAGATAGCCCTCCTCGACAGCGAAGTTGAACTGGCCCGTGGGGCCGACACTGCCGCCACCCATCGATTTGCAGTACAGCCCCTGGTCGATGGAGGCGATCAGATCCTGGGGGCTGTGGGGGCCGGCGGCGATGTAGGTGTTGCGCATGCGGCTGGCGGCGGCGAAGGAATGGCTCTGGCGGCGGCCGCTGCCGGTGCGCCGATGGCCGGTGCGCAATTCGCCGGCCCTGTCACTGAGGAAGCGCTTCAGGACGCCGTTCTCGATCAGCACGCTGCGCTGGGGCTCCATTCCCTCATCGTCCATAGCCAAGGATCCGAAGGCTCCGTTGCTCAATCCTTCATCGATCGCGGTCACGGAGGGATGGGCGATCAGCTCGCCCACCATGTCGGCGAAGGGGGTGGTGCCCCGTTCCACCTGGGTGGTTTCCAGCAGGTGCCCGCAGGCTTCATGGAAAATCACCCCGCCGAAACGATTGGCTAGCACCACCGGGAACTGCCCCGCTTCGACGTAATCGGCATAGAGCATCGTGGCGGCACTGGCGCAGAGGTCGATGGCGGACGACTCCAGATCCCAGTGGCGCAAATCATCGGGGTTGTCGGTGGTGCCGTAGCGACGGCTCAGGCTGGCGCGGTGGTCGCCATCGGCGGCCAGCACGCTGAGGCCAACCGTTTGATGGAGCCGGATGTCGCGGGCGTGGGTGCCGTCGCTGGCGACCACCAGCACCTCCTGCCAGTTGCGGGCATAGCTACCGCGGCGGGCTTGCAGGTGGCTGCCGTGGCGCTCAAGTTGGTGGGTGCCCTGCAGCAGCCGGGCGGTGGCCTCGGTGAGTTCCGGGCAGCTCTCCAGCCAGGGTTGTTTGGCGGCTCCGAAGTCCCTCAGGTTGCCGAGTCCTTCAAAGGATCCGCGGCCGCTCGCTGAGCTGCGGCGCAGTTCCAGCATCGCCAGGGCCTCATCGAGGGCCCCATGGAGGGCGCTCTCGCCCAGGTCGTTGGTGGATACGAAGCCATCGCGGCCGGCCCGAAACACCCGCACGCCTGCCCCCATACCGAAGGCGGGGTTCACGCTGGTAATGGTGTCCTGTTCGGCAAGAACACCCAAGTGGTCAGTGCGTTCGAGAAACACTTCCACCAAGTCGGCACCAGCGGCCCGTCCGGCGGCGAGAAGAGGCTCGAGGCGGCGAATCCAGCCTTCGTCGTGGAAGGGAGCCGCCGGGCTGAGGGTGGAGGAGGTCAAGGCTCAGCGCACCGCCGGCTGGAAGGCTTCGCTGCGGATCGGCGCCATCAGGAAGAGCTTGGCCATCTCAAGGCCATTGGCTGCCCAGAAGGGCAGCTTGCGAAGGGCCTTGATTGGGGCGGGGCCGTCGGCAGCATCGACGGCGCTGAGGGCCTCGTTGTTGTGCACCAGCCGCTCCAGGCGGACCCAGAAGCGGGGATTTTGCACATCGAGCACCACGGGGAAAACGCGGGCCGAGGTTTCGTTGGTTTTGATGATCACCTCTTTGTCGTACTCGCGGGCATCGAGGCCGAGGGCTTCGTAGAACTCTTTGCGTGCCACATCGCGCACGTACATGGTGGCGAACACGGCCAGTAGGAAAAAGCGGCACCACAGCCTGGAGGTGAAGCCCCGCACGGTGTCGGGCTGGGCCTTCATCAGGGCATCGAAGAAATCGCCGTGGCGGTTTTCGTCCTGGCACCAGTTCTCGAAGAAGTTGAAGATCGGGAAGATCTTGCTTTCGGGATGCTTTTCCAAGTGGCGATAGATGGCGATGTAGCGCCAATAGCCGATCTTTTCAGAAAGATAGGTGGCGTAGAAGATGAACTTCGGTTTGAAGTAGGTGTAGGCCTTATTGGCGGTCAGGAAGCCCAGGTCGAGCTGCAGACCGAAATCAGCCATCGACTTGTTGAGGAAGCCGGCGTGGCGGGCTTCGTCGCGGGCCATGTGGGCGAAGCACTCGGCGAGGAGCGGGTTTTTCTGCTTGATCCGGCGGCTCAGCTCCTTGTAGAGCAGAAAACCGGAAAACTCGGAGGTGCAACTCTGCTCGAGAAACTCGACGAAGACTTTGCGGGTCTGGGGATCGAGCTTGTCGGCGGCCCCTTCAAACTCCTCGTTGCGAACGAAGTGGTGACGGTTGTAGTCCTTGCGGAATTCCTCGCAGATCGCCTCCAGTTCTGCCTCGTTCGGGCGCAGATCCATCGCCGCCATGGCGTCGAAATCCGTGGTGTAGAAGCGCGGTGTGAGGATCGTGTCCTTGGCGGGATCCTTCACGGCAGGAGCCGCCGGGCTGCCGACCGACGCTGGGGCTTGGGAGGAGCCCTGGACGCTGGTGGAGGCTGTGGCTGCGGGAGGCACCATCGCTCGGGCTACAAACTTCTGGTCGTACCATCGTAGGGGGCGCTCCAGCGTTTCCGCTGGGATGTGAAGGCCTGCCTCAGTTGGGTCCTAGCCATTTCTGACCGTTCAACCGTTGCACCAGCCGGGACACCAGTAGCGCCAGGGTCGTCTTGCGTTCATCGATCAGGAAGGATTCCAGCAGGCTCGGCTCGGCGCCCGCTTCTGCCAGGGCCACGGTCTTCGACGCCTGGATGTCGGGGCTGGTGAAGCAGAGCCAAAAGCGGCGCTCTCGGGGCAGGTGGCCCTCAACCATCCAGCAATCGCTGCCCACCACCGGCATCGGACCTCGAAGGAAGCTCAGCTCCGGTGCGGGACCGCCGTAGGTGCGGCATTCCGTGGCGATGGCGGGCAGCAGCAGATCGGGCACGAAGCGCTCGAACGGCTGCTCCTCCGGCGCTGGTGGCTTCGCCTTGGCGGCTGGCTTGGCATCGGCGGCAGGCTTAGCGTCGGCGCCAGGCGCAGGGGGATCCGCCTTTGGGGCGGCGCCCGCGGACTGGTCCGCGCTGACCGGAGCCGCGCTTCCGCTGGCCATGGCTGCGGATGTTGCCGGTTCGCTGCCTGTGGCTGCGGATGCCGCCGGGGGGGTGCCGGGGCCGGGGTTGGCGGGGCTGGAGCTCTCGGTCACCGGTTCGCTGCTCGGCGGGTGCTGGGTCGAACTCTAGGGATTCCGGCGACCATGTTCGCCCGGGGTTCGCTCACCAATCCTCCAGCGCGTCGCTTCCCCAGTCATCGGCAGCGGGCACGGGTTCGTGGCTGCGCCCATCCTTTCCCTGCCTGGACCAGCCGCCGCGATCGTTGCGTTGATCCTGACGCCCCGCCGCCTCGGAGCCCATGGGTTCGGAGGGGGAATCAGGCCGGGCGCGCCGGATCACCCGGTAGGGAACCGAGAGGGTAGGAGGTGGCTCGCCCGGTGCCCTGTCGGGACCGGCTGGGGCTGCCTTCCGCCAAGCCTGTGGTTGCTCGATCTCCCGGAGGTTCTCGTTTGCTGTAGATCGCACGGCCCGGCTGCGCTGGTCGTTGCCGGCTCGCTGGCTCGCCGATTCAGGCCGCTCGTTGCTCCAGGCCCGTCCCCAGGGGATACCGGCTGAGCCTTCCCAGGGTTCCTCTCGCTCCACCTCCCGACGCACCCGGCGTCGCAGGCCCGAGCCCGGATCCCGCAGGGCGAGGGCGGTGCCTGCCGCGCTCAGGGCGCCCCCCCCGGCCGCCGCCGCCGCAATCCAGGCCCCGAGTGGCAGTGAAGGGCTCTGCCAGGTGAGCAGCCGCAACACCACCGTGGACCTGGTGTTGAGTGCACCGGTGACCAGCAGGGCGAGCAGGGGCGCCAGTAGGGGCAGCAGCAGCAGGCGTCGGATCAGGTTCAGGGCTCGGTGGGGGTCTGGGTGCTGGTCTGCTGAGGATCCTGGCCCGGGGGGTGCTCTCCCCGGGGAGCCCCCTGCCAGCGGTTCAGCGAGCCCAGTTCGAGGTCGAGGCCATCGAACACACGGATCACCAGAAAGTCCACCATGTCCTCGATGGTGCGGGGCTGGTGATACCAGGCAGGCACCGGCGGCGCGATGCGGGCACCGGCTTCGGCTAGCCGGGTGAGATTGCGAAGATGCACGAGATTCCAGGGGAGCTCCCTTGGGGCGATCACCAGGGGCCGTCCCTCTTTGAGGTGCACATCGGCGGCTCGCTCGATCAGATCCAGGGCCACACCGGAGGCGATGCGACCCACCGTTCCCATGCTGCAGGGGAGGATCACCATGCCCCGGGTGCGGTGGCTACCGCTGGCGATCGCGGCCGCCTGGTCGTTCCAGCGATGGCAGCGCAACAGGCCGCTCCGGCAGCCGGTGCGTTCGCGCCAGAACAGCTCCTGGGCCTCGGGTTCCGAGGGAACTCTCAATCCCAGTTCCGCCTGCCAGACACCGATGGCACCACGGCTGGTCACCATCTCCACGGCCACATCCGCCTCAAGCAGCAGCTGAAGGGCCCGTTGGGCCAGCGGCTGGGCCGACGCACCGGACACGGCGAGGACCACCGGTGCTGCAGCGGGATTGAAGGAAGGCATGCCGGAGGGTGGGGGCTGGGAAGCCGCTCAGAGGGGAGCGAGCACCAGCGCATCCGCGCCATCCTGCATGCCGGTTGCCGTGGCGATGGACTCCTCGCCTGACTCGGGCAGCACCACGGCGAGATCGATCTGGTGGCGCAGGGCATCCACCTTCTGGATCTCCACCTCAACCCGGTCACCGACCATGTAGACGCGGCGGTTTTTCCTGCCCACGAGGCGATTCTGGCGCGAGCGGTATTCGTACCAGTCGTCCTTGAGGGAGCTCACGTGCACCAGCCCTTCCACCTGGGAGGGGGGGACCTCAACGAAGAAGCCGTAGCTCTGAACCCCGCTAATCACCCCAGTCAGGGTCTGGCCGACGAGGGGTTCGGCGTAGCGGGCCTGGGCCATGGCCAGCACATCCGCCTGGAATTCCAGCAGGAAGCGGTTGCGAGCGTTGAGGCGTTTGGCCAGCCCCTTGGCAAGGGCCTCCTGGAAGGGATTCAGCTGGGATGGGGTGAGAATCGACCAGTCGGTGCTGCCGTGGCAACCGTCGCTGGCGAGATCGACGCCAGTTTTGTGGCGCACACTGGGCCGATCCTTGCCCAGGGTGAGCAGGGTGGCCAGTAGCTGCTGGTTCCAGATGTCGGCGTAGTGGAGGCCGGGGCAGCACCAGGGGGCATAGGCCTCAGCTTCGCCCGCCAGGGCATGGGGCCCACTCTGGCTATCGAGCTCCACGGGTTGCAGGCTTCCCCGCAGCAGGTTCTGAAGGGACCGGCTGCGGTCCGTCGCGGCGAAGGCGGCGGCCAGTTCGGCGGCATCGGCGTTGCCTTCGGCACTCAGTTCCAGGGGGATCTCAAGGGCGAGGGCCGCCTTGGCGACCTCGTTGAGGTCGTCGGCTTCTGCGGCGTTGTTGCGGGCGAACAGCCCCGGTAGCTGCAATGCGGCGAGGTGGCGACCCAGGGCCCGGTGGGCCACCAGCACGGCCTCCCGCAACAGCGCCATTGGCTCGCTGCCTGGAAGCTGCACCAGCCAGCCTTCCCGCGAGGCATCGGGGAGCGGGATCCTCAGATCGCCGAGGCTATCGATGGCCGGAACGGCCAGATCAAGATCCAGGGATCCGGCCTCGAGCCGGCGGCTGCGCAGCAGGCTCGCCACCGTGAGCAGGTTCTCCACCAGCGGCAGGTGCTCCTTTAGTGGTTTGAGGGCGGCAGGCACCGTGCGTGCCTTGGGCTTCCGTTCCGCCAGGGCCACCAGGGCTGCGCCATCCAGGCGGGCGGCGGGTTTGATCGTGCTCAGGCAAAATCGGAAGTGCTCCAGCGCCCCTTCGGCGCTCAGCTCCAGGGCCACGGAGATGGCCTCTCCCCGTTCTCCGACCCTTAGGGCCGAGGCCTTGTCAAGGGCGGGGGGAAGGAGGGGTAGCCATTGTGTTCCCGCACAGATGGCCTCCGCCTGCTGGTTCAGCCAGGTGTCCAGGGCGTTGGCCAAGGTGATGCGCTCCGCCACGGCCGGGGCATGGACCCACAGGCGCCAGCCGCCCTCCTCCCGGGCTTCGAGGGAGAGGCCCGGCAGGGAGGGGGCATCAACGCCACTCCAGTTCTCCGGCAGCAGCACAGCCAGGCCTGTGAGATCGGTGCGGTCCTTGGCCTCCGGCTGGCGGAGGGAGGTGCGGGGTGCTCCTGGCCGGCCCTGGAGGTGATGTTTTGTCAGCAGGAGATCGCGATCGGCGTCGGGGCCACCCCGCACCGGCAGGCTGCGGGCCACATGCCCACGGGCGGCAAACTGGCCCACCGGGAAGCGGTCGACGCTGACCTCCACCACGGTCTCCCCGGCACTGCCGGCATGGATGCGGTCGTCGGCGGGAAGTTCGATGCTGGCAAGCAGCCGGTCATCGAGGGGAACGGCCATCAGGCGGTCCTCCTCCCGGTCTTCCACCTGGGCCAGCAGGCTCGTGGTGTCCCGGGCGAGGATGCATTGCACGCCACCTTCGGGGGAGCGGCGGCGGCCCCCCTCCCGGGTGATCTTCACCAGCACCCGGTCGCCGTTCCAGGCGTGGTTGAGCTGGTGGTCGCGAATGTAAATGTCTTCGCCACCGTCGTCCCGGAGGGCGAAACAGAACCCCTTGCTGGAGCAGCGAAGTCGGGCCGACACCAGATCGGGATGCTCCAGCTGCTGGACACCAGACTCCGACTCCGCCACCACCGCCAGCCGCACCAGGGCATCGAGGCCGATTCGCAGCTGCTGCCGCTCCTCATCGCTGCCCAGGGCGAGGGCTTTCTCCAGATCCTGGAGTGGCAGGGGATCCGTGTTCGACAGGTGGTCGAGCAGGTCAGCGACCGTGAACTTCATCGTGGGGTGGAAGCGAGGAGCGGGCGCACGCGCTTGGAGTGCGGGAGTGAACGACAACCTGGCGCAGGCCCTGGCGGAGGATTCCTAGAGCCAGAGGCTGGAGCCGGTCCCGCTGGCCTGGCCGGCGCCCGGGAGGCGTGGCCAAGGGTGGTGGCGGAGCTGGCCTGCCGGTGATGGGGACGACCAACGATGGCACTGGCTGGTGCCCCAAGCGGCGCTGGGTCGGAGTCGGAACGGGTGCCTGGAGTGGGGGTTTGCCTGGAAACGGGCAGACCTGGCACCGGAGGGTCACTCTAGAGAGTGGGGGTCTCCCCCTCCCCGCTACGGGAGGAGCGCAGGATCAGCCGGGCCCCAAGAATCAGAAAGCCCACCGAGGCCACCAACTGCAGGGCGTCGGGTGAGATCACGCGTGAGAGAGAACCCCCCGCCGCAGCCCCGACCAGGCTGGCCAGCACCAAGGCCGCGGCACTGCCGGCAAACACGGCCCCGGGGCGGTTGGTGGTGCCGCTGATGCTGACGATCGCCAGTTGCGTTTTGTCCCCTAATTCGGCCAGGAACACCGTGATGAACGTGGATCCGAGCAGGGCCAGCATGGGGAGACGGAGAGATGGGGATTTAGCGGACGAGACCTGGCAGGCCAGGTTCGAGCAGATGCAGCGGGGCCAGGCTGAGCACCGCTTGGCGCCCGAGCCACAGGCCGAGGGCCACCATCAGCACGCCGGCGGCGCGCTCCAGTTGTTCCGGCGCCATCACCGTGGCAAGCCAGCGCCCCAGCAGCACCCCCACCAGGCTCGAGCAGATCAGGGCCAGGGATGCCCCCACGAACACCACCACCGGCCGTCCGGACTCCGCTGAAAGCAGGAGGGCGGCGAGTTGGGTCTTGTCGCCCAGTTCGGCGAGAAAGACGGTGGTGGCAGTGGTGAGGAACACCCCGAACCAGGAGGCGGCCGCCGTCCCCTGCAGCGACGGGTCCTGACCAGGCGCAGTGGCAGCGCCACGCTCTGCGGTGGAGCTGTCGCCGCTGGAGCCAATCGGTTCAGGAGAAACCGTGGGATCGGGCCCTGGATCGGTGGGGCTGCTGCTCATCGTGGCTTTCGGATCGCCCGCAGAAAGCGTCGCATCACCCTGCCACGTCCCCCATGCTCACTGCGAATCTGTTGCTTGCAGCAGGCGATCGCCAGGGCATCGCCCGACTCCCCGTTCCCACCGAAGAGGCCGACCAGGGAGCTGATTCGGCAGAAGTCGGGCCGGTCGTCGTAGATCCGACAGCGGCAGCCGCCGCTGTCGAAGTGGATGCACCACCCATCGCTGCCGACCATGGCCAGATAGGTGCTCCGCTGCTGGGGGCTAAGGGCTTCCAGGGCATCAGCCCGAAGGGCTGGATCGAGGCGGCAGCAGGAGCCGCAGCCTGGAATGCACCGCCAAACCTCCCCGAGGCTTGCGCCATCGTCGCTGGGCCCCCCAATGCCGTCTCCGCTGGAATTGCTGCGCCTGGCCATGGCATCAACCCATGACAAGCCATCACAGTGGCATCCCAGGGACCTGAGATGTCATCCCCTTCCGCTTAGTATTCATTGGCAAAAGGCATTGGCGAGCGCCGTCCATGGGAATCGATTTCCACCTGATCTCCAACTTCGCAGCCCTGGCCCTGATCACCCTGGCGGGCCCGGCTGTGATCTTCATCCTCTTTTATCGCCGCGGCGCCCTCTGATCCTTCTGGTTTGTGGCGCTTCGGGCACGCTGCTCAGCTCCGAGGGTTTCAAGAGCCCTGTAGAGAGGCAGGGGCATTAGCCATCGGCCCACCACCGCCCCCAGCAGGGATGCCAGGAGCAGCCCAGGCAGCAGCTGTTGCTCTCCGGCCATCCTTACCGCGAAGGCCAGGCTCATGACTGGTAGCTGGGTTGCCCCGGCGAGCCCTGCCGCCATGCCCAGGAGCACCCCGAGCGCGCTTGGACCTCCCAGGAGGTGCACCAACCCTCCACCGAAGCTGCCCCCCACGGCGAAGGCCGGATCGATCACCCCTCCAGGGATGCCAGCCGCCAGGGCCAGAACGGGGCCCAGTACACGCATCACCACCAGGGCGGCCCAGCGAGCGGCGCCGGGCCAGTCCAGGGTCTCCGCACCTGATGCCTGCAGGCCAGCGGGCCCCAGAACCTGGCGCAGCAGGGTTTCTCCATCCCCACAGCTGGAACCTCCGCTGATCAGCGTCATGGTGGTGAGGGCGGTGCCCACCGCCAGCCCCGTGGCCAGCGGATGGGCCTGGGCCAGGGGAAGGATCCGGGCGGTGCCAAGCACCAGCAATCGAGCCATGAGGGCGCCGAGGAGTCCCGCGCCGAGTCCCACGGGAAGGGCCCACAGGGCCTGGAGCAGCTCCGCCCACGGGGTGGCCTGGATGCCGAGTGCGAAAAGGGGTTGGCCGCCCAGTCCGGCAACCTCGGCCGCCACCCCGGCCATGAGCAGGGAGGGCCAGATCAGGTTCGGCTGAAAGCTGCGGCTCAGCTCCTCGGCCACGAAGATCACCCCCATGAGGGGGGTGTTGAACGCGCCGGCCAGGCCTGCACCGGCGGCGGCGGCCAGCAGTTCGTTGGGCAGGCGGCCCCGGCCGAGTCCGTGGGCCAGGGCGGCGCCCAGCTGGGCTGCGGGACCTTCCCTGCCGATCGGCAGCAGCACCAGGCTGGCGGCGCCCCAGAGTGCAAGCCGCCCTGCGGTGGTTCCAGCCGCCAGCAGTTGATCCTGCTGTTCCGGCCGTTGGAGGGCCACCAGCAGCTGGGGCAGCCCCGACCCCGCTGAACGGCGCAGGGCACCGGCCTGGAGAGCCAGCAGCAGGGGCACGATCAGCATCGGTGCCAGGGCCAGGCCCAGGGTCAGCCCCGTCCAGCCGCCGCCGAAAGCCGGAAGCCGGCCGATCAGGGAGTCCTGCAGCCTGTCGATGGCGTTGAGGGGCCAGCAGGCCAGACCCACGGCCATGCCCACTCCCGCCATGGCGCAGCCCTGAAGGAGCAAGCCGGTCCCGTTCTTGCCGGCCTGGGTGAGAGCGGTTTTCCCCATCAGGCCGTCAGGCCCAGGGCCATGGCGGCCTCCCGCACCAGGGCACGCAGGTAGGGGTGGGAATGGTCGTCGTGAAGGCCGCTGCGCACCTCCTCGCCGGCGGCATTGCGGATGATCAACCCATCGGCGTGGCGAGAGCACCAGTAGGTGCGATCGCGGCGCCGCAGCACCACGCCGGCGCTGCCGGCAGGCCGCACGCCCACCAGCTCCAGCTGCAGCCTCTCCTCCCCCTGCCAGCGATCCATCCGGAGGCGGTAGGCCACATCCACCTCAGCGGGCAACTCTGCCGCCCCCTGCCAGCGCCAGGCCATGGCGCGGCGCCGCAGCCCCTTCTGCTCAAGCTGAAGCTGCAGATGCCCCCCCCTCAGCAACCGCTGCTCCACCACCCGGCAGCCGCTGCTCCAGAACACGGGGGCCGGATGGCCGATCCCGAAAGGCTCCAATCGGCGCAGCTGTTCCCAGAAGTCGCGGTCGATCCGCTCGAAGCGCAGCAGGGCTTCGGGCTCGACGGGCATCGCCTGGCCGGCATTGTCGAGCCAGGCCTGGGCCAACGCTTCAAGGCGCTCCTGTAGCTCCCCCACCCGTTCCGCCACAACGGTGAAGCCTCCGGCGGCCGGATGGCCGCCATGGCGCAGCAGCAGATCAGCGCAGGCCTGAAGGGCCTGGTCCACGGCGAAGCCGCGCGGCGCCCGCACCGAAGCCCGCATCCTTCCACCCCCCTCATCGGCCAGGAGCGCCACCGGTCGACCGCAGCGCTCCATCAGACGGGCTGCCACGATGCCGATCACCCCGTGGTGCCAATGGGTCTGGGCCAGCAGCACGAAGGGGGGAGTCGGCCGGCCATCGGCCTCCAGCAGGGCAACGGCCTCCGCCTCGATGGCGCCACAGAGCTCGCGCCGTTGCCGGTTCAGCCCATCGCATTGCCGCGCCAGTTCCAGGGCCCGCTCCGGTTCGGTGGTGGTCAGGAGATCCACCACCAGGAGGGGATCCCCAAGCCGACCCACGGCGTTGATCCGCGGGGCGATCTGGAAGCCCACGGCTTCGGCATTGAGTTGCGGTGCCTCGAGTCCCGCCAGGCGCTGCAGGGCCCGCAGCCCCTCCAGCCGACTCAGGCCCAGGCGGGGTAGGCCGTCGAGCAGCCAGCGCCGGTTCACCCCCACCAGGGGGGCCATGTCGGCAATCGTGCCGATGCAGAACAGGTCGAGGGCAATGGCTTCGCCGTCCTGGCGGCCCACCCGGCGGCAGAGGGCGCTGGCCAGCACATGGGCCAGGCCCACGCCCGCCAGGCCCCGGTAGGGGGAATCCACTGGGGTAACGGCCGGATGGAGCAGCGCCAGGTAAGGCGGGTGTTCGGCAGGCAGGGTGTGGTGGTCGGTGAGGATCACATCCACCGCCAGGGCGGCAGCCCTTTCCAGTGCCTCCCGGGCCGCCACGCCGTTGTCCACCGTGATGATCAGGCCCACGCCATCGGCCGCCAGAGCCTCGACCATGCCGGCGTTGAGGCCGTAGCCATCGCTGGCCCGGCTGGGGATGGCGGCCCGAGGCCGGGCGCCAAGCCGCTGCAGCACGCCCACCAGCAGGGCCGTACTGGTCATGCCGTCGGCGTCATAGTCACCGCAGACGGCCAAGGTTTCGCCCAAGCGGCAGGCGCGCTCGAGCCGCTCCACCGCCATGGCCAGGTCGGGGAAGTGGTCGTGGGGATCGGGCGCCTTGGGGGGATCGAGAAGGCAGCGGAGGCTGCTGTCGCTGGTGTGGCCCCGGCGTCGCAGTACCGCAAGCAATTCATCCGGCAGATCCCCCGATGGGGAACCCAGACAAGCGTCGGAGCCTGGCCCAGCCTGGAGCGTCGGATCCTGCTGTGCCAGTGGTGGTGGGAGGACCCAGGGTTGCGAGTCGAGGGAGGGCAAGGCATGGGTCAGGCACCTCCGCATTGTGCTGCCCGCAGCTGCTGCCGCCAGCCCTAACCTGCGTCGGCAGGACCGGCGATGCGGTGGCTCCTTCCCTCGAGGCCATTTTCTGGGATGTGGATGGCACCCTCGCCGAGACGGAGCTCGAGGGCCATCGCGTGGCCTACAACCAGGCCCTGGCAGAAGTGGGTTTGCCCTGGTGCTGGGATCGGGCCCGCTATCTCGATGACCTGGCGGTGGCCGGGGGCAGGGAGCGGATGGAGCGCTTTCTTGCGGACCAGGACGGCCGCCCGCCCTCCGGGCCGCTGCTCGATGCACTCGTGGCGGCCAAGAAGCGCCTTTATGCCGAGCATCTGCGCAGCGGGGCCATTCCGCTGCGGGAGGGGGTGGCGCGGTTGATCGGTGCCGCCGCCGCCGCCGGTCTTACCCAGATGATCGTGACCACCAGTTCCCGGGCGGCGGTGGAGGCCCTCATGGCCGGCAGCCTGGCGGGAGTGGCCGGAGCATTCCGGGGTGTGATCAGCGGCGATGACGTGAGCCGCAAGAAACCCGATCCCCAGGGTTATCGGCTGGCCCTGGCCGAGACCGGGCTGGATCCGCAGCGGGTGGTGGTGGTGGAGGATTCGACCCAGGGTCTGGCGGCAGCCAGCGGGGCCGGTCTCACCACCCTGGTGACCCTCAGCTTCCTGTCCCGTCACGAGGGGATCGGGGCCTTCGCCGCCGCCGCTGCCGTGGTGGATGGCCTTGGCTCTCTGGAACGGCCCCTTGCCCTGCTCCACGGTCCGACCTGTCCGGAGGGCCAGGTGACGCTCAGCTGGCTAGAGCGGCTGCTCGCATCGGCATGACGATCCCCCCCCAACAGCGCACCCGCTACGCCGCCCTCGAACGGCGCCTCGGCCGTTCCCTGCTGGGCCAGCTGCGGCGCAGCTGGCGTCACGCCAGCCTCGCCCTTCTCTCCCTGCTGGTGGGTTATTTCCTGAGCCAGAACCTGATTGGCTTGCTGCTGGTGCGGGTACCGGGGGGCCGGCCGGCCGTAGTGCTCTCGCTGGTGCTCTCGATGGAGTTCCTCGTGCGGCTGCGTACCCGGGCGCAGCGCGCCGAGGAGGCCCCGCTGGTGTGGGTGATGCTCGACAACCTCCGCTTGGGGGCCACCTATGCGGCGGTGCTGGAGGCCTTCAAGCTTGGAACCTGAAACGCCCCCAGCCGCCGCTGCGGCGGCCGGACTGGTTGATCGTGTGGCCCTCCCGCTGGTGAGCCGGTTGGTGGATCTGCGGCGCCGTCCGGGCCAGCGCAGGCCCGTGGTGCTGCTCAACGGCCCGGTGGGCGCCGGGAAGTCCACCCTGGTGCGGCAATTGGCTCGCCTGGCCCCGGCCCATGGACTGCGCCTGGCCGTGGCCTCGATCGATGACGCCTATCTCCCCCTCCCCGAGCGGCTGCGCCGCCTGGCGGGCAATCCCTTCGGCGTGACCAGAGTTCCTCCGGGCAGCCACGATGTGGATCTGCTGCTGGATCGCATCGAGGCCTGGCGGGCTGGTTGCTCGCTGCGGCTGCCCCGGTTCGACAAGACCCTTGCCGCCGGCCAGGGCGATCGCTGCGGAGAAAGCGAGGAATTCGCCGATGCCCTGCTGCTGGAGGGCTGGTTGATGGGGTGCCGACCGCTTGGTCAAGCGGCTATCACCAGGGCCCTGGGAGATCTGCACGGCTGGAATCTCAGCGAAGCTGAACGGAGCTGGCTTCCCCGCTGGGATCGGGCGCTGGAGTCGTATGAGCCGCTTTGGCGGATCTCGGATGGTCTCTGGGTGCTGAGGCCCCGGAGCTGGACGCTGCCCCGGCGTTGGAGATTCCAAGCGGAGGCCCGTCAGCGGCGGGCCGGTGGTGGCTGGCTTGAGCCCCGTGAGTTGGAGCGGCTAGTGCGCTCCAGTCTCCATTCCCTGCCACCGCCCCTCTACCAGGATCCTCTGGTGGCGGGGTTTGGCGACGGGCCGGAGGCGGTTGGGTCTTTTGATCGGAGTTCAGCAGACTCAGGATCAGCCCCCACGGATCAGCTGCCGCTCTTCGGTGTCACCCAGCTGGATGGTCGGCGCCGCTGGGAGCCGTTGGAACCTCCGGCTCAGGTCTCGCCGTCTTCCTCCTCTTCGGCGATCGGGTAGACGAAGCCCTGGGCTTTGCCACTCAGCACGGCCTTGCCGATCGAAAGGGCCTTGGCGGCGGCGACACCAGCCTTGGCCTTCCAGTGGGCATGACGCTGGTTGCGCTTGCCTTTGGAGGTTTTCTTCTTGGGAACAGCCATCCCTTCGCTCTTGCAGCCAAACGAAGATCATCCGTTGCGAACCTTCCTTTCGTCAAATCGCTAGAGTTGTCTTCTGCCTCGCAGGCCCGTGGTAACGACGTCGACTCAGCCCAATCCCCAACAACCTCCCTCAGCCGCGGGGACGGGGAAAAGCCCCGCCAGCAAGTCCGGGACGGCCAGTGGGTCCCCCCGGAGCGGTGAGGACAAGACAGGTCCCCAGCCCGCCGCGAAGCTGGAGCGGCGCCCGCAACCATTCAGCATTGGCGGCGGCGGCGATTCACCCTCCTACAGCCAGCTGCTCCAGGATCTGGAGTCCGGCAAGGTCAAAGACCTGCTGCTCTCCCCCCGCCGGGGTGTGGTCGATGCCACATACCGGGATGGTCGCAGCGTTCAGGTGCCGGTGTTCACCGACAACCAGCTCCTGATCCGCACTGCCACCCAGGCCCATGTGCCCCTCAGCGTGCGCGATGAGCAGCGCGATGAGGCGATGGCCGGACTGCTGGGCAATCTCCTGCTGGTGATGCTGCTCCTCACCGGCCTCACCCTGCTGATCCGTCGTTCGACCCAGGTGGCGAACAGGGCCCTCGGCTTCGGCCGCAGCCAACCCCGTCTTCAGGCCGAGGGCTCGGTGGCCGTGCATTTTGAGGATGTGGCCGGCATCGGTGAGGCCAAGGAGGAGCTCCAGGAGGTGGTCACCTTCCTGCGCTCTCCAGAGCGGTTCACCTCCGTGGGCGCCAAGATTCCCAAGGGTGTGCTGCTGGTCGGCCCTCCTGGAACAGGCAAGACGCTCCTGGCCAAGGCCATCGCCGGCGAGGCAGGTGTGCCCTTCTTCTCGATGGCCGCCTCCGAATTCGTCGAGATGTTCGTGGGGGTGGGCGCCAGCCGGGTGCGGGATCTTTTCCGCCAGGCCAAGGCCAAGGCACCCTGCATCATCTTCATCGACGAGATCGATGCCGTCGGCCGTCAACGGGGCGCGGGCATCGGCGGCGGCAACGATGAGCGGGAGCAGACCCTCAATCAGCTCCTCACCGAGATGGATGGTTTCGAGGAGAACTCCGGCGTGATCCTGCTGGCCGCCACTAACCGGCCCGATGTCCTTGATGCTGCTCTGATGCGCCCCGGGCGTTTTGACCGCCGCATCACCGTCGACCTGCCCGACCGCAAGGGACGGGAGGACATCCTTTCGGTTCACGCCCGCAGCCGTCCGCTCGCCGATTCCGTTTCCCTCGCCGATTGGGCGTCCCGCACGCCTGGTTTCTCCGGCGCCGACCTCTCCAACCTCCTCAATGAGGCGGCCATTCTCACGGCCCGCCGCCAGCAGGACCGTATCGACGACGGCGCCATCGGCGATGCCCTGGAGCGCATCACCATGGGCCTCACGGCCGCCCCCCTCCAAGACAGTGCCAAGAAGCGTCTGATCGCATACCACGAGGTGGGCCATGCCCTGCTCACCACCCTGCTTCCCAACGCCGACAAGCTCGACAAGGTGACCCTGCTGCCGCGGGCGGGTGGGGTCGGTGGGTTTGCCCGCACCATGCCCGACGAGGACATTCTCGATTCAGGCTTAATCAGCAAGGCCTATCTCCGTTCTCGGCTGGTGGTGGTGTTGGGCGGGCGGGCCGCCGAGATCGTGGTGTTCGGCCCGAGTGAGGTGACCCAGGGCGCCGCCGGTGACCTGCAGATGGTGACCCGCATCTGTAGGGAGATGGTGACCCGCTATGGCTTCTCCAGCCTCGGGCCTGTGGCGCTCGAATCGGATGCCGGCCAAGTGTTCCTGGGCCGCGACTGGATGCGCCCCGATGCCCCTCCCTACTCCCGCCGCACCGGCAACCAGATCGATGCGCAGGTGAGACTGCTGGCCGCAGCGGCCCTGGATCAGGCCCTCGCCGTTCTGGGTCCCCGCCGGGAGCTCCTGGATCGGCTGGTGGAGCACCTGATTGCCGAGGAAACCATCAACGGCGAAGCCTTCCGCGACCTGGTGGCCCAATGGGAGTCGGAGAATCCCCAGCTTTCCGGGGTACCCGCCCAGCTCTCCCTACTCCTCACCCCGGATCCCGCCCCAGAAGCGGATGTCGAGGCTGCGAAGGTAGGTGTGTAGCCCGGCATCCTGAATCGGCAGCAGCCGGGCAGCCCGGCCGCTTTCATTGACATGGGCATGCCAGAGGCCTGGTGGCGTGATGAAGGCGCCGCCGCTCTGCCAGTTGATCCGCTGGGCATCGCGGATCCGACCCTCGCTGTCGCAGGCGCTGCCCACCAGGGTGTAGCAACCAGGGTCGCAGTCGAGGATCAGATCCAGGGCCACCGACTGGTGCCGGTGGGGCGATTGCACGGACCCCGCAGGCAGCACCCCCTGCATCGCCCACAGGGTGTGGGACACGGTGCGGGTGGCGGGCAGATCGGCGTTGCCTAGCAGCAGGCTGAGCCGGTTCGCCTTGCTGGCGGAGGGATCACAGAGCAGGGCCTCCAGTTCCCGCTCCAGCCTGGCGGCCGGATAGTGGCAGGGACGGAAGCGGGGCAGGCTCGGCTCGACGCCCAGATAGCGGAGCAGGGGTCCGTCGTGCACCCAGTAGAGAACACTTTCCTCCCGTGCTTCGAGCCGGGGTGCTTGCCCCGCCGGCAGCACGAACACGTCGCCGCTCTCCCAGGCCAGGGTGAGGGGGCCACTGGGGCCGTCGCCCGGACGCGACAGGGACCCGCCGCCCCGCAGCACGGCAAACAGAGAGGTGGTGGCCACGGCAGCTGCGGTGAGGCCTTCACCGGGAAGAATCCGCAGGAAGTGGGCGGCGAGGGCGGGGCTGGTGGCCGGTCCCGGGCAGCCGAGCTCTTGGCTGAGGTCCAGCGGCAGAATGGCCGTGGGTCCTTGGGCGTGGAGGTGGGCGCCCCACTGGTGCAGGCCGATCGGCTCGGTGAGACCGGGGCGCACCGGATTGGCCGCTTCGCGGTAGTCAAACCAGAGAGCTGGTGTTTCCCAGCCTTCGCCCATTTCCACCCCCTGGTGGCCGGCAAGCACCCCGCTGGCTGGGGCCGCCGATGCGATCGGCTCGACCCCAGGTGCGACGGCGGTCTCTGGATGGTTCCGAGCCGGGAGGGAGCCCGTGGGGGTTGGGGTCGCAGCGCTGCCCATGGATTCAGAGCCCTCCGAAACGACGACTGGCCCAATACCCTATGGGCGAGAAGAAGCCGCTGGTGTCGGCGAAGCTTCCGGATCGCTGATGGCCGCCATCAGCTGGCGGGAATCAGCCTCCTGCCACGGCGGGGACGATGCTCACTTCATCCCCATCGGCTAGGGCGGTGGCTTGGTGATCGAGGAAGCGGATGTCCTCGCTGTTCACATACACGTTCAGGAAGCGACGCAGCTTGCCGCTGTCATCGCAGAGGCGGCTGAGGATCCCGGGGAAGCGACCTTCCATCGCCTGCAGCAATTCATCAACGGTTGTGGCCTCCAGGTTCACGCTGGCTTCGTCGTTGGTGAACTTCTGCAGGGGGGTGGGAATCAGAACCTGAACGGCCATGGTTGCGCGATGGGCTGGGGAAGGACGGAATAGGGAAGGCTGATTGTTCCAGCGGTGGCCGGGAGTTCGTAGGCGAATCAGCCCACGGTTTCCCAGGTGGCTCGATGCAACGACTGGGCCCGCTCCCAGGCACTGTTGAAGCTGGCCAACTGGGCCTCGATCAAGAAGGGCTCGCCGATCGAGGAGGCAATGGCCTCGGTGGTCTTGAGGCCGTTGCCGGTGATGTAGGCCACGGTGGTTTCCCTGGGATCGATCTTGCCCTGCTCCACCAGTTTCTTGAGCACCGCGATCGTTGTGCCACCGGCGGTTTCGGTGAAGACCCCTTCGGTTTCGGCCAGCAGCTTGATGCCCTCGATAATCTCGGCATCGCTCACCGCAGCAATGGTGCCGCCGGTGCGGTTGGCGATGTCGATCGCGTAGGGGCCATCGGCTGGATTGCCGATGGCAATCGACTTGGCGATGGTGTTGGGCTTCACCGGGGTGATGAAGTCACGGCCTTCGGCGAAGGCTTGGGCGATCGGGCTGCAGCCCTCGGCCTGGGCGCCGCTGAAGCGCACGGCTTTTTCGTCCACGAGGCCCACCTTGATGAACTCATCAAAGCCCTTGCGGATCTTGGTGAACAGGGAGCCGGAGGCGAGCGGGGCCACGATGTGGTCGGGCAGGCGCCAGCCCAGCTGTTCGATCACCTCGTAGCCGAGGGTTTTCGATCCTTCTGAGTAGTAAGGGCGGAGGTTGATGTTCACGAAGCCCCAGCCGTAGGTGTTAGCCACCTCGGAGCAGAGGCGATTCACTTGGTCGTAGTTGCCCTTCACCGCCATCAAGGTGGGGTTGTAGATCAAGGTGCCGAGCACCTTGCCCAGTTCCAGATCGCTGGGGATGAACACGCAGCATTCCAGGCCGGCGTGGGCGGCGATGGCGGCGGTGGAGTTGGCCAGGTTGCCGGTGGAGGCGCAGCTCACGGTGGTGAAACCAAGTTCTCTGGCGCGGGTGAGGGCAACGGACACCACCCGATCCTTGAAGGAGAGGGTCGGCATGTTCACGCCGTCGTTTTTGATGTAGAGCTCCTTCAGGCCGAGGCGACGGGCCAGGCGGTTGGCCTTGAGCAGGGGGGTGAAACCGGTGCCCACATCGATCGGATCACCTTCGATGGGGAGAAATTCGCGGTAGCGCCAGATCGAGGTGGGGCCGGCTTCGATCGTGGCGCGGCTCACCCGGCTGCGGATGGCGTCGTAGTCGTAGACGACCTCCAGGGGGCCGAAACAGACGTCTTCACAGACGTGGCGGGCGCCGGCTTCGTAGGGGTGACCGCACTCCTTGCAGCGCAGCCCGATGAAGGTGGAGCGGGAGAGAGTGGCCGTCACGGA
>Ga0209598_10000738_pt1 | contig 26636 bp, 23 predicted proteins | sample M_140807_EF_Meta_FD_187317 | JGI IMG/M metagenome (GOLD analysis project Ga0209598, IMG submission 187317) | Freshwater microbial communities from Lake Montjoie, Canada to study carbon cycling - M_140807_EF_MetaG (SPAdes) (version 2) | ecosystem: Environmental > Aquatic > Freshwater > Lake...
GCCGCGCCGCCTGATCCCGCGCTCGCCGCGCCGCCTGATCCCGCGCTCGCCGCGCCGCCTGATCCCGCGCTCGCCGCGCTCGTTGGGCCCGGTACATTGGGCGTGGCGCAGCTCATGGCCCCGAGCGCCACAGTCGCGCTCGCGGTCGCGTTGGACGCCGGGCAGCTCGTGCTGAGCGCCCGCATCACCCCGCGCGATGGAGAGCGAGCGCCTCAGTGAGACGCGCAGCGCTGCCCTCGCTCGTCCTTGCGCTCGTACTCTCAGCCTGCGGGGCGGTGGGTCCCTCAGCGGTCACGCCGTCCACGCGCGTCACCGACGCGTTGCCGCCCGAGGTGCTCATCTTCGCCGGAGTGCGCGACCTCGGGCGCGTCCTCGACGACGCCACCACGCTCGTTCGCGCATCGCGCCCGATCGCGGACCTTGCGGCCGTCGCGCAGCTCGCCGCCACCGCTGTGGAGCCGAGCGTCGACGTACGCGCGCCGGCCCGCTTCGCCCTGCTCGGCCCACAAGCGGGCGCACGAGGGTGGGTGATCGTGGCGCAGACGCGCCCGGACAGGCCGCCACCGCCCGCCGACTTCGAACGACGCGCCTTAGGCCAGCGCGCCGTCTGGGTCGCCCGGGGCGGAGCGGGCGAGGTGGTCCTCACGAACGCACCGGAGTGGGTCTCCGCGCACCCGAGCGTGCTCGCCGCGGTCGCGCGGGTGCAATGGTCTCTGGACGCCGAGGTGCGTGTCTCTGGTCGCTTCGCGCGCTGGTGGGTGCGGGACACGGAGAAGCCGAGCACCGCCCGCCTCACGTCGACACGCTGTCGGGCGGGTCAATGCGACAGCGCAGGCGACAGCGCAGGCGACAGCGCAGGCGGCAGCGAAGGCGGGAGCGAAGGCGACGGTCTGGCGACCCTGTCCCTGATGCGCGGCGCGGCGAGCGCCGTCCTCGAGCAGGCCGAGAGCGTCGGCGTTGGGGTGTCGCTGGGGCAGGAGCCCATCTTGGTCGAGACCCGCGTCCTCGCTGCACCCGGCTCGCCGCTCGAGAAAGTGACGCGAGGCGCGTTCGCGCTGTCGCTCGACCGCCTGCGCGAAGTGCCCGTCGGGGCGCAGGCGGCGCTCGTGACCGACCTCTCAGGGCCAGAATGGGCGCCCGCCCGCGACGCCGCCGCCGCGCTGTTTGGCAGCCGTGCTCCGGCCCAGGCCGGCGCGCCCGCCTGGGCCGCGTTTGGACGCAGCCTGCTCGGGCGAGTCTCCCTCGCACTGCTCGCGACCCCCGGCGAGGGCGAACCGACGCTCTTGATGACTCACCGGCTTGAGAATGAAGCGGACGCGCTCCATTTGTTCGAGGCGCTCGGCGAGGGCGCGCTGCCCCCGGTCGAGCGGCGCCTGGGTGCGCATGACGTCCGACGCATGGTCGGCGCGGACGGCGCGGGCGTCACCGAGATGGTCCACGCCGACACGCGGGCGTACATCGCGATGGGCGGCTGGGCCAGCGGGGTGCTCGACGCCGTGCTGGGCGGCTACTGGACCGATGCGGGGTCCTCCGCGCGCGTCCGTCAGGCGTTCGAGGCTCGGCCCGCCGGGACGTTCGCGTTCGGCTACTTGGACCTGCCTTCGATCATCGGCGACGCGCTCGATGTCGCGCAGCCGATGCTCGAGGCTGCGCCGGCGCCGTGCGTCTTTACAGTGCGGGCCGAGTCGACCTCGGGGCACGCCGGTGCGCTGACGCTCCGCGCCGCCGTCCCGCGGGCGCAGGTCCAGCGCGCGCTGGTCAAGGACATCCCGCTCGAGGCCCCGCTCGACCTCTGACCGTCTCGTCGTTAAGGCTCCGGCGGCGGCCAGGTCGGCGGCGCGGGCGCGAAGCGCAGGTCGCTGGGGTGCGCCGCCGACCACTGCTCGGTCGGCAGGTGGCCCCGCGTGTGGAGCAGGTCGAGCAGGCGCTGCATCCACGTCCGGTAGTATTCTTTGGTCTCGCCCACTTCGAACTGCGCGTAGTGGCGGCGAGGGCCGGGCAAGAGGCGCACGAGCCACGCGACCTCGACGGGCGTGAGGTCGGCGGGACGCTTGCCAAAGTAGTGCTGCGCCGCATCGCCGATGCCGAACAAGTGCGGGCCGAACTCGACGACGTTCAGGTAGAGCGTGATCAGCTCGTCTTTCGAGAAGGTCTGCTCCATCAGCCACGCCACGATGACCTCCTCGAGCTTGCGAGAGAGTGTCTTGTGCCGGTTCAAGAAGACGTTGCGCGCGAGCTGCATCGTCAGTGTGGACCCACCCCGCGCGAACCGGCCCCGCTCAAGGTTCGTGGCCAGCGAGCCCCGCAAGTGGAGCAGGCTGACGCCTTTGTGGTTCCAGAATCCGCCGTCCTCTTGGGTGACCACGGCGACCGGCAGGAGCGGCGCGATCGCGTCGAGGGGGGTCCATCGCTCACTGCTCGGTCCGGTCTCCCGCCGAATGACGCTGCCATCCGGCATTTCAAAGCGTGTCACGAAGCGGTCGCGGAGCCTCTCGAAGTCGATGGCCGAGTTCATCCGCGTGACCTTCAGGCCGTCGAGCCGCGCCGAAACATCAAATACGGTGTCGTCTGGTCGCTCGATGTCAATCGCGATGCGCGCGGACAGAGATGCCGTCCCGATGGCCCGCAGGGGCTGCAGGTGGGGCAGCAGGCCGGGCGGGAATGCGGACACGAGCTGCTCTGCGGTGACGCGGCCGGTCGCGACCTCGGCGGAGACCTTGCGGAGCTGAGGCGAAGCCTCGACGCTCGCCTTCATCAAGACCTCGGTCTGCCCGAGCCCAAGGACCACGTCCTCGAGCGTCAGGGCGTACACGCGGGTCGGGGCGGCGGGCGTGGGCATCGACCACGCGAGCGTCGCGCGGCCTCGCGCGGAGAGCGCGTACGGGCCGACGCGGTCATCCGCGATCGCGCGGTGGTCGACGACCAGGTCGACCCACCGAACATCGCCGTCGAGCCGCACCGTGCGTGCGTCTAGGTCGACCTCGAGCGTTGCGCGGCCGGTCACGCGCCCGTCGAGCGCCTCACTCACGGGCTTGAGCGCCATATCGGCGACGGCGGCAGACAGTGACGCGCCGTGCCGCCCCGCCGTCCCGGTAGCCTCGACCCGCCCACCGCCCGGCAGGGTGAGCGCCGCTACGAGGGGCCGTCGACCATCTGCGTCTGCCTCGACCTGCGTCTCGGCGTCCACCAGGAGTCCGTCTGCGAGCGGGGCCGCGAACGCGGGCAGGCCCTCGCCTTGGAGCCGCGCCCCGCCCACGCGAACCTTGCCCTGAGGCCGGAGCCACTCAGCGCGGCGAACGCCGACCGCCACCCCGTCGGCGAGCGGCACCGCGAGGGAACGCTCGCACTCCACGGACGCTGCTGCGGCCGAGGCCTCGACACGGCACACGCCCGTGTCGGGCACCTCACCGCGCCACGTCACGGACCCCGTGCCGCCTGTCGAGAGCTCGCCCCAGAGGTCGGACACGCGAAACGCGCCCGCCGTGTCCATCACGCGGCCGCCTTCGAACACGACACGCCGCGTCGGGCTGGATGCGCGTCCTTCAGCCGCGGGTTCGCGGGGACGGCCCTGCAGCGGTCGAATGGCCTCGACGACCGCGCGGCCGAAGCCCCGCAGGGTGCCGTCGCTCGTCACGGTGAGGGTCGGCGCGACGACGCGCACGGTTCGCGGCGTCCGGGGGCCGAGCACGGCGTCGCGCAGGGTCAAGTCGCCTTCGACCGCGTCGGCCGAGAGGTGCGGGCCCAACTGGAAGCCGGTCACGCGGGCGCCGAGCGCGCCGGTCACCCGAATCTCGCTGGCGCTCATCGGGAGCCCAAGGCGCTCACCCAACGCGTCGAGTCTCGCTTCGATAGCGGCGCGCGCGAGCGGTCCGTGCGCGAGCCCACCTGCCCCAAAGACGCCGAGGCAGACCAAGGCGACTTTGAGCCCGCGGGAGAGCGGGCGGCGGCGGCTGGGGTCGCTCATTGGCCGCATCGTGCCTCAGGCGCGCCGAAAAATGTGAATCGTCGACAGTTGAACCGAGCGCGCCGCGGTGGCACACGTCGCCGCGTGGCTGACAAGAACTACATCAGCGCTCCGGGCGCTGCGCGCCTCCGAGCGGAGTTCGACCATCTGGTGACCACCGAGCGTCCGCGCGTGGTCAACCAGGTCGCGGCGGCTGCCGCCGAGGGCGACCGCAGTGAGAACGCCGAGTACATCTACGGCAAGAAGCGCCTGCGAGAGATCGACCGCCGGCTTCAGTGGCTCGACAAGACGCTCGACGCCCTCGAGGTGGTCCCCGCGCCGACGAGCGCCGACGTCGTGGTCTTCCTGTCGTGGGTGCGTATCGAGGACGAGCGCGGCCGAGCGCAGGTCCTGCGCATCGTCGGGCAGGAAGAGACAGACGCCAAGCAGGGCCACATCTCGTGGCGTTCGCCGGTGGGCCGCGCGCTGCTGAAGCGGCGCGTCGATGACACGGTCCGCGTGGAGACACCGGGCGGCGTCGTGGAGTGGACCCTCACGGAGATCGCGGTCGAGCGGCCCGCAGGCGCAGCGGCCGAGGGTTAGGCCTCAGCGTCGGGCTCCATCGCGCGGTCGAGCCGTCGGCTGTCCTGCGGCTGGTAGGGCTGGCTCGGCTCCGTGAACACGCGCGAGAAGCCCTCGCGCAGGCCATGCGACTGCAGCAGGTCGAAGTACTCGTGCACCGCGGCGTAAACGGCCTCGGACTCGGTCGAGCGGTACACCATCTCCCGCAGGCGAGCGCCGTAAGCCAGCCCGCGGGTAAAGTAGCCGCTGACCTTCTTCAGCTTGCCGAGCGCGCGGCGGTCGTCTGCGTCCGCGTCCTCGCGGATCAGGTCGAAGTAGCGCAGGAGGACGTCGCGGCGCTCATCGAGCGTGGGCACATAAGGCGGCCGACCCATCTTATGGTCGGCGATAGCACGCAGCACCCACGGGTCGCGCATTGTGCCGCGGCCAACCATCACGCCGTCGCAGCCGCTCTGCTCAAGCGCGCGCTCCGCGTCCTCGATGGTCAGGATGTCGCCATTCACGAGCACGGGGACCGAGAGGCGGCGCTTGACCTCGCCGACGGCGCTCCAGTCGGCGCTGCCCTTGTAGAAGTCCATGCGGGTGCGGCCGTGCACCGTCACCATGGACGCGCCCTCTTCTTGGGCGATGTGCGCGACCTCGGGGCTGTTCATGCACCCGCGGTCCCAGCCGAGGCGCATCTTCACCGTCATCGGGATCGTGATGGCGCTCTTGACCGCGCGGAAGATCTGCTGGGCGAGCGCGGGCTCTCGCATCAGGGCCGAGCCCGCGCACCCGCTCGTCACCGTCTTGCTCGGGCACCCCAGGTTGATGTCCACGATGTCGGCCCCGAGCTCTTGGCAGTAGCGCGCGGAGTCGGCCATGCGGTCGGGGTTGCGACCGTAGATTTGAATGCTGACGGGGTGTTCGTCCGGAGACAACTCGGCCATGCGCCACGCCTTGGCGACGTGGCGGCTCATCGCCTCGCTGCTCACGAACTCGGTCACAGTCAGACCGCAGCCCCCGAGGCCACGGATCAGGGTCCGGAACGAGCGGTCCGTGATGCCCTCCATGGGGGCGAGCACGCACGCGGGCTCGATGCGCAGGTGCGCGAGTCCAAATCCGAAGGGTGTGCTCATCAGGGCGCCGCGACCCAGCAGTGCCGGCTCGTGTCCAGGCCGGTGGCGTTGATGCGGACGCACTCGAAGCCGTTTGGGCACGGCGCGCCGCCCTCCTCGCAGGGTTGCGTGCAGTAGAAGCTCGCGGGGCCGCCCTGAGGGACAGCCTGCACACACGCCGTGCCATCGGGGCAGTCGCCGGCGTCGTCGCCGCAGTCAACAGTGCACATGCCCGCCTTGTCGCTGCCGTTGCGGCCCACCTGCACGCAAGCTTCACCCGGACAGGCCGGGTCGCGGTTGACCTGACCCTCGAATTGACCGGCCGCCTCGCAGTCTCGCGTGATGTCGCGTTCTTCACCCGCCGCGCATGCGCCGTTGACGCACAGGTTGCTCGTGACGACGCAGTCGCGCCGCGTCTCGCAGGCGCCGCCGACGTCCACGTTGCCGGCGAGCACCCGGGCGCACCGCTCGTGCGTGAACTCTCGCCACGCGCGCACCCACTCGACGGGGTCTGTATCCTGGCAGGGCGCCACCCGCAGGCCGCTCAGGCAGTCGTCCTGCTTCTCGAGCTGCAGGTTCAGCGCGCCGCGCGCTGCACGGTCCGCGGTGTCAGCGATGCATGCGGCGGCGGCGGTCTCGGTGCACGCGGCCTCGTCCGCGCCCCCCAGCCCCAGGACGCCCGCGCGGTCGCCGGCGCTCAGACTCTCGCAAGCGAAGGCCCACGTGCACTTGGCTTGCGCCTGCGCGCGACAGAACGCGGCGGCCTGGTCAGCCACGCCGGCATCGGGCGCGGCGTCGGCCGGCGCGGGGGGCGCCGCGGCGTCTGGCGTCGCGGCGCCGCCGGTTTCGCCGCCACAGCCTCCGAGGAGCGCCGCCAAGGCGAGGGGCGCGCAGCACGCGCGGCGTTTCGGGGACAGGGCTGAGAGGAGAACGTGCGACATGACGCCTCGGTCGGGGTGCGAACCTTTCGCCCAGGCGGCGTCGTCGGCATGATGCGGCCTTCGTGCGCTTGAGCGAGGGGTCGGTGGAGATCACTTTCTACTACGATATCGTGTGTCCGTACGCCTACCTCGCGTCAACTCGCCTCCCGACGCTGGCTGCGTCGCTCGGCGCGACGGTGCGGTGGGCGCCCGTGCTCCTCGGCGGGTTGTTTCGGCACGTGCAGGGGCCACAGAACCCCGGCGCGCTGATGGCGAGCGCGCGCGCGGCCATGAACCTGCGCGACATGGACCGCTGGGCCGACTTCTGGGGCGTGCCGCTCCGCATGCCGTCGGCCCACCCGCGCCGCTCGGTCGAGGCGATGCGCCTGATTGTCAGCGCCCCGGAGGACGTCAGACCTGCGCTCTCACGCGCGCTGTTTCAGGCCTACTGGGTCGAGGGTCTCGACATCGCCGACCGCGGCGTGCTCGCGACCATCGCGTCCCGCTTCGGGGTCGACCAGGCCGCCATCGACGCGGCCGACGTCCGACAGGCGCTCTTTGACCGCACCGCCGAGGGCGCGCGGCTCGGCCTCTTCGGCGTGCCGGCCTTCACTTTCGACGGCGCTCGACCGGACGCGCCCTTCTTCTGGGGCCAAGACCGCTTGGGCTTCGTGGCCGAGGCGCTGGGCGGTGACTTCGACGCGCCCTGCGCCCACCCCGCCGCGGATGCGCCCGCGCCGCCCGGCGCAGTCCTTGAGCTCTTTCACGACTTCTCGAGCCCCTACAGCGCGCTCGGCGCCTTTCAGGCCGAGGCTTTCGCTGCGCGTCGCGGCGTCGAGCTGCGCCTGCGTCCCATGCTCCTCGGCGCTCTGTTCCGCGCAATTGGCACCCCGGACGTGCCCCTCTTCGCGATGAACGACGCGAAGCAGCGGTACTATGGCCGCGACCTCTTCGACTGGGCGGGCCACTGGGGTGTGCCGCTGCGCTTCTCGGACGCGTTCCCGCTCCGGACCGTGACGGCGCTGCGTGTCGCGCTCGCCGAGCCCCGCGCGACAATGCCCTTGTACCGCGCGGCGTGGCTCGACAACCTGAACATCGGCGAGCCCGAGGTGCTCGGCGCGGTGCTCGAAGGCGCCGGTCTCGACGCGCCCTCTCTCTTGGCGCGGGCCGAGACGGACGCATCCCTCAAGGCCACTTTGCGCGCGAATACCGCCGAGGCCGAGGCGCTGGGCGCGTGCGGCGCCCCCACCTGGGTCGTGCGCCGCCCCGGCGAAGCGCCGATGGTCTTCTGGGGGCAGGACCGCCTCCCGCACGTCGCCGCCGCGCTCGGCGGGTGGCGCGCGCCCTGTGATATCCTCGGCCCGCCGCCCTCGGAGACCCTCGCGTGACCCCGATCCCTCTCCTCGACCTCAAGGCCCAGCTCGCCAGCTATCGCGCGGAAGCGCTCGAGGCCATGACGCGCGTGATGGACAGCCAGGAGCTCATCCTCGGCCCCGAGACGGAGCGCTTCGAGGCCGCGCTCGCGGCGTACGCGGGCGTATCGCACGCCGTCGGCATGTCCTCGGGCACGGACGCCTTGCTCGCCGCCTTGATGGCCCTCGACATCGGGCCGGGCGACGAGGTGGTGACGTCGACCTTCAGCTTCTTCGCGACCGCCGGCGTCGTCGCGCGCCTCGGCGCCCGCCCCGTGTTCGTCGACATCGACCCCAGCACGTTCAACGTGACCGAGGCGGGCCTGCGGGCGGGGATTGGCCCGAAGACCCGCGCCCTGATCCCGGTGCACCTCTTCGGTCAGCTGGCCGACATTGGCGCGCTCGCTGCGCCCGACTCGCCGTGGACGGTCGTCGAGGACTCCGCCCAGAGCTTGGGCGGGCGCTTGCGCGGCGGCATGAACGGCCACCACGGCCGCATGGCGACGGTCAGCTTCTTCCCCAGCAAGAACCTGGGCGGCTTTGGCGATGGCGGCGCGGTGCTCACGAGCGACGCGGCGCTCGCCGAGCGCCTGGCGGTGGTCCGCGCCCACGGGAGCAAGCCGAAGTATCTGCACCACATGGTCGGCGGGAACTTTCGGCTCGACGCGCTGCAGGCGGCGGTCCTCGCCGTCAAGCTGCCGCACCTCGACGCGTGGGCCGAGGGGCGACGCCGCAACGCCGCGCGCTATGACGCGCTCTTCTCGGCGTCTGGGCTGACGGAGCGCGGGCTCGTGACCACGCCCGTAGTCGGGCCGGACGCGCACCATGTGTTCAACCAATACGTCCTTCGCGCCGAGGACCGCGACGCGCTGCAGAAACACCTGACCGCGCAGGGGATTGGTACCGCGGTCTACTACCCGCTCCCACTTCATCTGCAGCCGTGCTTTCGCGCGCTGGGCCATGGCCCGGGCGACTTTCCGCACGCCGAGCGCGCCGCAGCGCAGGCCCTGGCCCTGCCCATCTACCCCGAGCTCCCCGAGGGCGCTCAGGCGCGCGTTGTCGCCGCGATACGCGGCTTCTACGGGGTCTGAGTCGCCCGTTCGGGTGTTTTTTTGTCCGAACGGCTACAAACGGCCGCCGGAATCTGTTTAGATCGTGGTGTTCCCTCGACCGCCCCGACCGGTCGCCCCTGCGCTGCCCCACGGCGCAGCCCCTCTCCGCCGACGGCCCTCTGGCCCGGCCCTCTCGTTCGGCTCCAGACGGAAGACACCGCATGCGACTGTCGAGATACGCTCAGCGCACACGCGCCTTGGGCGAGACGCCCATCAACGCTGTCGAGCTTGATGCCCTAGAGGACGCCTTTCTGCAGGGCGACGACCTCGTTGCGCTTGTGAAGGCGCGGCCTCAGCGCTTCCCCTCGATGACGCCCCGTAACCTGCTGCTTGCGTGGCGAGCTCTTCAGAGCTTGCTCGACCACCGCGCATGCCTCGATGAGGTGGCGGCACGGCGCCGAGCGGCGGGCATGCCGGTCATCGCGCAGGCGCTCCTCGAGCAGACGGTCGCGCGGCACGAGGTCGCGGTCATCGAGCGGGCGGAGTCTCTGTGTCCGCCGGGTCAGGCCGCGGAGCACCGCCGACGAGACGCGATCAAAGAGGCCCTGCTCGTCTGGAACGCCTGCGTCGCCATCGCGCGCAAGGACACGCACGTCCTGACGCGGACACTGCCCAGCGGTGAGCCGCAGGGCCAGCCCGAGCCCCTCAACGAGGTCACCGCCGAGCGTTGGCTCGCCCTGCGGCACGGCCAGCACGAGGGTACTCTCTCCCTGACGCTGCGCCTGCCCATCGACGCGCTCCATGCGCAGGTCGCCGCCCACATGGAGAACCTGCGCGCGATCGCGGGCGGTCGGGACGCGCGGCAGACGCTTGAGGCCCTTATCCTGGCCGACCTCGAGAGGTCACTGCTCGACATCAAGGACGAGGCCGCGGGGCGCAAGGCCGTGCAGCGTGCGTCCGAGAAGTACCTCGATCTCCTCTGCAGCTCTCGACCCCGCGTCACGCTCGTCTGTGGCGTCTGGTCAGATGGCGAGCGACTGGGCCTCGCGATCGTGGGCCGCGACGGGCGCGTCGCGCGCGAGGGGGTGGTCGATGGCGGCGCGGACATCGCGGCCGCCGCGCGCGCCTTCTGGGGCGACGAGCGCGTCGATGGCTTGGCCGTGGCCAGCAGCCCAGACGCCGGAGAGGTCGTCGAGGCGCTCATCGCCGCGCTCGACGGCGCGACGCCCGCGCACCGCATCGATGCCGTGGCGATGGACGAGGCCTTGGCGCAGCAGACGGACGAGGTCGACCCGCTCATTGGCCGCGCGCTCGTCTTGGCGCGGCGCTGCATTCGACCGATGCGCACGTGGAGCCACGTCGACCCGGTCCAGCTGCGGCTCACTGAGCACCAGAGTGAGCTGGACGAGGGCAAGCTTCGGCGAGCCCTTGACGAGGTACGGTCGCTCGCGCTCGCGGGGATCAAGCCCGACGAGCTGATGCGGATCGTCTCACCGCCCGCCGTGGTTGCGGCCCCCACGCCCGCGAAGGCCGCACCCGCGCCCGCGAAGGCCGCGCCTGCCCCGATGAACCCGCTGGTCAAGAACGTCGAGGACCTGCGCCCAGGGATGAAGGTCAACGGCGTCGTCACCCGCGTCCAGCAGATTGGCGCCTTCGTGAACATCGGCTTGCCGCAGGATGGCCTGGTCCACGTGAGTGAGCTCGCGGACTACTTCGTCAAGGACCCGGGCGAGGTCGCCAAGGTCGGGCAGCAAGTGCAGGCGCGCGTCCTCGGCGTCGACCGCGCGCGGGGCCGGATTTCGCTCTCGCTCAAGGCCGAGAAGGGCGCGAACCCGACGGAGAACGGGCGAACAGACGCGCGGCGAGGCCCCCCCGTGGATGCGCCGCCTCCGCAGCCTGAGCCGGCCCGTCGCGGCGGCCACGGCCACGGCGGCGGCGGACGAGGCGCACAGCGCCCGCTCGGCCATGTGCCGCCCAAGCCGCAGCAAATGCCCGCCGACCTCGACGCGTTCTTCCGAAAGCGCTGAGCCTCAGGGCACGCCCAGCCGCATGAGCGCTGCCCGGCGCGCCTGGAGCCGCTCGAGCCAAGCGTCGACTTCGGCCGCGAGGTCCGGCGTCGGCGCGTCCCCGAAGTGCGCTGTGGCGAGCCCTGGTCGTTCGAGATACACGCGGACCTCGGCCGCGGCACGCTCAGCCGCCGACTGCACGGCGTCGGGTCGAAGTGGCCCTTCAAGGACCTGCCGCAACGCGGAGATATACGCCACGCGCACAGGCAGCGACGTCCGCACGAGGTCATCGAGCACCGATTCGGCGCAGTGGAGCGCAGGGTCAGGCGACGGCTGCGCGACGTGGCAGGGGCGAAAGATCTCGTCTTGGTCCCAGGCCATCACGCGCCAATAGGGGACCCCACCCGGCGTGGGGGCGGGCGCTGGATGCGGCGCGTCGTAGAAGTAGAGTTCGTCGATGTTGTCACCGTTCTCGAGCGCGCTGTTGAAGGCGACCATCGAGAGGTACTGGTCGAAGTCCATGCGCGCCCGCAGCGCCGCGAGCAGGGCGTCACCGCTCAGCATCGTCGGCAGGTCGAGCAGCGCGTAGTAGGGCGCGAGGAAGCGCTCAAGGTCGGCGATGTCCTCGACATCGGGGCGGTCGACCTCGACGACCCGCTCGGGGCTGCGGCGCCGCAAGATGCGTTCGTTCGTCGGCGTCTGGCGCGCGATCGCGTCGCGTGGGCGCTCGATGACGAGGTAGAGGCCGTTCGTCGCGCCGTTCAGCTTGACCTCAGCAAAGCCGAACCACGGCGGGAAGAGGCCGGCCGCCTGAAGCCGCTCAAACGCGACGCGCGAACGCAACAGCGTGGGGTCCTCGCAGAGCGCGAGCAGCACGAAGCCCGCGCTGGGTGGGCTCAGTCCGAGCGTCGTCGGCGCCTCGAAGCGAAGCGTCAGGGACTTGCGCGCGCAGAAGATCGTGCCCTGACCGCGAAGGCTCACGGTCGCGGGGGGGCGGGCGACGCCGCTCGCGCGGACCTCGACCGGCCATCGAGGGTCACGGTCGATGCTGTTCCGGACGGCGTCGAGCCCCGCTTCGGTCAGCGTCAGGTCAAGGGTCAGGTGGGCGTCTCGCGCGATGAACGGTAGTTCGGTCGTGTGCTCGGCCTCGCCTGACGCGGCACGCACGATAAGCGCGCCGCGCGTGTTCGCCTCGTCTGCGTCCATGGGCGCCTCCACCGTGAACGCGACGCTCGAGTCGCGGCCCTCGAGAGTCGCGCTCGCAGGCGAGACAACGAGCCCCGGCGCCTCGATCGAGACCCGCCAGCCGCCCGGCGGGGTCGGACCACTGCACGACACCGAGAGCCCGCTCGCGGGCGCGCCCTCGTCGAGGCGCAAGCGGTCGATACTCACATGGGGCGAACACGTGGGCTCAGCATCCCGTGCCCTTTCGGTGAGGGCGTCTTGGGCGTCGTTGGCGGGCACGGCGTCGTCCACCGCGTCGCGCGCAGCATCCCGCCCCGCGCCCACGAAGGCATCGAGACCCATGCCCACGTCAGGCGTGGGCGGCGCGTCTGGGCGGGGTGGGGCCGCGCAGCCGACATTGAGCGCGAGCGCGCATGCGACCAGCCTGTGGGGGAGTTTCACACGCTCAGGCTAGCCGAAAGACGTGCCATGCGCATGGGCTGTGCTATCGTGCCGCGGTCGTCCTCACGAGCCCGAGGCATGGAACCCCGCACCGGCGACATCATCCTGTCCAAGTACAAGCTGCTCGGCGTCCTCGGCCGTGGCGGCATGGGCGTCGTGTACGAGGCGGAAGACCTCCGCCTCGGCCGACACGTCGCCATCAAGGTGCTCGGCGGGCGCACTCGGGGCAAGGACCGAGCGGACGAGCGCTTCCTGCTCGAGGCGCGCGCGATCGCGGCGCTCATGCACCCGCACTTGGTCACGCTCCTCGACTACGACCTCCTCGAGGACGGCCAGCCCGCGATGGTCATGGAGCGCGTGCATGGCGTGAGCCTCAAGGCGCTCATGGCGAGCCGCACGTTCTCCCCGAATGAGGTCATGATCGTCCTGCATCAGACGCTGCAGGCCCTTCAGGCGTGTCACGAGCGCGGCATCGTTCACCGCGACCTCAAGCCGGAGAATCTGCTCGTGTCGCCCCAGGGGGCGCAGGGCATCACCATCAAGGTCATCGACTTCGGTCTCACAAAGCTGCTCGCCGACCAAGGCGCGGCGTCGCTCACCGTGAACGGGCAAGTGTTCGGGAGCCCGCGGTTCATGGCGCCGGAGCAGTGGCTCCGCAAGGACGTCGACGGGCGAACAGACCTCTACGCGCTCGGCCTGATCGGCTACTGCTTGGTGCGGGGTGAGCACTTCATCACCGCGCAAAACCCGTTCGAGATCTGTCGCGCGCACCTCACGCAGGCGCGCCCGAAGTTGACGACCACGGCGAACGGCGTCCGTGTGCCGCCGGAGCTCGAGGCCATTTTGGTGAAGGCCGCGGACCCGGACCCGAACCGGCGCTACGCGTCGGCCACCGAGATGCTCGAGGCGCTCGAGGCCTACTTCGCGAGCCTTCGTGGCCCGCTGCGCGCGACGCAAGAGATCCCGGTGATGGTCGATATTCGCGCGTCGAGCGACAACTTCATGCCGTTCGACGCGGCCGCCATGGCGAAGAACATCGAGGAGTCTCTCTCCATCGACACCTCCTCGCAGACCGTGCACGACAGCGTCAGCGACGACGATGACGACTACGGCGACGGCATGGCCGAGACGTCGATCATCGACGACTTCGAAGAGGACGAGCCGACGCGCCTCGACCGTGCGGGACCTGTTGCCCATTCAGCCCCACCCCGTCCGAGGTTCGCGGTCCCGGCTGCTTTGGGCACAGCCATCACGCGGGGTGACGTGGAGCGCGCGCTCGGAGAAGCGGCTTTGGGCGAAGTCGCACCGACGCCCATGACCTCTGCGCCCAGCGGCATGGTCAACGCATCCGACGTTCAGGCTGCGCTCGACGCTGCGCCCGCGTCGCTGGCACCCGCTGCGAAGCCGAGCCCGACCCGGGACCGGCCGACTGAGCAGGTGGGCGCGGTCCGCGCGCCGACCTCTCCGCGTGCGCTCCCGCTCGGGCTCCCCGTCTGGATGTGGCTCGTCGGGTCTGTGCTGGTGGCTGTGGTCATCGGCGCGGTCCTCGCGCGCTTCGCCGCCTGAGGCGAATCGGGTGAGCGCGCCGCTCGGGCGCGGTGCGACGCGCTTCGCCCCGACCCCCACGGGGCGCCTGCACGTCGGCAACGCCCGCACTGCGCTCCTGAGCTGGCTGTGGGGCCGGTCGCTCGGACTCCGCAACGTCCTGCGTGTTGAGGACCTTGACCCCGCCGCGATCCCCACGGGGTGCCTCGAGGGGCAATACGCCGACCTCGCCTGGCTCGGCTTGGTCTGGGACGAAGGCCCGCGCGAAGGCGGCGCGTTCGGCCCATACCGCCAATCCGCGCGCGGCGACCGCTATGACGCCGCGCTCACCGCGCTCGACGCGCTCGGCCTGCTCTATCCATGCTACTGCAGCCGCCGCGAGGTCGCGCAGGCCACCCGCGCCCCGCACGCGTCGGACGAGGGGCCGGTCTATCCGGGCACGTGCCGCCCGGCGTTCGGCGCAGGGCTCGGCGACCTGAGCGCTGTCCCGACGCGGGCTGGTCGCCCCGCCGCCCTGCGCCTCGACGTCGCGCGGGCGCTGGCCTATCTCGGCTGGTCAAGCGTCGTCCTCGACGACCGCGTGGCGGGCCCGCAAACCTTCGACGTCGTCGAGACCATGGGTGACTTCGTGGTGCGTCGCTCGGATGGCGTCGCGGCCTACCAGACCGCGTGCGCGTGGGACGACGCCGAGATGGCCTGCACGCACGTCCTGCGCGGCGATGACCTGCTCGCGTCGGCGGCTCGCCAAGCCCTGCTGCTCGCGCTGTGGGGTCGACCGCGCCCCGTCTACGCGCACGTCGGGCTTGTCGTCACGCCCTCGGGAGAGCGGCTCGCCAAGCGTGACAATGCGGTCGCGATCGAGGTCGACCGCTTGGTGGGGCGTCCGCCACACGCGCTGCTGGCACGCCTCGTGGCCTCATGCGGCCTGCCCGCGAGTCACGATGTCGACGTGCTCGCGGCCGCGCTCACGGTGGGGCCTGCGCTGGCTCAGCCCGCGGTCTGGGGCTGAGCGCGCAGGACCTCAGCCCTTCAGGTTCGCGTTCGCGAAGTCCCAGTTCGCCAGGTGGTCAAAGAACGCCTGCACGAAGTCCGGGCGGCGGTTCTGGTAGTCGAGGTAGTAGGCGTGCTCCCAGACGTCGACCGTCAGGATCGCCTTCTGACCCGCCTCGGTCAGCGGCGTGCCCGCGCCCGACGTGTTGACGATCTCGAGCTTGCCATCCTTCTGCACGAGCCACGTCCAGCCGCTGCCGAAGTTGCTCGCCGCGGCGGCCTTGAACTTGTCGACGAACGTCTTGAAGTCACCGAACGCGGCGTTGATGGCGTCGGCGATGGGGCCCGTCGGGGCGCCGCCGCCCGCCGGCTTCATGCTGTGCCAAAAGAACGTGTGGTTCCAGATCTGGGCCGACTGATTGAACAGGCCGCCATTGCCGCCGGCCTTGGCCGCGCGGATGACGTCCTCGAGCGACTTGTCGGCCAGGTCCGTGCCAGCGATGAGCTCGTTCGTCTTGTTGATGTAGGCGAGGTGGTGCTTGCCGTGGTGGAACGACAGCGTCTTCGCCGAGTAGTGGGGCTCGAGCGCGTCGCTCGCGTAGGGGAGGGCGGGGAGTTCGAAAGCCATCAGTCTTCTCCTGTTTTCAGGGGGCCAAAGTGATAGCACGCCCGGCGGCGTGTGCCATACTGAGGACTATGGAATTCCTCAGAACGTTTCACGGCCACAACAAGTGGCTCGTCCTCCTGGCGCTCGTCGTCGCGCTCATTGTTCAGGCCCGCGCCGCCCTCGGCGGTCGAGACTACGGCAAGCTAGAGCGAGCGACCTTCGCGGCCGGCGCCGGCCTGCTCGGCGTGCAGCTCGTCATGGGGCTCGTCTTGCTCACGCAATACGGGCTCTCGCTGCCGCACGTCGTCGAGCACGCGACCACCATGGTGCTCGCGTTCATCGTCGCGCACGTCCCGTACCGCTACAAGCAGCGGCCGGGTCCCGACCGCGCGCGCATCGGCGCGCTCTGCTTGGGCGCCGCGCTCGTGCTCATCATCGCGGGCATCGCGCGCCTGCCGTACCCGTTCTTCGGCGGCTCCAAGAAGGCCGCCGCGGCGCAGGTCGAGGTGCCGGCGTCGACCGCGCCCGAGAGCGCGCCCGCGACGACGCCCTAACGACCGCTCAGGCCGCCTTGGCCTGGTTCTCGTCGTCGGACCGGGGCGCAGAGAACTCCTGCGCGGCGGTCACGGCCCACAGGGCGAAGACGATGAGCACAGTGACGAAGCTCAGCACGAGCGCGAGCTTCATGAGCCCGACGCTCACAAGCACCATGAGCGCCAGCGCATAGAAGTCGCGGCGACCGACGAACTCAAGTTTGTCGCAGAAGGTCGAGAACAGGCTCTTGGGGCCCTCCTTCTGGAACGACCACTCGATGGCGAGGTGCGTGCCTTTGCCCGTGGCCAAGAGCTTGCGGTAGAGCATCGCGGCCACGAACCAGCCAACGACGAAGCAGGCGACGCCCATCGTGAGCCAAATCTTCTCGCCGCTGAAGCGGTAAGCCGCGATGCCGAGCGCGAGCTGGTAGCTCAGGTTCGTCACGTCGTCCGAGATGGTGTCGAACCACTCGCCGCTCGCGCTGTGCTTGAACTTCAGCCGCGCGATCTCGCCGTCGCAGCCGTCAATCATCGACGACAGCTGGTAGAGCACCGCGCCCACGACCAGCATCCACGCGGCCGTGGGCGTCGCGAGCGCGGTCACGACCGCAGACGCGACGCCGAGCAGCAGGCCGACGGCCGTCAGGTGGTTGGGCACGGCGTTCGTGTTCATCAACAGCCGCGTGCAAAACTTGCTGAAGCGGCGGTTGATATGACGGCTCACGGGGCCGTCCGTCGGCTTCGTGAGCTTGGCGAAGAGCACGCGCTCCGCCTCGACCCGGCTCGGCAGATCGTCCACATCCTGCCACCAGGCCGCGCCGACATCCGCCACGCGCGCCTTGCCGTCGCGCGCGAGCGCCTGAACGCCGTCTGAGAGCGAGGCGTCGCCCTGCGCGCTGAAGACCGCATCGAGCGCGTCGAAGAGCGCCGTATCGCAGCGGAACACACCCGTGTCCACGGCGTCGAAGTCCGTGAGCTGCTTGCCGATCGACGCGATCTGGTCGCGCTCACCGACGCGCACCTTCGTGGCGTCGTCCATGTCGAAGATCGTGTCGAGCTTGCGGTCGACGGCGAGCACGAGGCCGCCGCGCGCCGAGACGCCCTGCAGCGTCTGCCACACGCCCTTTTCCACGATATGGTCGGCCATCGTCAGGAAGAACTCACCCCGGATGTGGGGCCGGGCGCGGAGCACGCTCACACCGTTCTTGAGCGTGTAGTCGTCGTTCTGCACCCACACGATCTCGAGGCCCGCGAGGTCCTCGTCGCCCTCGAGCGCGGCGCGCACCTGCTCGCCGAGGCAGCCGACGACAATGACGAAGCGCTTCACGCCCGCGCTCTTCGCCGTCAGGATGCCGCGCTTGAGCAGCGTGAGGCCACCGACGCGCACGAGCGGCTTCGGTAGCGGCTGCGCGTCACTCCGGATTCGACTCCCCAGTCCAGCGGCCAGGATGACCGCCTGCTCGACGCGTGCAGACATGGTCAGACGTTCCCTTCTTCCTCGTAGTACTCGGTGCCGAGGTGCGTGATGAGCTCTTCGCCCATCATGTGGCGCAGGTTGTTCTTCAGCTTGGTGAGCTGAATGAAGAGGTCGTGCTCGGGGTAGAGCCCCGCGCCGACGATCGGGCTCTTCCAGTAGAAGCTCAGCCACTCCTGAATGCCCTTGCGGCCCGCGCGCTGCGCCAGGTCCGAGAAGAGCGCCAGGTCAAGGACGATCGGCGCGGCGAGGATGGAGTCACGGCACAGGAAGTCGACCTTGATCTGCATCGGGTAGCCGAGCCACCCGAAGATGTCGATGTTGTCCCAGCCCTCTTTGGAGTCGCCGCGCGGCGGGTAGTAGTTAATCCGGACCGCGTGGTAGAGGTTGCCGTACAGGTCGGGGTACGTCTCCGGCTGCAGGATGGTGTCGAGCACGCCGAGCTTCGTCTTCTCCTTCGACTTGAAGGACTCCGGATCCTCGAGCACCTCGCCGTCGCGGTTGCCGAGGATGTTCGTGCTGAACCAGCCGCGCACGCCGAGCATGCGGGCCTTGAACATCGGCGCGAGCACGGTCTTGACCATGGTCTGGCCGGTCTTGAAGTCTTTGCCGGACACCGGCACGCCCTTCTGCAGAGCGAGCTCAACCAAGGCGGGGATGTCCGCGGCAAGGCTCGGGGTGCCGTTCGCGTAGGGCACACCCTCCATGATGGCGGAGTACGCGTACACCATCGCGGGGCTGATGGTGGAGTCGTTGTTATCCAACCCCGCCTCGAAGGCCTCGATGGTCTGATGCACCGGACCCTGCTCGATGTAGACCTCGGTCGACGAGCAGTTGACCATCACGCAGCGCTCCAGGCCGTTCTTCGCCTTGAAGTCGCGGATGTCCTGGCGCAGCGCGTTCGCCCAGTCACGTCGCGTGCCCGGCTTGATGTGCGTGCCGTTCAGGCGCTTCACATAGTTCTGGTCGAACGCGCCCGGCATCGGCCGAATCTCGCGGAGCGCGCCCTCGATCTTGCTGAGCAGCGTCGGCTCGAGCACCTCGGCGTGCGAGCAGGCCTCGTACAGGTCGCCGCCAAAGATGTCCCAGCCCCCGAAGACCAAGCCCTCCATCGACGCGAGGGGGACGAAGTCGCGGATGAGCGGGTTGCGGCCGTCCGTGCGCTTGCCGAGCCGGATGTGTCCGAGCTGCGTGAGCGAGCCGACGGGCTGGCCGAGGCCCTGACGCACGGCGATGCAGCCGGCGACCACGGTGCTGGCCACGGCGCCCATGCCCTGGAGCAGGATGCCGAGGCGCTCGGGCGCGGGGGCGGGCTTGCGAGAAGAAGTCGAAGTCTGTGTGCTCACTGCGGTGTCCTCATGCGGTCTTTGTCGCCCCACGCAGCACGATCCGTGCCAGTCGATCTGCCCGGTTGCGGCGAGGCGAGTGGCCGGCGCAAACTCCACCCACCGGGCGTCGCGCCCGGCGACAGTCGCGGCGGAGCTGAAAGATGCGGAGCGTGAGCAGCCTGTGGACCCTCGGCGCGTTCGGCGCACTCCTGTGCAGCGCGCCCCGGCCGGCGCGCGCCGAGGACGACCCGCGCGGCCACCGCGGGTTATTCGTGGCGTTCAGCCCGTCCGTCACGGGCGCACGCGCTGTGGACGACGCCGGCCGCGACACGCCGACCCTCTTCGCCAACGGCGGCTGGTTTCGCCTGGGCGAGGAGGTCGTCGACGGCCTCACGCTGGGCCTTGAGTTTGGCGGCCTCGGCGGGCAGGGGAGCGACTTCTCCGCCTCGCTCGGCGGCTTCACGCTCCAAGCCACGTGGCGCCCCAGCGTCCTCAGCGAGCGGCTGGTCCTCTTGGTCGGCGCGGGCGTGGGCGGCGTCGGCCTGACGCCGGAGGACGCGGACGCCTCGCCCGCCCAGCCGAAGGGCAGCGGTGGCGGGGCACTCCTTCAGGCGGGCGCGCACTACGAGCTCGACCTCTTCGGCACGCCGCGTGAGGGCTTCGCGTTCGGGCCGGCGGTCCACGCCTACTGGGTGCCCGACACCGCGGACAACCCCGTCACGCTCGCCGCCCTCTCGCTCGGCCTCGAGGCCGCCTGGTACTTTGGACGCTAGACCCGCCCCCGAGCGTGTGCGGCGCATCGTCCACGTCGACATGGACGCCTTCTACGCCTCGGTCGAGCAGCGCGACGCCCCCGCGCTCCGTGGCCGCCCCGTTGCGGTGGGCGGCTCGCCCGACGGCCGGGGCGTCGTGGCCGCTGCCTCTTACGAAGCGCGGGCGTTCGGTGTGCGCTCCGCGATGCCCTGCGCGCGCGCCCGCCGACTCTGCCCCGAGCTGGTCTTCGTTCGCCCCGACTTCGAGAAGTACAGCGGCGTCAGCCGGCAGATTCACGCGGTCTTTCGCGAGGTGACCGACCTTGTCGAGCCGCTCGCCCTCGACGAGGCCTTCCTCGATGTCTCGGTCAACAAGCGGGGTGAGCCGCTCGCCGGCCGCGTCGCGCAGTATGTCAAGGCGCGCATTCGCGAGGTCACCGGGCTCGCGGCGTCCGCGGGGGTGGGCCCAAACAAGCTGGTCGCCAAGCTCGCGAGCGCCCACGACAAGCCCGACGGTCTCTGCATCGTGCCGCCGGACCGTGTGCTCTCGTTCTTGGCGCCGCTCCCCGTCGACCGCATGTGGGGTGTTGGGCCGGTGACCGCGACGCGCCTTGAGGCCGCGGGGCTCAGGACCGTGGCCGACCTGCGCGCGCAGACCCCCGCGGCGCTCTCGCAGCTCGTCGGGCGCTGGGGCGAGACCCTGTGGCGACAAGCGCACGGCGAGGACGACCGCCCTGTCGTGACCGAGCGAGAGCCCCGAAGCCGCGGCGCCGAGACGACGCTTGAGCGAGACACGCGCGCGCTGGAGATTCTGGGACCGCTCCTCGTCGAGCAGGCGGGCGAGGTCGCCGACGCGCTGACCCGCAACGCACGGCGCGCCCGCACGGTCACCGTCAAGGTGCGGTTCAGCGACTTCGTGACCCGGACCCGCGCGCGCAGCCTGCCCGAGCCCGTGTCCGAGGCCGCGCTCCTCGCGGGGGTCGGCGAGGTGCTCCTGCGTGAGGTCCTCGACAGTGACCCGCGGGCCGTGCGCCTCATTGGCCTGCAGGCCTCGCAGCTCGTCGACCCGAGCAGTGACCGTCAGCTCACCTTCGACTTCGCCTAGAGGAGCGCCCATGGAGCGAACCGGCCACTTCACCCGCTGGCGCTGGATCGTCTTCTGGACGCTCCTCGTAGGCTACGTCGCCTACTACCTGTGCCGCGTGAACCTCTCTGCGTCGAGCGAGCTCGTCATGCGCGAGCTCGGCGTCGACCGCGAGGCGTTCGGTCTCGTCAGCGCCGTGTCGACCTGGGCCTACGCTGTGGGCAAGTTCTCCCATGGCTTCTTGGCCGACCGCTACGGCGGGCGGGTGATGTTCCTGCTCGGCATTTTTGGCGCGGCCGTCTTCTCGGGCGCCTGCGGCCTCTTCGGGAGCTTGGGCGCGCTCGTCGCCCTGTGGTCTCTCAACCGCTTCGCTCAGGCGGGCGGCTGGGTGGGCACGGTACAGGTGGCCGCGCAGTGGTATCGCCGCGACGAGGTCGGTACGGCGATGTCGATGATCAGCCTCAGCTACTTGGTCGGCGACGTCGCAGGCCGCGGGCTCGCGGCGACGCTCGTCTCGCACGGAGGCGGTCTCTCGACCGTCTTCCTCGTCCCCGCCGGTATCACCCTCATTCTCGCGTGCGTGTCCGTCTTTACCCTCAAGGCGTCGCCGAGCCAGGTCGGCGAGCCGGAGCTCAACACGGCCGAGGCGGGCACAGCGCGCGACGAGCGCGGCTTCGGTCGGACCGACCTGCGCGCGCTGCTGGCGAGCCGCGGCTTCGGCGTGCTGTGCGTGCTCAGCGTCCTGCTGACCGCAATCCGGCTCGCTTTTCAGGACTGGTCCGCGGCTTACTTTACCCACCTGGGCGTCGACCTCGCGGGCTCGATGTGGGACTCCGCGATCTTCCCGACGGCCGGGGCGGTCGCGACCATCCTGGCGGGCGTGGTGAGCGACCGCGTCCATGCCGGACAGCGTGCGCCCATCTGCATGATTCTCCTCGGGATTCTCTCCATTGGCTTGGTCGCGTTCGCCGTCATCGACGACATGACCCCGACCACGGCGCGCTGGCTCATGGGGGTGTGCGGCTTCGGCCTCTTGGGGCCCTACAGCCTGCTCGGCGGGGCGGGCAGCATCGACGTCGGCGGGCGGCGCGCCGCGGCAGTCGCGGCGGGCCTCGTCGACGGCATCGGCTATCTGCTCGGCCCGCTGTTCGGGAGCTTGGGCGTCGCGTCCCTCATTCAGCGCGTGGGTTGGCAGGCCGCGTTCGTCGCGCTGAGTGGCGCGGCGGCCGTGAGCGTCATCGCGGCTTGGTTCTTCTTGAAGGCCACGCGCCGGGCGACCGCCTAGGGCTCGGCCTCGTCGCGGTGACGCCGCCGCTCGCGCGCTCGGGCTTTGAGGCGCTCGCGCGCCTCGGGGGCTAAGGTGCGCCAGCGCTCAAGGTTCTGGAGAAAACGCTCGCGCTTCTCCGGGGGCAACGCCATCAAGCGTCGCATGAGGCGGCGGAGCTGACGACGCTCCTCGGGCGGCAGATCCCGGAAACGCCCAAACCGTTCTTTGAGGGCGCCGCGTTCATGCTTCGGCCTGGCCTTGTAGTCGCGCCAGCGCGCCTTGAGCGCCTCTTGCTCCGCCTCGGGCAGCGCCTCAAACCGCTGCCAGCGCGCGCGCAGCGCATCGCGCGTCGACTCCGGGAGCGCGTCCCAGGTCGCGTCGTCGAGCGCGTCGTCGTCTGTCGGCGGAGACGTCGCCGCAGTCGGCGCCGGACCCGCGTCACGGCCGTCATCCGCGAGCAGGCGCGCGGGGCCCCAGACGCCTAAGCTCAGCGCGGCGCACGCGGCCCTCAGCAGACCGCGGGTCACGGCGTCGCCTCGAGCTCATCGAGGTCCGCGACGACCTCGAAGAGCTCATCGTCATCAGCCGCCTCGATGACCGCGGGGTCGAGCCGCGCGACGGCCTCGCGCCGCCGGTCGACGACGACGCCCACGGACGGGCTCAGGGCTTCGATGTGCTCAACGGCGTCGAGGCTCTCGAGCAGGTCGAGGTGAGCGACGAGCGGCAGCGCCTCGGGCGGAGGCGTGGCGTCCCCCGTGACTGGCGTGTCCGAGGGCGCGCCCATCAGCCAAAGGCCGAACACACCTGCCGCCGCGAGGGCGCCGAGGCCGTAGACGCGCCGCATGGTAAACGGCGACGTGCCCGGCGCCGGCAGGGTCGTGAAGTGGTGACCGCGCGGGGGCAGCGCGGGGACGCGCAAGGCCTCGGGCGCGACGGTCCGCAGCCCACCGTCCTCGACCATCACGCGACGCAAGTAAAACCGGAACCGCGCGTCAAAGTCGGCGGACGGCGTCGGCTGGTCTCGCGTGAGCAGGGCGTCGAGACCCGGGGCTTCGATCGCCGCCGCCGCCTCGTCCACATGGACCCGCTCGATCAGGCGCTGGCCGGCCAATCGCTCCGCGAAGCGGGCGTCGAACTCCGCCGACGGCGTCGGCGCGTCGAGCGAGAGGAGCGCGTCGAGGCGAGCGCTCAGGACCTCGGGCGGCGGGCGGCGCAGGTCGGCGGTCGAGCCGCTGAGCAATTCGTCGATCACGCAGTGACCTCCTCGGCCCGGTCGAGCAGCGGCGCGAGGTCACTCATCAGCGCGCGTCGAGCGCGGTTCAGCAGCGACTTGACCGCAGCGACGGACGTCTCGAGCGCGTCCGCGATCTCTTCGTACGCGAGGCCCTCGTCGTGCTGCAGCAGCAAAGCCGCGCGCTGGTTCGGCGGCAGGCGGCCCACGGCGGCGCGCACGGCGCTCTGCAGGCGGTCCCCGTGCAGCATCTCGTCTGCGGTGGGGCGCTCAGCGTCTGCCGGGGCGTCGTCCCCGGCGTCGAGCTCGACCCGCGGCGTGCGGTGCTCGGCGCGGCGCAGCTCGTTCAGGCAGTGGTTCGTCGCAATCCGAAACAGGTAGGCGGCGAACCGCTCACTCGGGACATAGCGCTCACGGACTCGATAGACCTTGAGGAGTACATCCTGAGCGAGCTCCTCGCCGCGCGCCTGGTCGCCGACGAAGCGCACCGAGAAGCGCACCAGCGGACCTCGCCAGCGGGCAAAGAGCCGAGTAAAGGCGTCGTCGTCGCCGTCCCGGACCTGACACATCAGGGCAGCGTCCTCGTCGTTCACCATCGAGACCATCCCCTGCACCGCCTCACCCTCTGCTGGAACACCGGGTCGGCGTCAAGGTTGCGCGGTCAATGGTCGACCAGGTCACTTTTGATCCGAGGCCGGATCGGGTAAGCTCCTGCGCCTTTAGAGGTCGACGGGGGCAAGATGTCAGAGCAGGGAACGCCCGAAACCAATGAGGCGTGGTCTTCGGCCCGAAGCGCGGCGCTCTACCAGATCGACGGCTGGGGTGAGCCCTATTTCTCGGTCAACGCGCAGGGGCACGTCGAGGTGCGCCCCGATCCCCGGCTCGACCGGCGCATCGACCTCTTCGAGCTGGTGCACGACCTCAAGGAGCGCGGCCTCGCGATGCCGCTGCTCATTCGCTTCTCCGACATCCTCGCGGACCGCATCCGTCGGCTGAACGAGGCGTTCGCTAAGGCCATCGTCGAGTACGACTACGCAGGCGCCTACCAAGGCGTGTACCCGGTCAAGGTCAACCAGCAGCGGCACGTGGTCGAAGAGATCGTCGAGTACGGTCGGCCTTGGAACTACGGCCTCGAGGCGGGCTCTAAGCCGGAGCTGCTGATCGCGCTCGCCGCGAGCCAAGACCCCGGCGGCCTGATCATCTGCAACGGCTACAAGGACGACCAGTACATCGAGACCGCGATCCTGGCGAAGGGCTTCGACAAGAAGGTCGTCATCGTCCTTGAGCGCCTCGAGGAGCTCGATATCGCCTTCAAAGCCTCGGAAAAACTGGGGATTCGGCCGCTGCTCGGGGTGCGCGGCAAGCTCACCGCGAAGGGCGTTGGTCGTTGGGCAGACTCCGCAGGCGACCGCGCCAAGTTCGGCCTCACGGCGACCGAGATTGTAGAGGTCGTCGACCGGCTGCAGGAGCGCGGCATGCTCGACTGCCTGCAGCTCCTGCACTTCCACATCGGAAGTCAGATCTCGAGCATTCGCCCGATCAAGACGGCGATGCGCGAGGCGACCCACATCTTCGTCGAGCTCGCCCGCATGGGCGCGCCGATGAAGTATCTCGACGTCGGCGGCGGTCTGGCAGTCGACTACGACGGCTCGAAGACGGACTTCCACGCGTCGCGCAACTACGACATCCAAGAGTACGCGTACGACGTCGTGCACGCGATCGGCGAGGCCTGCAAGGACGCCAACCTGCCCGTGCCGACCATCGTGAGCGAGAGCGGACGCGCCGTCGTCGCACACCAGTCTGTGCTCGTCTTCGAGGTCGTCGGCGTCAGTGAGTTCCCGATTCGCGCCGCGGTGCCTCCCCCGCCCGGCAGCAATAAGGTCCTGCGCGACCTGTACGACGCGTGTATGGGCGCGACCGCCGCGAACATGCAGGAGACGTGGCACGACGCCAGCCAAGCGAAGGAAGAGGCCTTTACGCTCTTCAAGCTCGGCTACCTCTCCCTGCGTGAGCGGGCCGAGGTCGAGCGGCTCTTCTGGGCGTGCTGCGGGCGCTTGCTGGAGCTGGTGCGTGGGATGAAGACCGTGCCCGAGGAGCTGCAAGACCTCGAGCGCGTCGTCGCGGCGATCTACTACTGCAACTTCTCGGTCTTTCAGTCGGCGCCGGACAGCTGGGCGATCGACCAGCTCTTCCCGGTGATGCCGATTCACCGCTTGAATGAGACGCCGACGAAGCGGGCGACGCTCGCCGACCTGACGTGCGACAGCGACGGCTGCATCGACAAGTTCATCGATGTGCAAGACGTGAAGCATGTGCTCGAGCTGCACAAGTGGGACCCGGCGCAGCCCTACTACTTGGGCATCTTCCTAAACGGTGCGTATCAGGAGATCTTGGGCGACTTGCACAACCTGTTCGGCGACACGAACGCGGTGCACGTCCAGCTCGGTCGCGAGGGGTACCACGTCGCGCATGTGGTCAAGGGCGACAGCATCAGCGAGGTGCTGCATTACGTGCAGTACAACCCCGAGGCGATGGTCGAGAGCGTCCGCCGGCAGGCGGAGCGGGCGCTCCGGAGCGGTCACATCACATTGCCGCAGGTGCGCATGCTCATCCGCCACTACGAAGACAGCCTCTCGGCCTACACCTACCTTACGGATGATGAATGAACGCCCTCGACATTCCTCAGGCCAATAGCCTCGACCGGATTCGCGACGTCGTCGTCGCGGTCGCCGCCGGCGAGAAGGCGCACCCGGGCATCGGCAAGCGCACCGGGCTCTCGACACGTCATGTCGCCTACCACGTGCAGGCGGCGCGCGTGCTCGGCTGGGTCGACGGCAAGAACGGCGAGCTCGCCATGACCGCGTCGGGGCAGAAGCTCCTGGCGCTGCCTGCCGGCGACCCGACCGAGCGCGCCCACATGCGGGCGTCGCTCGAGCGGTCGTTGGTTGGCAAGGCGCTCTCGCCCAACTTACTCACCCTCGACCAGCCCGCGGTCGAGGTGATTGCGGCGCGCATTCGCGAGGTCGCCGAGCTCTCCGAGATGACGGCGAAGCGGCGCGCGCAGACGCTGCTGTCGTGGCGCAAGCGCATCGTTGGCGAGCAGTTGGCGCTCCCCCTCTGAGGCCTCGATGAGCCAGCGCGCCCGCAGCTTCTGGTCGTGGGGCTGGGAGGACCGGTTCCCGGACGC
>Ga0209598_10000741_pt1 | contig 26563 bp, 34 predicted proteins | sample M_140807_EF_Meta_FD_187317 | JGI IMG/M metagenome (GOLD analysis project Ga0209598, IMG submission 187317) | Freshwater microbial communities from Lake Montjoie, Canada to study carbon cycling - M_140807_EF_MetaG (SPAdes) (version 2) | ecosystem: Environmental > Aquatic > Freshwater > Lake...
TTTAGTTTAGAATTTGTAGACATTAAATCAAGGAGAAGACATGGCTGGATTTCCTATAAGGAGGGCGTTGGAGAAGAAGATAGAGGCACTGGGAGGCATAGAGTTTGTGACAGCGCATATAGCGCAGGGGATGACTATTGGGAGGTTGGCTGAGTTTATAGAGTGTTCTAGGCCGATGTTGTCTTTTTGGATAAACCATACTGATGAGCGTAGGGATGCGGTGTTGAATGCTAGAAAGCTCAAGGCTGAGAAGTTAGCGGAAGAGGCGTTAGAGATTGCTGATGATGCTGATGAGACTAGTAACAGTGGAGTGAACAAGGCTAGACTGCAAGTAGATACACGTAAGTGGATGGCCTCTAAGCTAGACCCTGAGAACTATGGGGATACTGCTAAGACGCAGGTGAATATCAGTTTGGGGGATCTACACCTACAGGCTTTGAAGCATATGGGTAAGGTAGAGGAAGTCACTACTTTGGAAAACAATGGCTAATAACCCGTTCATCCAGTTCATTACCCTGTACAGGAATGACCCTAATTTGTTTGTCAAAGAGGTATTGGGAGTAGAGCCTGATGATTGGCAGAAGGACTTTTTAGATGCTGTTGCTTCTGGTGAGCGAAAGATAAGTATTAGGTCTGGTCACGGGGTAGGAAAGTCTACTACTGCTAGTTGGGCCATGCTTTGGTTCTTGTTGACCAGGTATCCGGTAAAGGTGGTGGTCACGGCGCCTACTTCTGCTCAGCTATACGATGCTTTGTTTGCCGAGTTGAAGAGATGGGTCAAGGAACTACCCAAGCCGATTCAAGATCTTCTTGATGTCAAGCAGGAAAGAATCGAGTTAAAGGCTAGTAGTACAGAAGCGTTTATCTCTGCTAGAACCAGTAGAGCAGAACAACCAGAAGCCCTACAAGGCGTTCACTCAGATAACGTTATGTTGGTAGCAGATGAGGCTTCCGGTGTGCCAGAGGCGGTATTTGAGGCCGCTGCAGGCTCAATGTCTGGACATAACGCTTTGACTATCCTGTTAGGCAACCCAGTTAGAAGTTCAGGGTTCTTTTTTGATACGCATAACAGATTAAAGGATGAGTGGTGGACTAGGCGTGTATCTTGTTTAGACTCTACTCGTGTTAGCAAAGAGTACGTAGAGGACATGAAGTCTCGCTATGGCGAGGAAAGTAATGCTTACCGGATCAGGGTATTGGGAGAGTTCCCAAGGAGTGATGATGACACTATTATTCCAATGGAATTGCTTGAATCTGCTAAACACAGAGACACCAGAGCTTACGAAGATGCGCCTATTGTTTGGGGACTTGATGTCGCTCGCTTTGGATCTGATTCATCAGTTCTTTGTAAGCGTCAATCCAATGTAGTCCACACCTTAGAGAGGTGGAGGAACTTAGACCTGATGCAGCTAACAGGTGCGGTGGTGGCCCAGTACGAAGCCTGTGACCACAAGAGCCGTCCTACAGAGATTCTGGTTGACTCTATCGGTCTGGGAGCAGGTGTTGTTGACAGGCTGAGAGAGTTAAAACTGCCTTGTCGGGGGATTAATGTGTCAGAAAGTCCTGCTATGGGCGGCACTTATTTGAATCTAAGGGCTGAGTTGTGGCACAAAACCAAAGCCTGGCTGGAGAAGCGGGACTGCAAGATACCCAATAACGAAGATTTTATTGCTGAACTAGCGACAGTAAGATATACATTTACATCCAATGGGAAAATTAAGATTGAGTCCAAGGATGATATTAGACGTAGGGGGTTGAAATCTCCTGACATGGCTGATGCTTTTGTCTTGACATTTGCGTCAGATGCTGCCACTATCTCTTGGGGATCTAATTTGTCTTGGGGTAAGCCGATTAAAAGGTTGATTCGAGGACTTGTTTGATTGCCGTTGCCATTGAAATTTTGAGCCACCGTAAAAAAGTGGCTCTTTTTTTTATTAACACAATATGGTAGTATTACGCAACCTATATTGGAGATTCCTATGAACATGGATGATGCTGCCAACAAGATTGGCAAAGTAATGGGTGAATACAAGCGTGGCAAGCTCAAGTCTTCTTCTGGTCAGAAGGTTAAATCCCGTGACCAAGCCGTAGCTATTGCAATGAGCGAGTCTCGTGCTATGCCCAAACGTGGTGGTCGTACTGCAACTAACCAAAGCAAAAAGTAACTTAAGGAAAAAATCATGTCTTTCTTAACTAGAGATAACAACGGAAATACCATCCCTAATGTATTTAGAATTGGTACGACACAAGTTTTTACAGTAACAAATTCTAGTGTTGCAAGTACCGCTTTTGCGGCCTCAACAACTCATGTTCGAGTTGCTTGTTCATTAGGTCATAGTCATATCCAGTTTGGATCTGCACCAACAGCAAGCATTACGACAAGCCCAATGTTGGCAAACAATACATCTGAAATTTTCCCCGTGGCTTCTGGTGACAAGATTGCTGTTATTAAAGATTCTGGTGTTACTGCTTCAACAGTTAGCGTTACGGAGTTGTTATGAAACCTGGGCTGTATGCCAACATTAATGCCAAGCAAGAACGTATCAAGGCTGGCTCCAAAGAGAAGATGAGAAAGCCTGGCACTAAGGGCGCTCCTACTGCCAAGGACTTTAAGCAAGCGGCTAAGACTGCTAAAAAGAAATGATTAAGCGTGGATCAGAAGAATTCTCTGGTTACAACAAACCAAAGAAGACTCCTGGTCATCCCGAGAAAAGCCATGCTGTATTGGCTAAGTCTGGTGACCAAGTAAAGTTAATTCGTTTTGGTCAACAAGGTGTTTCTGGTAGTCCTGACGGATCTAAAAGAAACGAAGCATTTAAAGCCCGTCATGCTGAGAATATTGCCAAAGGCAAAATGAGCGCAGCGTACTGGGCTAATAAAGTAAAGTGGTAAAACTATGAACTGCCCTCTTGCTACCTATGACATCAAGGCTAATCTGAAAGCCCGTGATTGGGCATTTAAGAATGTTGGCTATGGTCCTGCTAATCCAGATGAAGACAATGTTGACTTCTGGATGAAGCGAGCAGATGAGTGGCAAACAGATGTTGAAGAAGCCCAGACCATGCGTTGCGGTAATTGCGCTGCCTTTATCCAAACCCCAGAAATGGAAGCCTGCATCTTAAAAGGTATAGACGAAGAGACTGATGGCTATGCCAAAGACGTACAGGGTGCGGCTAATCTAGGTTACTGTGAACTGTTTGACTTTAAGTGTGCAGGCGCACGGACCTGTTCAGCATGGCTATCTGGTGGCCCTATCACTAAGAAGATGAGCAAGAATCAATCTAATATGTTGATGATGGCTAAGACAGAATACAACATGGAAGATGAGGAAGATTAAATGGAAGCCTTACTCGCAGCATTTCTTGAATCTTTGGCAGCATCAGCAGCAGGAGCAGCTCCAGTGGCAGAAGGAGCTATTGCAGCAGCAGCGCCAGCGGCTCCAGTAGCAGAAGCAGCAATGACAGCTCCAATGTCTTTTGGTGATACTCTTGGCGGCTTTGCAAAACAGCAAATGGCTCCTAGCATGGATTTTTATAACTCCATGACGAACCCAAATGCATCAATGGGTGATATGGCTCGATCAGCATTTAAATATCAAATTAATCAAAGAGAAGATGACAAATTTAATATGGCTCCACAAATGGGTAATCCCTACGGTGGGATGGCTAACAATTATGCTGGTGGCATTCCATCTATATTGCAAAATACTAATTCTGGAATCCTCCCTTACATAGGCGCTCGATAAGGAAATAATATGTACGAAAATCCAATGTTGATGGCTGAGACCATTCAAGGCGAGATGGAGGGTGATGAGGTAATGTCTGAAGAGCAACTTCAAGGCGTTATTTCTGCTGAAATTTATGATGCCATTTCTTTCATAGATGACGACATTGGTGGCAATCGTGCATTGGCAACTGAGTATTACTATGGTCAGCCATTTGGTGATGAAGAAGAAGGTCGCTCCCAAGTTGTATCAATGGATGTACGGGATACAGTACAAGGCATCTTGCCAAGTCTGATGCGTATTTTCTTTGGCCCAGAGCGTGTAGTTGAGTTCACCCCCCAAGGACCAGAGGATGTACAGAATGCTGAACAAGCAACTGACTACGTAGACTTTATCTTCAAGCGTGATAACCCTGGCTTTAAGATTCTCCACTCTGCTTTTAAAGATGCCTTGGTTCGCAAGACCGGAATCATTAAGTACTGGTGGGATGAGTCTGTAGAAGTTAAAGCAGAATCATTCTCTATGCTTGATGAGCAAAGCATGATGATGCTTATAGAAAACCCAGATGTAGAGATCTCTGCTGTACGTGATTACCCAGTGCCTGGTACTGAGCAAATGATTGATGGCGCTCCACCTCCCATGATGTACGATGTGGAGATCAAGCGCAGAATCAAATCTGGCAAAGTAAAGATTGAGGCTTTGCCACCAGAAGAGTTTCTAATTGACCGTAGAGCAAAGTCTATTGATGAGGCCACCTTTGTAGGCCACAGGACTATGAAAACTGTTTCCGATCTAGTCGCTATGGGTTATGACTACGATGAGATGGTTGAAGTTGCAGGAAATGGTAATGACTTTGACAGCAATCAAGAATATCAAGCCCGTAACCCGTTTGCAGTTATTAGTACCGCAAACAATGGTGACCCATCAAGCAAAAGCGTTCTCTACATTGAAGGCTACTTAAAGGTAGACTTTGATGGTGATGGCATTGCTGAGATGCGTAGGATTTGCACTGTTGGCACAGGCAACAAGGTTCTCCGCAATGAGATTGTTGATGACCGCCAGTTTGCTGACTTCTGCCCAGACCCAGAACCCCATACGTTTTTTGGTATGTGTCCTGCCGATGTGGTTATGGATATCCAGCGTATTAAGTCTAATGTCCAGCGCGGTATCTTGGACTCTTTGGCCCAAGCTATCCACCCCCGTACAGCAATTGTTGAGGGGCAGGCCAACATGGAGGATGTGCTGAATACTGAAGTAGGCGCCGTTATCCGCATGAGAGCGCCAGGTATGGTTCAACCGTTTACTACTCCTTTTGTTGGTCAAGCCGCTTTCCCAATGCTTGACTACTTGGATGACATTAAACAGACCCGTACAGGCATTTCTAAGGCCGCTGCAGGACTAGATGCAGATGCATTGCAAAGCACCACCAAGGCAGCGGTTTCTGCTACTGTCAATGCCGCTCACCAGCATATTGAAATGATAGCTCGTATCTTTGCTGAGACAGGTTTGCGTAAACTATTTACAGGAATCTTGAAACTGGTAGTTGAAAATCAAGACCGCGCCCGTATGGTTCGTTTGCGTAATAAGTTTGTGCCAATTGATCCCCGTTCTTGGGATTCAAACATGGATGTAACGGTTAATGTTGGCGTTGGAGATGGAACTATTGAAGACCGCATTAATATTCTGAATCAGGTTGCCATGCGTCAGGAAATGTTGATTAAAGAAACTGGTCCTAACAACCCTGTTGTAACCGTACCACAGTACACAAATACTTTAACTAAGATGTTGCAACTGGCAGGTATTAAAGATTCACAGAACTACTTTAACCAGTTACCTGCTGATTTTCAAATGCCGCCTCCAGAGAATCCAAGGCTTACGCCAGAGGAAACACTTGCTCAAGTACAAGCTCAAGCTATTCAAGCAGATATCCAAAAGAAAGCTGCTGAACTGCAATTAGATCGTGAAAAAATGATAATGGCAGATGATCGTGAGCGTGATCGTATTGAACAAGATGGAATTTTGCGTAGATATGAGTTAGAATTGAAATACGGGGTACAAATTCAAAGTGCGGAGATTGATGCCGCAATGAATAGAGACCGAGAGATAATCCGTCAACAAGCTGCAATGAGTAATCAACAGCCCCAACCTATGATGTGATATGGATGAATTAGATATTAACCTCGCAAGAGGTGACAGAGCCAAGTTGCTTCTTGAAGATGAACTCTTAAATGAGTTAATCAAAAAAATAGAAGATGACTGTTATCGTGAGATTCGTTCTTCCAAGTTAATGGAAGGACCAGTTAGAGAGCAAGCTTATTTGCTTTTGACAACGGTAGATATCTTGAGGACTAAACTGCGCTCTGTTATGGATACAGGCAAGATGGCTGAAGTTGTTATGATTCGCCAGCGTGGTCGTCCACCAAAGTTATGATGAATGTTAAACTAAGAGGTAAATATGTCCGATAACGCAAATGCAGTCGGTTCGATTACAGTAAACCAAGCCGCGCAAAACTTTGCTACTATGCTAGACGCTCAAGAGGGTGTTGACACTGGTGCAGAGGCGCAACCGGAGGAGGAGCAATCCGAACCCGAATCTGAGGAAATAGAATCTGCGGAGCCGCAAGAAGAAGCAGAGGAAACTTCCGAGGAAGTAGAAGGTGAAGACGAAGAGTCTGAGGAGCAAGCCTTAAGGAAACAGAAGTTTATTGTCAAAGTTGACGGTAAAGAAATCGAAGTCCAGAAGGAAGAACTTATCCGAGGTTATCAACGTGAAGCTGACTACACACGGAAAACGCAGAAATTAGCAGAAGAACGCAAGATTGTCGAATCTGAATTTCAGCAAGTACGTGGAGAGCGTGAACAATACTCTCAGATATTAGGACAATTGCAGCAAAAATTACAACAGTTTGAGCCACAACAGCCTGATTGGAACCGTTTAGAAGTTGAAAACCCGACTGAATATGCCCGTCAATGGACATCACATCAGCGCAGACAGCAACAACAATACGCAATACAAATGGAGCAGATGAGACTTAATCAGTTGTATCAAGCTGAATCACAAAAGCAGATACAAAATGTTTTAGCGCAGGAAACTGTAATATTGAAAGAGAAGATTCCAGAGTGGAATTCTCCAGAGAAGGCTAAAGCAGAAGGTAAAGCTTTGTTGGAGTATGGTCAAAAATTGGGTTTTTCTGAGCAGGAGCTGAACGGCATCTCTGATTCACGGGCATTATTGGCGCTTCACAAAGCGTGGAAATATGACCAGATGATGAGCAAGCGTCCAGAATTCCAAGCAAAAATGAAGAAAGCACCAAGGATGGCTAGTCCAGGTTCATCAGGTAGCCTAAGTTCTAAGTCGAGTGATATAAATAACGCAAAAAAGCGTCTTGCACAAACTGGAAGCGTCAGAGATGCCGCATCCCTTTTCGAGAAATTTATTTAAGGATTTATCATGGCTGCTATTACCAACACCTACACCCGCTTTGATGCGAAGGGTGTACGTGAGGATCTTTCGAATGTTATCTATCAGATCTCTCCAGAAGAGACACCATTTATGAGCAATATTGGACGTGAAAACGTTTCCAATACTTTCTTTGAATGGCAAACCGATGACCTGGCTGCTGCCAGCACAACCAATGCACAGATTGAGGGTGATGACATCACTTCTTTCACAGCAGTTACAGCTACAGTTCGTTTGGGCAACTATACCCAGATTAGCCGTAAGGATGTAATCATTGCTGGTACTTTGGAAGCTGTTGACAAAGCTGGTCGCCGCTCAGAGTTGAGCTATCAAATGGCCAAAAAGTCTGCGGAAATTAAGCGTGATATGTGCTCCACAATGTTGGCTAACCAAGCCGCTACTGCTGGTTCTACATCTGCTGCCCGTAAGACTGGTGCTTTGTTGGCCTTCTTGAAGACCAATACTAACGAAGGTACTGGTGGTGGTGATCCTTCATACACTACTATTCCTGATGCGGCTCGTACAGATGCCACAACAACTAACTTGCGTTCATTCAGCGAAGCATTGCTGAAAGACGTAATTCAGAAGGTGTGGACAGAAGGTGGCTCGCCAACTATCGTTATGGCTGGTCCTGTTAACAAACAGAACCTGTCTAAGATGGCTGGTATTGCATCTAGCCGTTTCAACATCAACGGTGGTGCTAAACCAGCTACTTTGATTGGTGCTGCAGACGTCTATGTGTCTGACTTTGGTAACGTAAGCATTGTGCCTAATCGCTTCCAACGTGAGCGTGATGTTTTTGTGCTTGATCCTGAGTACGCAAGCGTTGCTTATCTGCGTCCCTTCCAGACAGTTGAGCTGGCTAAGACAGGTGATGCTGAAAAGCGTATGCTCTTGTGTGAGTGGGGCTTGAAAGTCAAGAATGAAAAAGCTCATGGCGCTGTCTATGACCTGAACTCTACAATTCAGACTTAATCTGAATAAAGGGTGGGCTAATAACCCACCCTTTTTTATATGTACACCAAACTATTTGACATTAATACCGAAACTGGTACTCGTAAGATGTGGCATTACGATGCCGAAAAAGACGAAGCTACCATTGAGACAATCATTGATGCAACTCAGATTGTTGCAGACAATAAAGAAAGATTTAATTCCTTTGATGAAAAGGCTAGTTGGAAAGGTGATATGCACCATGTTGCATCCATTCCAATGGCATTGTTTTATCAAATGAAAGCCGAAGGGAAACTAGAAGACCAAGCTTATATGAAGCGTTGGCTTAATGACCCTGACAATCGTGCATTTCGCACAAGACCTGGAGAAGTTTAATGGATAGTATGACCATTGGGATTTTGGTTCCAACACGGGATTTTGTTAACTCTGGATTTGCTTTTGATTTAGCTAGGCTAGTTGGATACACCGTAGGAACAACCAATCATAAAGTGGTTATTTATACTAGTTCAGGTACATTATTGTCGGCACAACGTCAGGATTTGGCTAGGGATGCTATTGAGGCTAAGTGTACACACACCATGTGGCTAGATAGCGATATGAGGTTTCCAAAAGATACCATCATTCGCTTGTTAAAACATGATATTGGCATAGTCTGTGGGAACTATGCGAAACGTAGGTTTCCAACAGAGCCAATTGCGGTGAAAAAAAATACCCCAGATATGGATGCAACATTTATAAATCGGGTATATACTGAGGATGATTCAACAGGACTTGTTGACGTAGACTACTGCGGGATGGGTGTAATGCTTGTCAAATCCGAAGTCTATAAATCTATGGAATATCCTTGGTTTGCTATCCCTTGGGTTCCCGCTGCGGAGGACTACATTGGTGAAGATGTATGGTTCTGCCGTAGAGCAGCTCAAAATGGGCATAAAACTTATGTTGACCAAGATCTTTCTAAAGAGATCTTTCATATTGGCACATTTGAATACAAACATGAACACACACTAATGTGTAGGGATGTAGAAAATGGCACTTGATACTTTTGCAGGACTTAAAGCAACAATAGCGGATTATCTTAATCGAGATGACCTGACTTCTGTTATTCCAAGCTTTATTACTATTGCAGAAGCAAAATTCAACCGCAAACTTCGTACACGCCAAATGATTAAGCGTGCTGAAGGTCAGATTGAGTCTTCATTTTTTGCCTATCCTGGTGATTGGCTACAAGCCAAAGAATTCCAATTAAACACCAATCCCATTGTCAGACTTCAGTTTGTAACTGAAGCACAAGGAGATGAGTTAAAGGCCAACAGGTATGTATCTATTGGTCAGCCAGTTTATTACACAATTACTGGTACGCAACTGGAGTTTATTCCTTCTCCAGACGCAACATATAGTGCAGAACTTACATATTATGCTAAGATTCCTGCGTTGAGTGATTCAAACACAAGCAACTGGCTTTTAGCATATGCCCCAGACTTGTACCTGTATGGTGCGCTTATGGAGGCTGCACCATATTTGAAAGACGATGAACGTTTAGCTGTATGGGGTCAGATGTATGCCAACTCCATAAGCGACATTGAGGTAGCAGATCAAAGGGCGTCTGTTTCTTCAACTCCACTTGTTCGCGCCCGTTCTTTGGGGTAATAAATGTCATCTTTTACAGACTACACAGAAAATCTTGTACTTACATATTTGTTTACAACAGGATCTGCAACTCGTCCTACTGCTTGGTACGTAGGGTTATTTACTGCCGCACCTAGTGATACTGGTGGCGGTACAGAAGTTTCTGGTAACGGTTACGCTCGTGTAGTTACAGGAACTATATCAGGCAGTGGTACTGCAACAACTTTTACAAATGCTGCTGCAATTGAGTTTGCTGCTGCTTCTGGTGGAAATTGGGGAACAATTGGCTGGGCAGGTATTTTTACAGCCTCAACTGGTGGAACTTTGCTTGCTTGGGCGCCATTGACTACTGCAAAAGCAATTAATGATGGAGACATTTTCCGCATTCCTGCTTCTAGTTTGTCTATAACATTGGCATAAGATGGCTGCTTACGGGCGTGGCGATTACAGTGGGGGTAGATACTCCTATGGAGCGCACTTAGGTGCGCTTGCAATTGTCGATGCTTCTACTGTAGTTGTTGCTGGCGATAAGATAAAAGATGCTCAATTTGAAATAAGTTCTGTAAGCACTGTATCTATAACTGCAGCAAAAATTGCAAGTGGAGATGTTTCAATAGTTGACACATCTGTATTAACAGTTGCGGGTGGTATTGATGCTGTTGGAAGTCTTTTTATCATTGATATAAGTGCTTTGAATATTGAATACAACCGCATACAGAATTTTTCAGCAGAAATTATTGATACTTCTAGTGTTGTAATTAATGCTAGAAAGAAATGGGAAACAGAATCAGATGTGTCCGAAATCTGGATAACAGTTTCTGTATAAAGTTCAGACTATTAGGGGTAAAACATGGCAGATACAACCACCACAAATCTAGGCTTAACAAAGCCAGAAGTTGGCGCATCCACAGACACATGGGGTACAAAGATCAATACGGATCTAGACTCTATTGATGCTTTGTTTGATGCTGGTCCTGTACTGAAAGTTTCAAAGGGGGGAACTGGTGCTGCCACCTTGACTGGAATTGTAAAAGGTAATGGCACTTCTGCATTCGCAGCAGCTACTGCTGGAACAGATTATGTGGCTCCTGGCGGCGCTTTGGGAACTCCTTCTAGTGGAACTTTGTCATCTTGTACGGTAGATGGCACTGATGCTGTTGGATTTAGAAACATTCCACAAAACTCAAAGTCTACTGCTTACACTTTGGTTTTGGCTGATGCTGGTAAACACATATTTCACCCATCAACTGACGCCAATGCAAGAACATTTACCATCCCTGCAAATAGTTCTGTAGCTTATCCAATTGGTACGGCGATTACATTTATTAACATGACTTCTCAAGTGGTAACAATTGCAATTACCACAGACACAATGTATTTGTCTTCTGCTGGAACTACTGGCTCACGTTCGTTGGCGCAATATGGATCGGCAACGTGTATCAAAATGACATCAACAACTTGGCTCATCTCTGGGAGTGGATTGACATGAGTGGCGCTCTACAAGCTGTTTTTCAAAACCAAAGAAGTTTTGAACCTACACCGTCAGTTGAATATCTTGTTGTTGCTGGCGGTGGTGGTGGCGGTGGTTATATTGGCGGTGGTGGTGGTGCAGGCGGTTATCGAACAGCATCAGGATTTTCTGTTTCTTCTGGTTCTCCAATTACAGTAACTGTTGGTGCTGGCGGTACTGGTGGCACAAGACAAACCGGATCATCAAATGCAACTGCTGGTGAAAATTCTGTATTTTCAACAATTACTTCACTTGGTGGAGGTTTTGGTGCTAATCCTTATGGAAATGTTGGTGATTTAAGAAATGGTGGCACTGGCGGGTCTGGTGGCGGTGCTGCAAATGCGTACACCGCCAATACTGGTGGCCTTGGAACATCAGGTCAAGGAAATAATGGTGGCGCTGGGTCTGCAAGTGTTAACAACGGTGCTGGCGGGGGCGGTGGTGCTGGGGCGGTTGGCGGCACAGCAACAGGTAGTGGGCCTGGCGGAGATGGCGGCGCTGGCACTGCATCGTCAATAAGTGGTTCTTCAGTAACGTATGCTGGCGGCGGTGGCGGTGCAAATTTTGTAGGTACTGGCGGCGCGGCGGGGTCTGGTGGGGGTGGGCGAGGTGGTCAAGGTAATGGTGGAACACCAAGAACTCCTGATGCTGGCACGGCAAATACTGGTGGTGGTGGCGGCGGCGGTGCTTCAGGCGATGGTAGTGGCGGTGTTGGTTCAAATGGTGGTTCTGGTGTTGTAATTATTCGCTATGCTGATACTTACCCAGCCGCAACATCAACAACTGGCTCTCCAACGGTCACCGTATCTGGTGGGTATCGCATCTATAGCTGGACTTCTTCCGGTTCAATTACTTTTTAAATACCATGAGCCACTTCGCAAAAGTTGAAAACGGCATTGTTACGCAAGTCATTGTTGCCGAACAAGATGTAATTGATTCTGGTCTGTTTGGTACGGGCTGGGTTCAAACCTCCTACAACACCCGTGGCGGTCAGCACCCTGATGGTCACCCATTGCGTAAAAACTACGCTGGAGTTGGCTATGTCTATGACAGCGCACGCGATGCGTTTTATGCGCCCCAGCCCTACGCAAGCTGGACTTTAGACGAGGATACGTGTTTGTGGGTTCCGCGTACGCCCATGCCAACAGACAGCAAGCAGTATCACTGGGACGAGCCAACTCTTACTTGGATTGAAATTAACTAATGTCAAATGTTAACGAACTTGCCAATCATATCGAAATCATGACACAAGAAGTTACCCATGCCCAAATCTACGAAAGACTGCTTGCAGTTGAAACAAAGGTAGATGCCATTGACAAGAACACAAAAGGTCTTGTAGAGGCTATAAATGCTTTAGATGGGGCTTTTAAAGTCTTAGGTTGGATGGCCTCTGCTGCCAAACCTATTCTTTGGATTGGTGGGTTGATTATGGCTGCAGGTGCTATCTGGCAGACCTGGCTTAAAAAGTAATGGCTAAACAACAACTAGATATTCCTGCTATACCTTCTTTAGGTACGTCAGGAGCTGTCTACTCTCAAAATGTCCAAAATCAAAACAATGGACTTTTGAGGTTGTTTTTTACCAAGTTACTTAACTCAATACAGTCTGTAATTGGCCCAAGGGGTGGCAAGTACTTGAATAATCCTTATGGGGCTTTCCAAGATGGAACAGATCAAATTGCTGCCAATACAACTACTGCATATCCTATAACTTTTGATACAACTGATTATTCAAATGGAGTAACTTTATCAAACAGTTCAAGACTTAATGTTACAGACTCAGGAATTTATAACATTCAGTTTTCAATTCAATTAGTAAACACAACTAATGCTTCTCAAGATGTAGACATTTGGTTTAGAAAAAATGGTACAAATATAGATAAATCTAACAGTAGATATGGTCTAGCTCCAAGAAAAGGTGCAGGAGATCCATTTCATGTTATTTGTGCTTTAAATTTCTTTGTTGATTTAAATGCAAATGATTATGTCCAAATTGTTTGGAGAACAAGTGATGTTGGGGCATACATTGAACATTACGTTGCCAGTTCAACACCAACTAGGCCATCAATTCCATCTGTAATTGCTACAATAAGTTTTGTGTCTAACCTACCAAACTGATAGACTACGAACATGGCTTACATTCCACTCCAAATTCCACCAGGCGTATACAAAAATGGGACTGAATATCAGTCCAAAGGCCGTTGGAATGGATCAAATTTGGTCCGCTGGTATGAAAGCACTATCCGTCCTGTAGGTGGATGGAGAAAACGTTCTACTTCTCAGTTGACAGGCATGGCTCGAGGTTTGATTAATTGGAGGGATAATAACAATAACAGACGTATTGGGATTGGTACGCATTCAAATCTTTATTCAATGAATGAGACTGGTACTCTTACTGACATTACCCCAGCTAGCTTTACTGTTGGTGATCCAGATGCTGTACTAAAAATTGGTTATGGATATGGATTTTATGGATCATCTGCTTATGGTGTTGCTCGTCCAGATCTAGGCCAATACACTGCTGCTACTACTTGGAGTTTAGATACTTGGGGTGAGTATTTAGTTGGTTGCTCATCCAAAGATGGCAAGTTACTTGAATGGCAATTAAACACTGCTAGTGATGCTGCTGCACTTACTAACGCACCAACTAGCTGTACTGGTTTAATTACTACTCAAGAGCGATTCTTATTTGCATTGGGTGCTGGTGGGAATCCTCGTAAAGTCCAATGGTGTGACCAAGAAAATAATACTGTATGGACTCCTGCTGCTACCAACCAAGCTGGTGACTTTGAGTTAACCACAATTGGCTCTTTACAATGCGCTAAACGCATACGTGGTTCAACTATTCTGTTTACTGATGTGGATGTACATACTGCTACATACATTGGACCGCCGTTTATTTACAGTTTTGAGCGTGTTGGCTCTGGTTGTGGTGTTATCTCTAAGCAATCAGTAGCTGCCACTGACAACGCTTGTATCTGGATGTCTGGATCAGGCTTTTGGATTTACGATGGTTTTGTTAAACCATTGCCTTGTGATGTTTCTGACTATGTGTTTAGTAACATGAACACAACTCAGTCATCAAAAGTCTATTGTGTACACAACTCAACATTTGGTGAGATCTGGTGGTTTTACCCAAGTTCTGCTTCAAATGAAGTAGATTCTTATGTTTCTTACAACTATCGAGAAGGCCATTGGGCTATTGGCACTTTAGCACGTACTTGCGGTACAGATCGTGGTATCTTTTCTAATCCAATTATGGTTTCTACAGATGGATATGTCTATGAGCATGAAGTTGGATTTGCCTATGATGGGCAAACATTGTTTGCTGAGTCTGGCCCTATAGAGTTGGGTAATGGGGAAAGAACTATGAATTTGACAGGATTAGTTCCTGATGAAAACACAGCAGGTGATGTCCAGGTTAGATTCAGTACTAAGTTTTATCCAAACTCCACTGAATATAATTATGGCCCTTACTCAGTTAATAGCCCTACCTCAGTACGCATAACTGGTAGGCAAATTGCTGCAAAGATTGAGGGCGTTAAATTAACTGATTGGCGAGTTGGAATTATCCGGTTTAGTGGAAGTCCTGGAAGTATGCGATAAATAATTGGAAATAAGTTTGTAAAAAGAATATGATTGAACATGACAGCCAAGAATGGCGTGACGCAAGAAATTCTAAGCTGTTAGAATGGTTTGGTGGTAACCAAAGTGCTGTAGACTTTCTAGTCTCTTTGTCAAGCATTGCCGAATTATGGGATGATTTAGTAGACAAAGATAAGCAGCCAAGCAGAAAAGAGATTGATGCAGTCTTTTGGAGTGCTTTGGTCACACTACCAACAAATGAGTTTTTTAACCAAAACAAGGCATTCTTAATGCCATTGGTTATTCAGAGTATCAACGCATGGCTTGACTCTGTTGAACTTGAGAAGGGTGATTCTAATGACAGGGCTTATGCGCTCACATTACGAATTATTTCCTTACAAATCGCACCAATGATTGTTATGCTGCTTAGAGGTAAAGAAGCAGCCCGAGAAGTAAGTACAGATATGTGGCGTTATTTTACGGCACATGATGATGCAATTAAATGGATACAAGGGGAATAATATGTCTCTAGGTGGAAGTAGCAGTAGCGGAAGTTCGCTTGACCCTGCATTGCGTGATGCATATTTAGGAAACGTTCAACAAGCTCAAGGTGTTGCGGCAGGTTTAGGCCCGAGGGAGTTTGCTCAACTTACTCCTGACCAGCAAGCAGCATTTAATGCCACCCGTCAATTTGCTGACCCTAATAGTAGACAACAGAACGAACTGCAGCTTGCCGCAAACATGGCGGTTTCTTCATATGGTTACCAACCACAGAATGTTGCATACAATGCTTATGGGGGTGCAACAGTAGCTCCTGCAGCTATGGCTGCTCAACAAGGTTATAACGCTACAACTGGTCAGTATTCTGGTGCTGGTCCTGCTACATTAGCAGGCGCTCAAGGGTATACAGCACAAACAGGTGCTGGCACATCTGCTGGCCCTGCTGCTTTGGCTTCTGCTTTAGGTTATACAGCCCAAACAGGAACGGGTGCTTCTGCTGGCGCATCTCAGAATGCTGCCGCCCAAGGTTATACAGCCAATCAATTTGGTGGTGCTCAAACAGGAGCAACTAACTTAGCTGCTGGTACTGGATATACAGCAAATCAATTTGGTGGCTCCCAGGCTGCTCCTGCTAATTTAGCTCAATCAAGTGGATATGGAGCAACAACTTTTGGTGGAGCGCAAGCTGCTCCTGCTGCGTTATCTCAAGCAAGTGGTTATGAAGCCAATACTTTTGGTGGTGCTCAAGCAGGGCCTGTTGCGTTATCTCAATCAACTGGATATGGGGCAACAACTTTCGGTGGAGCGCAGGCTGAAGCAGCTAGATTAGCTCAAGCTACTGGTTATACAGCACAAGGATATGGCGGTCAAACTGCTGCTCCTGTTGAACGTTTTACTGGTGTTGGTGCTGGTCCTTCGGCTACTGCTATTGGTCAAGGATATACAGCAGATCGTTTTGGTGGTGCTATTTCTGCTCCTGCTGCTGATGCTGCCGCCCAAGGTTATGCTGCTGAAAGATTTGCTGGAGTGACTGGCGGTCCTGCACAAGCTGCAACAAGCCAAGGTTTTAACGCTGCCCAATTTGGTGGGGTTGGTGCTGGCGATGCACAAGCCGCACAAGCAGCAGCATTAAGTCGTGGTGATATTCGTAATGTCACAGCCCAGCAAATTACGGCAGAACGTGCTGCTGCAGAGCGTATTGCCGCTCAACAAGCAATTGCCGCCCAAGCCGCACGAAGTGGTGCTAGGGATGTATTTTCTACAGGTGTATCAGGCGCACAAGTTGCTTCTGAAGCTTTAGGACAGATTGCCCCACAAGCTCGTGCAAATGTTCGTGATATTCAAGCTAGTTCATTTTTAAACCAAAATATTCAGCAGTATATGAATCCATATACACAAGCTGTAACTGAACAAAGTCTTAAAGATTTAGAACGTTCGCGTCAGTTGCAACAACAACAGACTGCTGCATCTGCCACTGCTGCTAAAGCGTTTGGTGGATCTCGCCAAGGTGTTGCTGAAGCTGAAACAAACCGCGCGTTTGGAGAGAATGCGGCTCGTTTAGTTGCTCAACAGAATGCTGCTGCATATCAAGCTGCACAGCAAGCTTCTGAGGCTGATATTGCTCGTACTATGCAAGCGCAACAGCTTAACCAAGCTCAAGACGCTGCTACTACACAACAATCATTGCAACTTGCAGGTCAATTTGGATTGGCTAATCAGGATGCAAACTTACGTGCTGCCTTGGCTAACCAAGGTGTTGATACCCAATATGGGTTGACAAATGCCCAATTGCAACAACAAGCAACTTTGGCTAATCAAGATGCTAATTTACGGGCATCACTTGCTAACCAATCTACCGGACTGCAAGCCCAACAGTTAAACCAAGCGGCATCTTTACAGGCTGCACAAGCTAATCAAGATGCTTCATTGCGAGCAGGACTTGCCAATCAAGGGGTTGACTTAAATGTTGGTCAACTAAATACTCAAAACAATCAACAATCTAATCTTGCTAACCAAGCTGCTGCAAATCAGATGGCACAGTTTAATGCAGGCAATTTTCAACAAGCTGGGTTATCTAATCAGGCTTCTCAAAATGCTGCTTCACAATTTGCTGCTCAATCGGCAAATCAAGCATCATTAGCAAATACAGCGGCTCAAAATCAAATGAGCCAGTTTAATCTGGGGAATTTGCAACAAGCAGGATTGTCTAGTCAAACTGCCGCTAACCAAGCAGGTCAATTCGGATCTGCTGCACAAAATGCTGCCGCACTGCAGAATGCCGCTGCTCAGAATCAGATGAGCCAGTTCAACGTTGGTAATCTACAACAAGCAGGATTAGCAGGATCTGCTGCGGCTAATGCGGCTGGACAGTTTGGCGCTCAAGCAGGAAACCAAGCATCTTTGGCAAATCAAGCAGCAGCTAATCAAATGGCTCAGTTTAATGCTGGCAACTTCCAGCAAGCTGGCATGGGGAATCAAGCTGCTGCTAATGCACTAGCGCAATTTAATGCCCAACAACTTCAGCAAGCAGGATTGTCTACGCAAGGGGCGCAAAACCAAGCTTTTCAGTTTGGTGCTAATGCTCAGAATACTATTGCTGCTCAGAATGCTGCCGCACAAAACGCACTAGCCCAGTTTAATGCAGGTAATCTACAGCAGTCTGGCCTTGCAAATGCTGCGGCACAAACAGCGGCTTCCCAATTTGGTGCTGCGGCTTCTAACCAGACTAATGCTCAAAATGCAGCAGCGCAAAATGCCTTGGCACAATTTAATGCTGGCAATTTACAACAATCTGGTCTTTCAAACATAGCAGCACAAAACCAAGCATCTCAATTTGGGGCTGCTGCTAATAATCAAAATGCTGCTCAGAACGCTGCTGCTCAAAATGCATTAGCTCAGTTTAACGCAGGTAATCTTCAGCAGGCTGGGCTTGCAGGGGCTGCTGCCCAAACAGGAGCTTCTCAATTTGGAGCTGCGGCCTCAAATCAAACCGCTTTACAAAATGCTGCGGCTCAGAATGCTTTGGCTCAGTTTAACGCAGGTAATCTACAACAAGCAGGTTTGTCTAATGCGGCTGCTTTGAATCAAGCAAGTCAATATGGTGCAGGGGCTACAAACGCTGCTGCACTTGCCAACCAAGCCGCCCTTAATCAAGGCCAGCAATTTAATGCTGCTAATCTTCAGCAAGCAGGTCTTTCCAATGCTGCTTCATTAAATCAAGCTAGTCAATTTGGTAGTGCCGCCCAAAACGCTGCCGCCTTACAAAACTCTGCTGCTGCTAACCAGATGGCTCAATACAACGCTGGTAATCAACAAGCGATGTCACTTGCTAATTTAGCCGCGCAAAATCAAGCAGGACAGTTTGGTAGTGCCGCTCTGAATGCTTCTGCTTTGCAAAATGCTGCCGCTCAAAACCAAATGGCTCAATATAATGCAGGTAATACCCAAGCATTTAACTTATCTAACCAAGCTGCACAGAATCAAGCTGCACAGTTTGGTAGTGCAGCATTTAATCAAGCGGGTTTAGCTAACGCTGCTGCACAGAATCAAATGGGTCAGTTTAATGCTGCTAATCAGCAAGCAATGACTTTGGCAAACATGGGCGCTCAAAACCAAGCTTCACAGTTTGGTGCATCTGCATTCAATCAGGCAGGCTTGAGTAATCAAGCGGCTCTTAATGCTGCTGCTGCTCAGCAAGCAGGGTTATCTCAGCAAGCTGGATTGACTAACGCTCAAAGTTTTTTACAAGCTAATTTGGCTAACCAACAAGCTGGTTTAACTGGTAATCAACAGCGTCTTGCAGCATCAAATCAACTTGCAGGCATTGCTGGTCAAGGCCAACAAATGGGTCTTGCAGGGGCAAATGCTCTGGCTCAACAAGGTGGCTTCCAACAACAGTTCTCTCAACAACAACTGGATGCAATCAGAAACCTGCCATTGGAACAGCAGCAAATCATTAATCAAGCTTTGGGCATTAACCCTGCTGGTGGTTCTGGTATGCAGTCAACTTCTTCTTCAGGTCAAGGTTTGCTTGGCCTTTTTAGATAAGGAAATAATATGTTTGATTTTGGCTTATTGTCAGATGCTGCTCTAACTGGTCTCAGTGATAAAGAAAAGACTGATCTTCAAAAGCAAGCCACTCAACAGTTTTTGCTTGGTTCGCTACTAAGCAATGATCCTGCTATGGGTTATAGGGCTGCTATGGGTGTTCCAGAGCAATACACATCTACTCAGAAAAACATATCAGATGTTCAAGAGAAAAAACGCCAACGTGCTGAAGTTTCTAGTTTCTTAGAGCAATATGTTCCTAATCAAATGCAAGCAGGGCAACGTGCATTAGGTGCAGAAGGTCGTGGCCCAACATTAAGTGCGGCTCAAAACCAGCAAACAATATTAAATGCACCTATTGATTACAACAGAGCTTTAACAGATTCTTTGCGTTTAATTGGTAATCCTGCACAACCTCAAATTCGTGAGACTTTGACGGCTATGCAACCTAAATACCAAGGCAATTTACGTGTTGATGCAAGCGGAAATGTTCTTAGTGGTTTGCCAACACAAGATAAAGGCATTACATCCCAGTACAACCCGTTAACTGGTGGATATTCTGCGGCTCCTGTACAGAACTATATGCAATCAGCAATTCAATCTACTCCTCCAGAAGTCAGGCCAGGCCAAATGCTTGGTTTTGATGCAAATGGAATGATTGGCGCAAATGTTATCCCAGGCGCTCCACTAGCAACTCAACAATTAAATTATTCAGAACGATTAGGACAAGGACAAGCTGCATTACAAACAACTCCTACTAGTATTCCTAATTTACAAACTGGAAGGCCAACTTTAGCAACACAAGCTCAAGCTTTAGGTCAACCATCAGCTTTATCTCCTGCTGAGATACAAGCTTATGAAGGATATAAGCCTATTAAAGATGCTGCTTTAAAAGGGTTTCAAACTGCTGTTAGTTCTGACAGAAGTTTAGAAAATCTGCAAAACATTATTAATCGTGGTGCATTTGAGCCAGGTAAGTTCGCGGCATTTAAATCTGAAGTTGCTCAAATTGCAACAGGTTTGGGGGTTGGTGGAGAAAGAGCTAAAGCGGTTTCTGTTGACTCGCCTTTATTCTTGCAATCTGTTGCTGATGTTGCCTCCTCAAACCTTCAAGATTTATCAGGGGCAACTTCAGATAAAGATATTTTATTTAGTGCGTCTCGTGGGCCACAAATAACAAACCAAAAAGAAGCTGTTCAATATTATGTTGATCTTACAAAGGTAGCAAATCAACGGAAAAAAGATTACTACAATTTTGTAACTGCAAATCCTATTCCTGACGTAGTTGAAAAATGGTCACAAAGCTCAAAAGGTAGTTCTTCTATTTTTGAAGATCCTAAGTTGCGTAAATATTTGCCTCAGTTTCAAGTTAAAGCTGGTCCTGAAAAAGGAAAAACAGCATATCAACTTCCAACTGGCGCATATCGGGTTTATGACTAATGGCTACCAGAGAACAAGTTTACGAATTTGCTAGGCAAGAAGCCGAAAGGCAGGGCGTTCCTTTTTCTTTGGTGCAAAAGATTGTAGAAACAGAATCTGGTGGAGATTTCAATGCTATAGGGCCAAAGACAAAAACTGGTGATCGAGCTTATGGGCCTATGCAGTTAATGAGTACTACTGCCACTGGTTTAGGTGTCAATCGTATGGATTGGAAAGACAATATCCGTGGTGGTGTTAAGTATCTAGGCCAGTTAACAGAACGATTCCAAGATCCCAAATTGGTAGCGGCGGCTTATAACGCTGGTCCAGCAAATGTTGAGAAATATGGTGGTGTTCCACCATTTAAAGAAACACAGAATTACGTACAGAAAGTTGTGGGTACAAACATGGCTAATTATCGAGATATTGACCCATCTTTACTTGGTCTACCAGCTCAAATACCAAGTCAACAGACTCAAGTACAACCTACACAACAAGGTGCAGGTTTTCGTGATATTGACCCATCAATGTTGGGTGAGCCAATAGTCCAACAAACTCCTAAAAAGCCAAACCAAGATTCTGTTGCTCGTCAGGTAGGATTGACTGCTCGTTATGGTATGGAAGGATTAGGACAGGTTGCTGATATTGTTGGATCACCATTAAATATGTTGATTAACAGGGCAACTGGTAGCCAATTGCAACCACCTAGCCAGGCAATGTCAAACTTTGCAACTATGCTTGGTTTGCCACAACCACAAACTGGCTTTGAGCAAGGCATTGGTAATGTTACTCGTGCAGTAGCAGGTATCCCTGCAATGGGTGGTGTTGGAGGCTTACTTCAACAATCAGGTAGAGCGACTACTCAAGCAGTTGGACGTGGTTTAGCGGCTCAACCAGTTGCTCAAGCAGCAAGTGCAACAGCAGGTACTGGTGCAGCTGAAACTGCCCGTAGTCAATTTGATATTCAAAACCCGTTAGCACTGCTAGGCATTAACTTAGCTGCAGGTTTGCCTGCTGGTGCTGTTGCGGCTCGAGCAGATAATGTCAGAACAGGGACTAATTACGCTAATCCGCAAACAGGGCAGTTGGTTGAATCTGCTGCACAACGTGGAGTAAATATTGATGTTGGTGATGTTGGTGGCCCAGGTGCTGGAACACTAAACAAAGCCCGTCAATTTGGCTATCAAGTTCAAGATGCAAATCAAGCAAAATCTGCTCAAGTTCGTGATTTGATTGAAAAAGTTACAGAGCAAGTCAAACCAGCATCTGTAACTAAACTTGGTGGTGAAAAAGCAGTAATTGCAAATGATCTGCGCCAGCAATACCGCAATGCTAAAGATGCTGTATCTCCAATATTTGACCGTGCTGAAAAACTAGCTGGCAATACAAAAATACCATTAAATAACACAAACACTGCAACAATCAATGTATTGGATCAATTCCCTACTACTTCAGATACGGCAGTTATCAGTAAAACTGTTGAACGTATTGATAAGCTTCTTCAATCAGGTGGTGGCTCGTATAAAGAACTTCGTGATGTTCAAAAAACAGTAGGCGCTGAATTAAGCAGGGTTGGTAAAGGTGTTCCTACTGGCTCATATAGTGAGCCTCAACAAAATGCTTTATCTCAGTTATATAAAGGGTTGGCTGATGATGTTGATGCTTGGGCTGCACCAAGAACATTAAATGGCAAGCCTGTATATACACCTGCTGGCGCTGAACACGCTAGGGCTATGGAGCAGTTTAGACAAACTGTTGTTCCATTCCGTCAAGATACAGACATTTATAAAATTGTCTCAAGCAAAACGCCATCAAATGACATTGACAAAATTGCACAAAGCTTCAGCTTAACTGGCAACCCAGCGACTGCAGAATTGGCTGTTAATTTAATGTCACCCAATGGCAAGCAAGCTGCTCAATATTCTATTTTGAATGATGCTAGAAGCACTGCTATTAACGCTGATGCAGCAGCTATGCTGTCTTCACCAGCATTTACAAGAACATTAAACTTAGGTAGGGCTGAATTGCCATCTGCTCAACGAATAATTATGGGTCAAAACCCAGAAGTTATGAGTGAAGTCAATATGTTGCGTGATATTGTTGATGCAACCCGTGGTGCTGTTACCCCTAAAGTCGCACCTGCGACAGGCGTACAAGCCCTTCCTTTTATGACGGCGGCTGCTGGTTATGGGGCTGGCTCTACAATTGCCAATAAATTTGGACTTGATCCCGTTTATGGCGGCATGGCAGGAGCAGCAATTACCCCTGGATTTGCAAACCTGTTAGGTAATACTATGTCTAGCAGGGCTGGCACTCGTTACCTGCTTGGTGAGGGGCTTCAAGGTACTGGCGGCATGGCTGCACCAATGGGTCAAGCAATGAATGAGGCCACTACAAACCCAGAAAACTTTATTCCTAAATATCAAGGTCTTTTTGACATGTTTAATAATAGGTAGATTAGTATGGACTTTTCTGATATTCTTTCTGGCGGTATTTTAGGGTCGTTGCTTGGCGGCGTATTTCGTTTAGCCCCCGAGGTGCTCAAGTTCTTTGATAAAAAGAATGAGCGGGAACATGAGCTTGCCATGTTTAAACACCAGTGCGAACTGGAAACTTTGCGTGGCCAGCAGAAACTGGCCGAGATTGGCGCAGTTCGTGAAGCAGCAGTTGATGTTGGGGTCATGGACGCCTTCCAATCAGCCATAGAACAGCAAGCAACGATGGTTAAAGCTGCAGGTGGATGGGTGGCTAGTTTGTCGGCTTCTGTCCGTCCAGTGGTTACATACTGGGTGCTGTTTGTCTGGTCGTTTATACATGTATGGTTTGCATGGAATGCATGGCTTGCTGGCGCTCCACCAGTTGAAGTGTTTAAGACCATGATGACAGCAGACTTTTCTGCTTTGTTGGGAGGAACAATTAATTATTGGTTCCTTGACCGCACTTTGACTAAGCGTGGGTTATGAACTTAGAGATAGCCGCCACTCTATGTAGGCAGTTTGAGGGCTATCGTTCCAAGCCCTACTTATGTCCTGCTGGTGTGGCTACCATTGGTTACGGATCTACCTACTACGCCGACAAGCGTAAGGTAACTCTGCAAGACCCACCAATGAATCAGGAAGACGCTAATGCGCTTTTAATGATTGAGTTGGAGCATACCTATCTACCTGGTGTTTTGCGTAACTGTCCTACCCTGATTACAGATGTTCGCAAATGTAACGCCATCGTGGATTTCTGCTACAACCTTGGTATTGGGCGGCTTCAGACAAGCACGTTAAAACGTAAGATAAACGCTCAAGATTGGGAAGGCGCTCAAGAGCAACTGATGCTGTGGACTAAAGGCGGTGGCAAAGTGCTACCAGGTCTTGTTAAAAGACGATCAGCAGAAAAACTCTTAATGTCATAAAAAATACACATTGACACCGTTTAATACGTTTTATGATTAAACGGGTAGACATTCGCAATTCTCTTATACAGGACAAATTGTCGGCACTTCAAAAGATTTGCCTACCTTTTGATAATCCATATGACACAAATTTTGGATCTTGGTGGATTGCTGTTAACAATAATATGGATATTGGCTTTGCGGGGCTTGTTCGCACTGTCTCTTGGACCGATTGCGGTTATCTGTGTCGTGCAGGTGTTATTCCTTCTGCTCGTGGACAAGGTTTACAAAAAAAGTTTATTTACGTCCGAATTAGACAAGCAAAAGCTCTTGGGTGGAAATGGCTTGTAACAGATACTCGCCATAATCCTGCATCTGCAAACAGTTTGATAGCCACAGGTTTCAAAATGTTTGAACCAACTAAACCTTGGGGTTGTAAAGATACCCTTTATTGGCGAAAGAGACTGTAATGGGTTTACCAATTTACACCGATCAACAAATTATTTACGCAATTGAAAATTCTAAAACAATGCGTGAAGCAAGTATTGCACTAGGACTTGACCTGTCTGGGCTAAATAAACGCCGTAGACGAATTGAAAATAAATTAAAGATTGAGATCAAAGCTCCTCAAGCTACTAATCAATTTGAACATCTACAAACTGCACACACCCATCCAACTAAAAAAGATTTAGGGATGCTGAATGCAACAGTGATTGTGTTTAGTGATGCTCATTTCTGGCCAGGAATTTACTCTACAGCTTTTAAAGGTCTTTTGTGGGCGATTAGAGAACTTAAACCGAATGCGGTGATTGCTAATGGGGATATTTTTGATGGGGCAGGCATCTCACGCCACCCTCGCATAGGATGGGCTAAAGCACCATCAGTGATGGATGAGTTAAAAGCTTGTACTATTTCTATGGGATACATTGAAGAAACGGCTAAAGAGAGCCGTCACAACGTCAAATTAATCTGGCCTTTAGGTAACCATGATGCAAGGTTTGAGACATTCCTAGCAGCCAATGCACCACAGTATGAACACGTAAAAGGGTTTAGCCTGCAGGATCATTTTCCCGCTTGGGAACCATGCTGGGCGGTTTGGATCAATGAGGGAACGGTGATTAAGCACCGATTTAAAGGCGGCATCCATGCTACCCACAACAACGCTATGTGGTCGGGTAAAAACATTGTTACAGGGCATCTACACAGCTTAAAAGTAACGCCTTTTTCGGATTACAACGGCGTTAGATACGGGATTGATACGGGAACTTTGGCAGAACCCTACGGTCCACAATTTGAAGACTATACCGAACACGGTCCACTCAACTGGCGCTCTGGCTTTGCGGTTCTTACATTTGTTGATGGTCATTTGATATTGCCTGAACTTGTAACTACACACGGACCCGATTCCATTGAATTCCGAGGCCGTGTGATTAAAGTTACTCAGTAACAATTTCCACTTCATCTTCTTCAATTTCGTCTTCTTCAACTACAACTTCATCCCAGTTGCCGATCCAACCAGCTTCTTCTTGGAATTCAACAAATTCCTTCAAAGCTTCGATAACGTCAAAGTCGTTAGTTTCAACAGTCATCTTGCCATCACCTAACCAACCAAGGTTCATTTCAAATTTAAACATCTTAAACTCCTGAAACAGCAGGATTGCTGCAACATTATCGTAGCTGGTAAAAATGACAATTAAAAGACTTATTCTTTTACAAATACACCATTCGGCATTAGTGTGCCTTTTCGATTCTTAATCTGGTCATATGCTACTTGCATACAGTGAACCAAGTTAATATCTTGTAAAGCACAAAAGTTGATTAGACAAACCATTACGTCACCTACAGAGTCAATCATGACTTCACGGTCATTTTTGATTGTTGCATCACACAACTCACCAATTTCACTCACTGCTTTGAGTAATTGCGTTTCTGCTGTGCTGTTGGGGATGATTTTTCGCGCTTCAGACCAGCGGATAATCTGAAGTTCTACGTCAGCATAGCTCATTCTTTTTCCTTCAAACGCCATTCACGTTCATTACGATTGCATTTTGATTTAACAGTATTGCCAGTTAACTCTATAAAACCAAGTTGCATCATTTCATTGAGTCGCCTTGCTACTTGATTGCCATCCAGATTGGTTCTGGAGGCTATCCCATCTTTTCCTAAAGCGCCATGTTTTGCAAGGCACTCCAAGATAATTTCAATATGCTCACCAGCAAAATCAACCTTGTCGGCTGCTTCGTAACTTGTGATAGGGTCTGTATTTCTTGTTCTGGGAAACATATGTTGAAGTATTTGATTGAAGTTCATGTTTCTCTTTCAATTAATGTTAGAAATCGAGATCGTCAAACGG
>Ga0209598_10000743_pt1 | contig 26524 bp, 25 predicted proteins | sample M_140807_EF_Meta_FD_187317 | JGI IMG/M metagenome (GOLD analysis project Ga0209598, IMG submission 187317) | Freshwater microbial communities from Lake Montjoie, Canada to study carbon cycling - M_140807_EF_MetaG (SPAdes) (version 2) | ecosystem: Environmental > Aquatic > Freshwater > Lake...
GTTGCTGGAGCCATCGGCGCCAGGGGTGGAGCACCATCGACCTTCCCCCCATCGGCATGGTTCGGGGCGGGCATCTGGGCGATGGCGCCCTTCGCTCCGCCGATGGAATGGGCGGGCGGAAAAGCCCCACCCCCCTCAATCAAGACGCCACCAACGTCGAACCTGGCCGCTGGGATGAGCCCCGGCCCCGGCAGCCCTGGAGAGGACCCTGAGCCAACAACGCCGCGGGCGGCCAGGGAGGAGCCTCCACCGCCGCTGCTGCCCTCTTCGGGCGCCTGGGAGTGGCGCGGGCTGAACCAGGGGTTGTCCGTTGAAAACGCTGCTGGTTTGAGGGTTCTGGAGGGAGGAGCGGCAGCACCGCCGGGTCTGGGGCCATTCCCCTGGGGACCGGGTTCGGGTCCGCCATCTCCAGTCGCGATTCCCTCGGCCTGGGCAGGCTGATCCAGCAGGAACGCCAGGGTGAGGGCCAGCGCCACCCCCGTGAGGGCCGTCTCCAGAGACAGTCGACCACCATCCCCCTGCAGGCCGGGACTGCGTCGCCATGCCCGGATCGCTGCTGCGATGGCGTCTCCTGCCAACCATGGTCTTCACCCTGCTGTGACAGCCCGGCAGCGTGGGCCTGCGCGGGCCAATCCGGAGCGGATGCGCGGCGGCCCCAGCGCCCCCAGCTCTCCAGGAGGCCAGGTCAGCTCCGCCAGCGGATGAAGGCCCCGGGGGTCAGGTTGAGCAAGGGACAGCGGGCTGAATCCTGGCTGTCCTGAAGATCGGCAAGGGCCCTTCCCTCGGGCTCAAGGTCGGCGCTGGGGTGGCTGCGCCGGCGCACGTCGGGTGTCAACAGCAGTCCCACCGCCTGGGTGCTCGGCCAGCGGGCCATCACCATCAGCGGACCCGCCAGGTCGGCGGCGGAGAGCTGGCCGCCACCGGCAGCGCTCAGCAGCAGGGCGATGCGTGGCTGGTTCAGCAGGGCCAGCAGCCTGGGATGCTCCTCCTCCTCCAGCCGCAGACCCCGCACCCGGGCCCAGTGCCGGAGGCCATCGATCCGCTCCGCCGCTGTTCGGCTGTCGGCCTCGCCGCACCAGGCCAGCACCGCGCTGAGGCCATGGGGGCCACCGGCCTCATCGGCGCCGGCTTCGGCTCCCATCAGATGGCCCAGCTTGACCCGTTTGGCCTGCAGGTAGGCGGCGTTGTGGTCGCCGGGATCCATCACCAGCGGCACCCGGTCTTCCACCGCGAGTCCATAGCCGCCGAGGCCAGCGATCTTGCGGGGATTGTTGGTGATCAGCCGAAGCCGCCGCACCCCCAGGTCGCTGAGGATCTGGGCCCCCACGCCGTAATTGCGCAGATCGGCGGCGAAGCCGAGGCGCTCGTTGGCTTCCACCGTGTCGAGACCCCCATCCTGCAGGGAATAGGCCCTGAGCTTGTTGATCAGGCCGATGCCCCGGCCCTCCTGCCGCAGGTAGACCACCACCCCTTCGCCGGCCGCTTCGATCATGCGCAGGGCAGCCTCCAGCTGGGGACGGCAGTCGCAGCGGAGCGAACCGAAGGCATCGCCGGTGAGGCACTCGGAATGGACCCGCACCAGCACGGGTTCGCTGGCCCGCTCCGGCTCCCCCTTCACGACCGCCACGTGCTCGCTGCCATCGAGCTCATTGCGGAAGCCGATCGCCCGGAAGGTGCCGAAGGCGCTCGGCATCGCCGCCTCCGCCTGGCGACGCACAAAGCGCTCGGTGTCGAGCCGGTAGCGGATCAGATCGGCGATCGAGATCAGGCGCAGGCCGTGCTCGCGGGCGTAGTCCACCAGTTCCGGGAGCCGCGCCATCGATCCGTCGGGGTTCTGGATCTCGCAGATCACCCCGGCCGGATAGAGACCGGCCAGTCGGGCCAGGTCCACAGCGGCCTCGGTATGGCCGGCCCGCTTGAGCACACCGCCATCGCGGGCCCGCAGAGGAAAGATGTGGCCGGGGCGGCGCAGGTCCGCCGGCCGGGTGTCCGGGTGAATCGCCACCTGGATGGTGCGGGCCCGGTCGTCCGCTGAAATGCCGGTGCTCACGCCGTGCTCCGGGCCGGCATCCACGCTCACGGTGAAGGCGGTCTGGTTGCTGTCGGTGTTGCGATCCACCATCAGCGGCAGATCAAGGGCGTCGAGCCGCTCCCCCTCCATCGCCAGGCAGATCAGGCCCCGGGCCGCGGTGGCCATGAAATTGATCTGCTGGGGCGTGGCGAACTGGGCGGCGCAGATCAGATCGCCTTCGTTTTCCCGGTTTTCATCGTCCACCACCACGATCGATTCGCCGTTGCGGATCGCGGCCAGGCCATCGGCGATCGAATCGAAGCGCAGGGGAGTCGGAGGGTGGGCGCCTTCCAGCGGGGGAGGCGCCGCCGATTCCGGGCTGAGGGCCTGGGACATGGAGGCGGCTTGGACCAGGGCGAGGGGACAGGGCTGATCTGCAGTTATAGAGCCCGGTACGATCCAGCGTCCCCAGTGTCCCTCCATGACAGGCACACGCGTCGCGGTGATTGGAGCCAGCGGCTACGGCGGTCTGCAGACCCTGCGTCTGCTCCAGGATCACCCCTCCCTCACGGTGACCTTTCTCGGCGGGGAACGCAGCAGCGGCCGCCGCTGGAGTGACCTGGTGCCCTTCCTGCCCCTGCCGGGGGATCCGGTGGTGCGCAGCCCCGATCCCGAAGCGATCGCGGCGGCGGCCGATCTGGCGGTGCTGAGCCTGCCCAATGGCTTGGCGGCGGGCCTGGTGCCGGACCTGCTGGAGCGGGGCGTGAAGGTGGTGGATCTCTCCGCCGACTACCGCTACCGCTCCCTGGCCCAGTGGCAGGAGGTGTACGCGGCGGAGGCCCGACAGGTGCCCCGCAGCGACCAAGCCCTGTGCCAAGAGGCGGTCTACGGCCTGGTGGAGTGGGAGGAGGCCAGGATTCGCACCGCACGCCTGGTGGCCGCACCGGGCTGCTTTCCCACCGCCAGCCTGCTGGCCCTGCTTCCTTTCCTCCAGCAGGGGCTGATCGAACCAGCCGGCATCGTGATTGATGCCAAGACCGGCACCTCCGGCGGCGGCCGAGCCGCCAAGGAGCATCTGCTGCTGGCCGAGGCCTCCGAGGCGGTGTCCCCCTATGGCGTGGTGGGGCACCGCCACACCAGCGAGATTGAGCAGATCGCCGGCCAGGCCGCCGGGCAGCCGATCCAGCTGCAGTTCACCCCCCACCTGATGCCGATGGTGCGGGGTCTGCTCGCCACGGTGTATGCCCGTCTGCGGGATCCGGGCCTCACCGCCGATGACTGCACCACACTGCTGGAGGCCGCCTACCGCCACAGCTCCAGCGTGGCCGTGCTGCCGGTGGGCACCTATCCCTCCACCAAGTGGGTGCGTCAGACCAACCGCTGCCTGCTGTCGGTGCAGGTGGACCGCCGCACCGGCCAGCTGATCGTGATGAGCGCCATCGACAACCTGATCAAGGGCCAGGCCGGTCAGGGCGTCCAGTGTCTCAATCTGCTGGCGGGCCTGGATCCCCACGCCGGACTTCCCCAGCTGCCCTTCTATCCCTGAGCGAGCGGCAAGCGCGCCGCCGCCAGGGCCACCGCGTAAGGAAGAATCCGGTGCTCCTGGACCTGGATGCGGGCGGCGAGACGGTCGTGGTCATCCCCGGGAAGCACCGGCACCGCAGCCTGCACCAGGATCGGCCCGCCATCCACCTCCTCCACCACCAGGTGGGCGGTGCAGCCGCTGAGCGTCACCCCGGCCGCCAGGGCCTGACCGACGGCGTCAAGACCGCGGAAGCTGGGCAGCAGGGAGGGATGGATGTTGACCAGCCGGTCCGGGTAGGCCCCGATCAGCACGGGGGTCACGATCCGCATCCAGCCAGCCATCACCACCAGGTCCACCGAGGAGGCCGCGAAGCTGGTCACCACCGCCCGGTCGAGATCCTGCCGCTGACGATGGTCGCGATGGTCATGGAGCAGGCAGGGAACCCCCAGGCGGGCCGCCCGCTGGCGGGCGCCACAGGCGGGGTTGTTCACCACCAGCTGCACCACCTCGGCCACCAGCGAGCCGCTGCGGCAGGCCTGCACCAGGGCCTCGAAGTTGCTGCCGTGGCCTGAGGCCAGCACCCCGAGCCGCAGGGATCGCCCGCTTGGGGGCCAGCGCCGGGAAGGATCGCTGGATTCGTCTGAAGAGTGTGGCGTTGGCCACTGGATCGCCAGGTTTGGCTCGCTAGCGTCAGCCCACGCGGTCATGGTGCCCATGTCCCATCTCTCCATCCTGCCCACGGTGCTCCGGGATGCCGATCTCCTGGAGGCCTGCCTTCGATCGATGGGGCTGGTTCCCCAGCGCGATGCCCTGTTGCGGGGATTCGGCGACGAGCAGCGCAACGTGCTCGTGAAGATCGAGCTGGAGGGCTCGGTGAGCCTGGGGTGGTGCCGGGTTGGGGATGGCTCCCTGGCCCTGGTGGGCGATCTGCAACGCCTGAGCCGCTCCCGTTCCCTTGAGATCCTGCTTGCTCGCATCACCCGCGAATACGCGGCCCGCGAGGCGCTGCGGCAGGCCCAGCGCCACCTGGGCGATGCCATGGTCTGCATCGGAGCGTGATCCCATCGAGCGGCTCGCGCTACACCTGGACCTGAGGGATCCTCATCAGCATCTGGTGAGGGCCAGCCTTCGCTTCACACCCCGAACCCCAACCGTTCGCCTGCGGCTGCCGGGGTGGACCCCCGGCTCCTATCTGATCCGCGACTACGTGCGCACCCTGGAGGATCTTCAGGCGTGGCAGAGCGAAGAACCGCTGGCGGTGGATCGGCTCGAACCAGCCTGCTGGCAGCTGCGCTGCAGCCAAGGCGAGCCCCTGGAGGTGCGCTGGCGCATCCTGGCCACCGAGCTTTCGGTGCGCACCTGCCACCTCAACGCCGACCACGGCTTTCTTGCCCTGGCCGGCGTGGCGCTCCAGGTGGAGGGCGAGCGCTGGAGCCCGATCCGGCTCAGCCTCCACCTCCCTGATGGTTGGCACCCCTTTCTTTCCCTACCCGCCGATGGCGAGGGGGGGTGGCTCGCCCGGGATTTCGATCAGCTGATCGACACTCCGCTCGAGGCGGGCCCCCACCTCAGCCATGGCTTCACGGTGGCGGGGGTGCCGCACCGCTGGGTGGGTTGGGGGGAGGATCTGGTGCGGGCCGATCCGGCCTGGCTGGTGGATGTGGAGAGGGTCTGCCTGGCCTGCTGCCGCCTGATGGGGGTGGATCGGCCAGCCAGCGATGACTACCTCTTCGTGCTCCATCTCCTCAACCAGGGCTATGGCGGACTGGAGCACCACGACGCCACGGTTCTGCAGTTCGGTCGCCTGACGCTGGCCCAGCCCGAAGGGCGCCGCAAGCTGCTCCAACTGGTGGCCCACGAGTATCTGCACCAGTGGAACGTGCGGCGCCTGCGGCCCGCCGAGCTCAGCCCGATCGATTACGACCGCGCCACGGTGGTTCCCAGCCTCTGGTTCGCCGAGGGCATCACCAGCTATTACGACCAGTTCCTGCCACTGGTGGCGGGCCTCAGCGAGGAGAAGCACCTGCTGGAGGATCTCGGGGCCGATCTCTCCCGCTACCGCCTCACCCCCGGCCGGGCCGTTCAATCCCTCCGCCGCAGCAGCGAGGAGGCCTGGGTGAAGCTCTACCGCCCTGATCCCCATGCGGCGGATTGCCAGGTGAGCTACTACCTCAAGGGGGCCGTGCTCGCCCTGGTGCTGGATCTGCACCTGCGCCGTCACGGCTCGGCCCTGGCGGCGGTGCTCAGGGATCTATGGCGCAGCCACGGGGTGATGGAGCGGGGCTATCGCTGGGCCGATCTGGTGGCGGCCTTTGTGGCCCACGCCGCTGATCTGTCCACTTTGCTGCCGATCTGGTTGGAAAGCGAGGAAGATCCACCTCTGGAAAGCTATCTGCAGGACGTGGGGTTGGTGCTGTCTCCGGAAACATCGCCCGGTCCCAGTCCTGGATGGCAGATCGAATCCGCTGGCACCGCCCTGGCACGGGTGGCCCGGGGTGGTGCCGCTGAGCGGGCCGGCCTTCAGGTGGGTGATGAGCTACTGGCGCTCAACCAGCAGCGGCTCCGCAGCCCCGAGGATGTCCGCCGCGCTCTGATGGCCTGTTGTCCCCCGGCCTCCCCCATCGATCTCCTCTACTGCCGCGATGCCTTGGTGCGGCAAACCACGCTGACCTGTGACCCCCCGGCCATCGAGCGCTGGCGCCTCGCGATCGATCCCGCCGCTCCGGCCAGCGCCGCCGCCGCCCGGTCCCGCTGGCTTGCCGTGGTGCCATGAACGCGGAAACGCGCCGTCCCCTTCTGCTGGCGATCGCCGCCGCTTCCGTGCTCACGGTGGGTGGGCTGGCCTGGCTGGCCCGGGGACTGTTCGCTCCGGCGGAACCTGTGGGGAGCCCCTCGCTGCTGGAATGGCTCAACGACAGCCGCCAACCTGGAACGGAGAAACCCGAACGGCAGCAGCGGGTGCCTGCACCGCCGGCCCACGAGGCCTGGATCTCCCCTCTTCGTCAGACCTGTCCGCTCCGCGAACCGGCCCTGCAGAAACGCCTCGGCAGCCTGTTGGCGGAGCTGGATCGGCGCCGCCGGCGCGTCCCGATCGACCCCTCCAACTACGGTCAGCGCTACAAGCGTGATGTTTACGGCAACCGGCTCGATCCGACCCCCCGGATGGTGGTGCTCCATGAAACGGTTTATGGACTGAGTTCAGCCCTCAACACCTTCCGCACTCCCCACCCCAACGATGACGACCAGGTGAGCTACCACACCCTGATCGGCCAGAACGGGGCGATTGTCGACACGGTTGACCCCTCTCGACGGGCCTTCGGGGCTGGTCATTCCGCCTTCCAGGGCCGCTGGGCGGTCACCAGCCGCCGGGTGAGCGGCTCGATCAACAACTTCGCGCTCCACCTCAGCCTGGAATCTCCCCTCGATGGCGAGAACGAGGCCCCCGGCCACAGCGGTTACACCTCGGCCCAGTACGACGCCGCAGCGGTGGTGTTGGCCGACTGGATGCGCCGCTATCCAATCCCCGTGGAGGCGATCACCACCCATCGACATGTGGACATGGGCCGGGAGCGGGCCGATCCTCGCAACCTCGATTGGAGCCAGCTGCGCCGCCGTCTCGCGGCCCTGGGTGTGATCTGCTGAACGCCCTGGGTGTCAGATGAGCGGCGAGATCTGACGGTTGCGGCTGCCGTAGATCAGGGCATGCAGTTCGGGATCCTGCATGTAGCGAAGAATGCGTCCGGGGTAATCGAGCTTGCCGTTGTGCAGATAGGCCAGGGTGGCCAGTCCCTTGGCATCGCGGTGGGAGGCGCTGGCCATCAGCACGCGATGGCGGGGGAGGCCCAGGTCGTTGCTGAGGCGTGCGAACGCACCCACCAGCAGGGCAACGTTCCGATCGGGATCGAGCAGTTCCAGGCGGGCCTGATCCAGTTCGGCTTCCGTGGCGTCTGGAGAGAGCAATCCCTGCTTCACCATCTCCCCGAGGCTGAGCTGGGCGGGCCCGTGGGTGCTGAACAATCCCGACTGGGCGGCCAGGGGAGTGTTTTCGCCAGGCTTGGCATGCTGCAGCTCATCGAAAAGCACAGCGGCCACGAGCATCGGATTGATGTTCTGTCGCCGCGATTCCGCCAGAATCACCGGGCGAAGCGCCTCGATGCTGTCGAGGGTGTGGCTGCGCAGGGGCTGCAGGTTGTCGAGGCCTTCGGTGAAGAGCTGGGCCAGCTTCGGCTGGGGGCCGTGCACGCCGAAGCGGCGGTTGAGGGCCCGCAGTTCCTCGGTGCTGAAGTCGAGGGGATCGGGGCGCAGGCCCTCCGTGGGGGAGGCCAGCTGGGGGGAGGCCACCGGGGTGCTGCCCACCGAGGGGGCCTCATGGAAGAGAACAGGCCGATAGAAGGCGCTGACGGTGCTCCGCACCAAATGGCCGCTCACCAGGACCAGCGAGGCCAGCACCAGCAGCCTCAGCGGCCGGCCGGCCGACCGCATTCCAGGCCTCCAGGCGCGTGCAGGCAAGCGGAACCGGGGTGGCATGACCAGGGCGGTTGGGCAAGGAAATGTTCAACTATTTTCCAATAGTTTTCCGCTTTGTTCGGCGGATCGGTTCGGTCTGTGGGGTGGACCACACAGCCGCCCTCCCCAGCGTCTCCACCGCTTCCCAACCCCCCCTGGGATCGGCTTGGATGCGGCGGCAGGGCTCCCCGGAGAGCCAGAGCACCCGCCGCCGCCATGCCGCTCCCCTCCTCTGCCAATGATCACGATCCCAAGGTTGGCGACAGCGCCGGCCTCTGGCAGCGTTTCTGCGCCCTTCTCTGGCATGACCCGCAGCTGGGAATCTGGCTGGATGTGAGCCGCATGGCCCTCGCCGAGGCCGATCTTGAGAACCTCGAGCCCCGCTTCGCCGGTGCCTTCGCCGCCATGGAAGCCCTGGAGGGCGGGGCGATCGCCAACGCCGATGAACAGCGTCAGGTGGGGCATTACTGGCTACGCAATCCTTCCCTGGCCCCCGATCCACAGACCGGGGCGCTGATCGCCACCGAAACCGACCGGATCGAGAGCTTCGCCGCCGATCTGCTTGCTGGGCGGATCCTCACACCTGCCGGCAAGCCGTTCACCGATGTGCTGTGGATCGGCATCGGCGGCTCGGGCCTGGGGCCGCTGCTGATGATTCGCGCCCTGCAGCAGGAGGGGCGTGGTCTGCCCTTCCATTTCTTCGACAATGTCGATCCCCAGGGGTTCAGCCGCACCCTCGGCGCCCTCGGCGAACGCCTGCTCACCACCCTGGTGGTGGTGGTGAGCAAATCCGGCGGCACGCCGGAGCCCCGCATCGGCATGGAACAGGCCCGGGCGCGCCTCGAATCCCTCGGTGGCACCTGGGCGCGTCAGGCGGTGGCCGTCACCATGGTCGGCAGCCAGCTCGATGGTCTCGCCCTGGCGCAGGACTGGCTGGCCCGCTTTGACCTGCCCGACTGGGTGGGCGGCCGCACCAGCATCACCGGGGCGGTTGGCCTCCTACCCGCCGCCCTGATCGGCGCCGACCTGCGCGGCTTTCTGGCGGGTGCCGCCGCCATGGACACCCTCACCCGGGTGCCCTCCCTGCGCAGCAACCCCGCCGCCCTGATGGCGGCCGCCTGGTATGTGGCCGGCGATGGGCGGGGGCGCCGCGACCTGGTGGTGCTGCCCTACCGCGATCGACTGGAGGTGTTCAGCCGTTACCTGCAGCAACTGGTGATGGAGTCCCTGGGCAAGGACCGCGACCGTCAGGGCCAGACCGTGCACCAGGGCCTGGCGGTTTACGGCAACAAGGGCTCCACCGATCAGCACGCCTACGTGCAGCAACTGCGCGATGGCCTCGACAATTTCTTTGTGACCTTCATCGAGGTCCTCGACAATCCCGCCGACATCGCGCCGATCGCCGGCGAGCGCCCCGAGGATTTCCTGGAGGGATTTCTGCAAGGCACCAGGGCTGCCCTGGCGGAGGGTGGTCGGCAAAGTCTCACCATCACGCTGCAACGCTTCGATGCCGCCGCCCTCGGTGCCCTGATCGCCCTCTTCGAGCGGGCGGTCGGCCTCTACGGGGAACTGATCGACATCAACGCCTACCACCAGCCGGGCGTGGAAGCAGGCAAGAAGGCGGCCGCTGAGGTGCTGGCCCTGCAGTCGCGGCTGGAGGAGCTGCTCGCCGATGGCGGCGAGCGGAGCCTGGAGGCCCTGGGCTCCTCCCTGGGCCTCTCCTCTCCGGAGCCCCTGTTCTGGATCCTCAGGCACCTCTGCCACAACAGCCGCGGCTATCGGGCCGAGGGCCACTGGGGTGAGCCTGCCAGCCTGCGCTTCCGCCACGACAAGGGCTGAACCCGCTGGTGGCGGGTGTCCGTGGGTTGCCGGTGGATTGGTAGCGGTTGCCACCACGCCCAGGGAACAGCCGCCACACCATGGCCTGGCGGACACGATTTCTAGGGTTCCGGTTCACGAGCCTTCGGGCTCCTGGGTGTCAGGTCCGAGAGAAATCCCATGGAGCCTGCCCAGCAGTTTCCATGACACGGAGGGATAAAAGCCCGGGAGGCCGCCAACCACCACCCTCCCCATCCCCATGGCCGCAAGTTCCGGACCTCCCACCGAGGAGAGCTTTGAGCGTTTGCATCCTTCGGAAGGCCTGAAGGCCCTCGAGAAGGAGGCAAGGCTGCCCCTCACCGGCTGGCAGCGGGAGGTGGATCAGGGTCTGCGCCTGGGCCTCGAGGCTGCCCCGAGCATCGTGGATCGCCGCATTCCCACCTTCTCGCGGGGCGAGCTGCCCCACTACGCGGGGATCAATACCTTCATGAAGGCCCCCTATCTCGAGGATGTGCACCGCGTCGGTGAGTTCGATGTGGCCATCCTTGGGGTTCCCCACGACAGTGGCACCACCTATCGCCCCGGCACCCGTTTCGGTCCCCAGGGCATCCGCAGGATTTCAGCGCTTTACACCCCCTATAACTACGAGATGGGCGTGGATCTGAGAGAGCAGATCACCCTCTGCGATGTGGGAGATATCTTCACGATTCCGGCCAACAACGAAAAGAGTTTCGATCAGATCTCCAAGGGGGTTGCCCACGTTTTTGCCAGCGGCGCCTTCCCGATCATTCTCGGCGGTGACCACTCGATCGGCTTTCCCACGCTGCGGGGTGTGTGCCGCCATCTGGGTGACAAGAAGGTGGGCATCATTCACTTTGATCGTCATGTCGACACCCAGGAAACAGACCTGGATGAACGCATGCACACCACCCCCTGGTTTCACGCCACCAACATGGCCAACGCCCCGGCCGAAAATCTCGTGCAGCTTGGCATCGGCGGTTGGCAGGTGCCGCGCGAAGGCGTGAAGATCTGCCGGGAGCGGGGCACCAATGTGCTCACCGTGACCGACATCTGCGACATGGGCCTGGAGGCGGCGGCCCGTTACGCGATCGAACGGGCCACCGATGGCACCGATTGCGTTTACATCTCCTTCGACATCGATTGCATCGATGCTGGCTTTGTGCCGGGTACCGGCTGGCCGGAACCGGGCGGCCTGTTGCCGAGAGAGGCCCTGAAGCTGCTGGAGCTGATCGTGCGCAACGTGCCGGTCTGCGGCCTGGAGGTGGTGGAGGTGTCGCCGCCCTACGACATCAGCGACATGACCTCGCTGATGGCCACCCGCGTGATCTGCGACACCATGGCCCACCTGGTGGTGAGCGGCCAGTTGCCGCGCCGCCAACCCCCCGGCTGGCTGCACCCGGTCGGCAACCTGCAGGTCGATCAGCGCTGGAGGTAGGGCCATGCATGAAGTCGACATGACCCGCGCCCTGCTGCTGGCGATGGAACGCTGGAAGGAGGGCCATACGCCCCAGCAACCCCAGGTGGGCCGGGTGCATCTGGAGGTGGGCGCCTTCACGTGTGTGGAACCGGAGCAGCTCCGCCACACCTGGGGGGTCGCCATCAGAACCACCTGGCTGGAGGGCGCGGATCTGGCCATCGAACCGGTGGCCCTGGTGGGACGCTGCCTGGGTTGCCAGGCCACCTACAGCCCGGACGCGGCGCGGGGTTACCGCTCGCCCTGCTGCGATCACCCGATGGAGGAGATCGTGCGGGGCCGGGAGCTGCGCATTCGCAGCGTGGACTACCACCTGCCGGAGCTTCCATTGGCGCCTGAACCGCTGGGGTTGACGCCGCACCGCGCCGCCGCTGCCGCCAGCGCATCCATCCCGACTTTTTCCACCCCCTGATCGCCATGCACATGCCCCTCGAAGACAACCTGGGTCTGAACCTGCTGGCGGCCAACCAGCACCAGGCCAGCCACAACCGCGAGCATTTCGATGCCTGGAACCTGCTCTGTCTCAACGTGATGAGCAGCCCGGGTGCCGGCAAGACCTCCCTGCTGGAGCGCACCCTGGCCCAGCTCTCCTCCACCTATGCCATGGCGGTGCTGGAGGGGGACATGACCACCCAGCTCGATGCCGAGCGGTTGGAGGCGGTGGGCATCCCGGTGGTGCCGATCACCACCGGCCGCTCTTGCCATCTCGATGCCGCCATGGTGAGCGGCGGCCTGCGGATGCTGCGGCAGCGGCTCGATCCGGCCAGCCTCGATCTGCTCTGGGTCGAAAACGTGGGCAACCTGGTCTGCCCGGCCGAGTTTGAGGTGGGCGAACACCGCAAGGTGGCCCTGCTCAGCGTCACCGAAGGCGAAGACAAGCCCCTCAAATACCCGGTGATGTTCCGCGAGGCGGACTGCGTGCTGATCACCAAGACCGACCTGCTGCCCTACCTGCCCGTTGCGGTGGAGCGGATCGAGGAGCACATCCGTCAGGTCAACCCCCGCTGCCAGGTGTTGCGGGTCTCGGCCAGCAACGGCGAGGGCCTGGAGTGCTGGCACCAGTGGCTGGGCGATCAGGTGGCCCTTCAGCGCAGCCTCGCCTCGCCGGCCGCACGCCTCCTGGCCATCCCCTGACGGCCCCGTCGGCGCCTCCCGCTCTCGCCTCTCTCCCCGAACCGCACCCTGACTTTTTCCCCCGCCCCACCATGACCGCTCCCCGTTCCCGCCAACCCAACCCCCGGATTCGCTCCCTCTCTGCCCTGCTGCTGGCCGGCGTGATTGCCGGCGGCCTGGGCGGCTGCACCAAAACCGGGCCGACCACCAGCGAAGCCCCGGTGCGGATCGGCTACAGCGCCTGGCCCGGTTGGTTCCCCTGGAAGGTGAGCGAGGAGAAGGGGCTGTTCACCGCCGCCGGGGTGCCGGTGGCCCTCACCTGGTTCGATGGCTACCTCGATTCGATCAACGCCCTCAACGCCGGCCAGCTCGATTGCAACAGTCAGACCCTCGGCGACACGATCTCCTCGGTGGCCGGCGGCGCCGACCTCCAGGTGGTGCTCACCAATGACATCTCCAGCGGAAACGACCAGATCATCGCGGCGCCCGGCATCCGCAGCGTGGCCGACCTGAAGGGCAAGAAGGTGGCTGCCGAGCAGGGAACGGTGGATCACTACCTGCTGCTGCTTGGCCTCAAGAAGGCCCGCATCTCCGAGAAGGAGATCACCTTCGTGCCCCTGGAAACGGGAGCGGCGGCGGCGGCCTTCGTGGCCGGCAAGGTGGATGCGGTGGGCGTGTTCGCCCCCTTCACCACCCAGGCCCTCAAGCGCCCAGGCAGCACCACCCTCTACAGCTCCAAGGACTTCCCGGGCGCGATCAGCGATCACCTGGTGTGCAACCGCGACTTTGTGGCCAAGAACCCCGAAAAGGTGCAAAAGATCGTGAACAGCTGGTTCGCCACCCTGCGCCAGATCAAGGCCGAGCCGGCCCCCTCCCTGGCAATCCTGGCCAAGCGCGCCGGGGTGAGCGAGGCCGATTACAGGGCCTACGACGCCGGCACGACGATCTACAGCCTGGAGAAGAACCGCGAGGTGTTCAAGCCCGGCACCACGATGACCTCCCTGCCCTTTGCGGCCGAGCAGATCAGCGCCTTCCTCCAGGCGGTCGGGCTGGCCAAGACGGCACCGAAGCTTGATGGGCTTCTCGACCCGCGGTTCGTGAATGCCGCGAACTGATCCCCCTTCCCTGCCCATGGCGCCGTTCAACGTCCAGGTGCCCCGGCGGCTGCGCCGGTTGATCCGGCATCCCTGGTTCCTTGGGGTGGCCGGCATCGCCGTGCTGCTGGTGCTCTGGAGCGTGGTGGCGGGCCTCGGTGTGGTGGATCGCCTCTTTCTGCCAACACCCGCGGCGGTTCTGGCGGCGGGCCGGGAGGAGGCGGCCAGTGGTGATCTCTGGCGCGACATCGGCGCCAGTGTGCTGCGGGTGCTGGGGGGCTTCGGCCTCTCGGCCCTGGTGGCCCTGCCCCTGGGGATCGCCATGGGCGCGAACGCCACCCTCTGCCGTTTGCTGGAGCCGCTGCTGGCCCTGCTGCGCTACATGCCCGCGCCGGCGTTCATTCCGCTGCTGATCATCTATTTCGGCCTGGGTGAGCTGCCGAAGGTGCTGCTGATCTTCATCGGCACCCTGTTCTTCAACACCCTGATGATCATGGATGCGGTGAAATTCGTGCCGCGGGAGCTGCTGGAAACCACCCTCACGCTCGGGGGGCGGCGCCGCGATCTCTTGCTGCGGGTGATCACCCCCTTCATCGCGCCCCAGGTGCTGGATGCCTTTCGCATCAACATGGCCGCCGCCTGGAATCTGGTGATCGTGGCCGAGCTGGTGGCGGCCGACAACGGCCTGGGCAAGCGGATCAGCCTGGCCCAGCGCTTTCTGCGCACCGACCAGATCTTTCTGGGCCTGATCGTGATCGGCCTGATCGGGTTGTTGATCGATCTCAGCTTCCGGCTGCTGATGCGCCGCAGCTGCGCTTGGGCCAACTGAGCGCCATGGAACTGGTTCTCGATTCGGTCTGCAAACGTTTCGGGGAGGGACGTGCCGCTCAGCTGGTGCTCGATCGGATCAGCTTCACCCTGCACACCGGCCAGTTCCTGGCGTTGCTGGGCAGCTCGGGGTCGGGCAAGTCCACCCTGATGCGCCTGGTGGCCGGGCTGGAGGCCCCCAGCAGCGGCAGCCTCAGTCTCGATGGGGTGCCGATCCGCGGGCCGGGGTCGGATCGGGGCATGGTGTTTCAGAAGTACAGCCTCTATCCCTGGCTCACTGCCGCCCAGAATGTGGCCTTCGGGATGGAGCTCAAGGGGCTGGAGCGCGGCGTGATCCGGGAGCGCACGGCCTTCTACCTCGATGTGGTGGGGCTTGCTGACGCAGCCCGGCGGCTGCCGCGGGAGCTCTCCGGCGGCATGCAGCAGCGGGTGGCCATCGCCCGGGCCCTGGCGGCCGAGCCGCGGCTGCTGCTCCTCGATGAGCCCTTCGGCGCCCTCGATCTGCAGATCCGCGAAGCGATGCAGGAGTTTCTCCATGGCCTCTGGCAGCGCACCGGGCTTTCCGTGCTGCTGATCACCCACGACATCGACGAGGCCCTGCTGCTGGCCCAGCAGGTGCATGTGCTGGCCCCCCGGCCCGGCCGAATCGTGGAGAGCCTCACCCTCGATCTCGACAAGGGCGATCTGCGCCAGCTACGGCTCTCCGCTCCCTTCCAGAACCTGCGGCACCGTCTTGCCGACACGCTGCGTCAGCTGGATCGCGATCCGGCTCCAGGCCCCTGAGCACTCACAACGCACCACCCCTGAGGATGGAGCGGGCAGCGATTCTGAGCCCGATCGCAGTGGTGGGCGATCCGTTCAGGCCGGCGGATCCTGCCAGAGCTCGGGTGGGAGATTGAGGTACACCGCCTCGCGGAACAGCGCCTGTTTGGCCTGTGCGTCGCCCTGGCTCTGGGCGAGGGCAAAGCGCTCACGCAACGAAGCGATCAGGGTCTGCCGGCGGCGATCGGGCCCGGTGTCGGCTGGGTCGGGGGCTGGGGAGTGGGGGGCCATGCCGTTGGGGGATGGGTGAACTTCGGCCATCAAGGGAAGCGGTGAGGCTGGGCGGTGCTCCCGGTCACGGCACCAGGTTCACCAGCTTGCCGGGCACCACGATCACCCGGCTCGGCGGCTTGCCCTCCAGCCAGCGGGCGGCAACCTCGCTCTCCAGGGCGAGTTTCTCCAGGGTGGCCCTGTCGGCATCGGCGGGCACCTCAAGGCTTCCCCGCACCTTGCCCTTGATCTGGATCACCAGCGGGATGGTGTCGCGCAGCAGGGCCTCGGGATCGGCCACAGGCCATCGCTCCCGGTGGACGCTGCCGGAACCCCCGAGTTTCTGCCAGAGCTCCTCGGCCAGATGGGGGGCAAAGGGGGCAAGCAGCGTCAGCAGACTGGCGAGAGCCTCCCTGGCGACACCATCCCCGCAGGCTTCCAGGTGGTCGCCCATGGCATTGCTGAGCTTCATCAGTTCGGACACGGCGGTGTTGAACTGGTAATCGCCGCTCAGGTCATCACTGATGGCGGCGATGGCGGTGTGCACCGCCCGGCGCAGCTCCCGTTCGGCCGTTGACAGCTCTGCCGTTGACTGCGCTGCATCTGAGAGTTCTTCGTCCTGTATGACCTCGAGGCGCAACCCCCGCTCCAGGGCGCCCTCCACCAGCCGCCAGATCCGCTGCAGGAAACGAAACTGTCCCTCCACATCGGCGTCATCCCATTCGAGATCCTTCTCGGGCGGCGCCTTGAAAAGGATGAACATGCGGGCGGTGTCGGCGCCGTAACGGTTGATCACGGCAGCCGGATCGACACCGTTGTACTTCGATTTCGACATCTTCTCGAAGAACACCTCAAGAACCTCACCTGTGCGCGGATCACGGGGATCGGTGGCATCACTCACCTCGGCGGGGGCGATGTATTTGCCACTCTGGGTGTTCTTGTAGGTGATGCCCTGCACCATGCCCTGGGTGAGAAGGCGGGTAAAGGGTTCATCAAAACCGAGCAGACCCCGATCCCGCAGCACCTTGGTGAAGAAACGCGCATAAAGCAGATGCAGGATTGCGTGCTCGATGCCCCCCACGTATTGATCCACCGGCAGCCAATGGTCCACCTTGGATCGGGCGAAGGGCAGTGCGCTGTTGTGGGGATCGCTATAGCGCAGGAAATACCAACTCGAACACATGAACGTGTCCATCGTGTCGGTCTCCCGCCGGGAGGGGGCGCCGCAGCAAGGGCAGGCCACCTTCACCCAACTCTCCAGCTGGGCCAGGGGCGAGGCGCCCTTGCCGCTGAAGGCCACCTGGCGGGGCAGCTCCACCGGCAACTGCTCGACCGGCACCGGCACCACCCCGCAGCTCGCGCAGTGGATCACCGGGATCGGGCAGCCCCAGTAGCGCTGGCGGGAGATCAGCCAGTCGCGCAGGCGGTATTGCACCTTGCCCCGCCCCCATCCTTCGGCCTCGGCGGCGGCGGTGATTGCGGCCTTCGCCGCGACGCTGGCCTGGCCGTTGAACCGCCCTGAATCAATCAGCACACCGGGCTCCGTCCAGACCCCCCCCTCAATCCCGTGGGCATCGCCGCCCGCCGGGATGATCACCTGACGCACCGGCAGCTCATGGCGGCGGGCGAAGAGAAAGTCCCGCTGGTCGTGGGCAGGCACCCCCATCACGGCGCCGGTGCCGTAGTCGGCGAGCACATAATCGGCGATCCAGAGGGGCACCACCTCGCCGTTGGCCGGGTTGCGCACCGACGCCCCGATCGGCACACCCCGCTTGGGTCCGTCTTCGGCGGTACGTTCCTGCTCGCTCTGGCGGCTCACCAGATCGCAGAAGGCCTCAACGGCGATGGCCTGCTCAGGCGTGGTGAGTCGGGCCACCAGGGGGTGCTCCGGTGCCAGCACCACATAGCTCACCCCGAACAGCGTGTCGGGGCGGGTGGTGAACACGGTGATCGATTCGCCGGTGGGTTCGCCGCCCCCATCGACCACCGCAAAATCAAGCTCGGCACCCGTGGAGCGGCCGATCCAGTTGGCCTGCATGGTGCGCACCCGCTCGGGCCAGCCCTCCAGCTTGGGCAGATCGTCGAGAAGCTGATCGGCATAGGCGGTGATCTTCAGGAACCACTGCCGCAGCTGGCGCTTCTCCACCAGGGCGCCGGAGCGCCAGGAGCGGCCCTCCCCATCCACCTGCTCGTTGGCCAGAACCGTCTGGTCCACCGGATCCCAGTTCACCGTGGCCTCGCGCCGGTAGGCCAGCCCCGCTTCCAGGAACTGCAAGAAGAGCCACTGGGTCCAGCGGTAGTAGTCGCTGTGGCAGGTGGTCACCTCCCGCTGCCAGTCGATCGACAGGCCGAGCTGGCGCAACTGCTCGCGCATCGCGGCAATGTTGCGGTCGGTCCATTCACCGGGTTCGACACCGCGCTCAATCGCGGCGTTCTCCGCCGGCAGGCCGAAGGCATCCCAGCCCATCGGGTGAAGAACGCGATGGCCGCGCATGCGGGCGTTGCGGGCGATCACATCGGTGATCACGTAGTTGCGCACATGCCCCATGTGCAGGGTTCCCGAGGGATAGGGGAACATCGAGAGGGCAAAAAAGGGAGTTCCCGCGCTGTCTTCGCATTCCTCCGGAGTGCTGTCCAGGCCCTGCTCGGCCCAGGCCCGCTGCCAGCGGCTCTCAATCAGCTCGGGCCGGTACCGGCTCGCTTCGGTCACGGAGGCAAGGCAGGGGACGGGTCCCGATCGTGCCACAGGGCATCAGCTCAGCAGCCGCAGCAGCACGATCATCCGGCGGTTCACCATCAGCAGGGGCCGGTCGGACTCCTGCTGGATGGCCAGAAAATCGGCGTCCTGCCAGCGGATCGTGCCCTGCAGGCGCTGCCCCCCCTCGAGTTCGAGGTGCACCAGCGCCGCGTCACGGATTAGATCCTGCAGGTGTCGGACGCTCGGGGAGGTGGTGTCGAGCCGGGGGCCGCGTTGCTCGAAGAAGCTCTGCATAGGATCGGTGGGTCGGACGGTGGAAAGGATCGGTGCTCCAGTTCAGCAAGTATCAGGGACTCGGCAATGATTTCCTGCTACTGGATGGCCGCGATCTGGAAGATGGAGAGAAAGCCTTCGGCCTGGAGCCGGACGCTGTGCGCCGTCTCTGCGACCGTCGCTTCGGTGTGGGCGGCGACGGCGTGATCCTGGCACTGCCGCCCCGGGAAGCCGGCGAGTTGCGGATGCGCATCCTCAACGCCGATGGCAGCGAAGCGGAGATGTGCGGCAATGGCATCCGCTGTCTGGCCCGGTTCCTGGCCGACAGCGATGGGGATGGGCCCGGCCGCTCCTGGCGGGTGGAAACGCTGGCCGGAATGATCGTGCCGGAGCTCCAGGCCGACGGCACCATCCTGGTGGATATGGGCGCGCCCTTCCTCGAGCCGGCAACGGTGCCCACCACCCTGCCGGTGGGGCCCGCTGGCTTGCCCCAGGGAGACCTGGAGGTGGAGGGGATGACCTGCACGGTGGCGGCCGCCGGCATGGGCAACCCCCATGTGGTGATTCCGGTGGAGGACGTGGAGGCCGTTGATCTGGAGCGCCTGGGCGCCGCCCTGGAGATCCATCCCGCCTTCCCGGCCCGCACCAATGTGCATTTTGTTCAGGTTCTGCGTCCTGACCATCTGGTGATGCGGGTGTGGGAGCGGGGCGCGGGCCCCACCCTGGCCTGCGGCACCGGCGCCTGCGCCACCCTGGTGGCCTGCCACCTGCTCGGGCTGTGTGAGGGACGGGCCCAGGTGGATCTGCCGGGCGGCCCCCTGTGGATCACCTGGGAGGGGCCCGGTGCTTCGGTAATCATGCGGGGCCCGGCCGAGGCCGTATTCGACGGTGTGGTGGTGCCCGGCCTGCTGGGGGGGGATGGGCCCGAGGTGCCGCCGCCTTCCGCCGCAGGCGACGCCCCCGCAGTGGCCCATCCGGGTGCGGGTGGTGGGCCTGCCACCGCGGGCACCCCCTTGCCCCCTGCGGCGCCGTTGATCGATTGCGCCACCGCCTGTGTGAATGGCTGCCTGCGGCCTGAGGCCTGCAGCAGCGCCGAGGCCCGGGCCCGGGTGGCGGCCCTGCTGGAGGGGCGCTCCCTCGACGAACTGGTGGCCCTGGCGGCCAATGGCGTGGAACGGCGGGCCCTGGACGGTCCGGGCGCTGATGGCTCCCGCTGAACCGCCGCCGGATCTCTCGGGCTATCTCGATGCCTGCGCCACCAGTCCCCCCACGGAGGGGGTGATGCGGGTGATGGCGGAGGTTCAGCGCTCGGCCTGGGGAAATCCCTCCAGCCTGCACGGCTTCGGCCTGCGGGCCTCCGAGAGTCTTGAACGCAGCCGCGAGCGCCTGGCCGGGTTCCTGGGGGCCAGCCACCACGATCTGATCTTCTGCTCCGGGGCGAGCGAGGCCATCCACCTGGCGCTGCTGGGTCAGGCCGCGACGCTGGCTCCGGGTCGGCTGGTGATCACTCCGGTGGAGCACCCCGCCACGGTTGCGGCCGCGGAGCAACTCCAGCGCCAGGGCTGGGAGGTGGCCGCGCTGCAGGTCGATCACCGCGGCCTGATCGACCTGCAGGCCCTTGCCCAGCTGTTGGTGCCCCCGACGCGACTGGTGTCGCTGATCTGGGGCCAGAGCGAGGTGGGCACGCTCCAGCCGATTGCTGCGGCGGGCCGCCTCTGCAGGACCGCCGGCATCCCCCTGCACGTGGACGCGGTGCAGGTGGTGGGTCACCGGAACGTGAACCTGGATGCCCTCGCCATCGACCTGCTGACCTGCACGGCCCACAAGCTGGGCGGACCGCGGGGCATTGGTCTGCTGGTTCGCCGGCGGGGTGTCCCCCTGCAGCCCCAGATCAGTGGGGCCCAGGAAGGCGGGCTGCGGGGTGGCACGGAGGCGACCGTGCTGGCGGCGGGGTTTGCCCAGGCCCTGGAGGAGGCCCTCGAACGGCTCGGCCGCCATGGTGGCCGGGATCCCCTGGCGGATCTGCGCGACCCCCTGCTGGAGCGCCTGCTGGCTTTGCCGGGCGTGGAGCGCAGTGGTCCCGCTCCGCACGACCCGGACCTGCGCCTGCCGCATCACATCAGCCTGGTGATGCGCGGCGAAGCCGGAACACCCCTTTCGGGCCGGGATCTGGTGCGGGCTCTCTGGCGCCAGGGTCTGGCGGTGAGTAGCGGCTCGGCCTGCAGCGCCCTCGCCGCTGCAGGCTCCTCCGGCGCTGGAAGCCCGGTGCTCAGGGCCCTGGGTTACCCCGGGCCGCTCTGCGCCAGTGGGCTGAGGATCAGCCTCGGTCCCTGGCTCCATTCCGTGGATCTCGAACGGGTGCCCGAAGCCCTGGAGCGGGCGCGCAGGGAGCTGGAGAGCATCGCGGCGGGCCATTAAGGTCCAGGCTCCCGCGAGGTTCGGCCGATGCTCCCCCCCGACCTTCAAACGGCCGAGACCGAAGCCCTCGCGGCGCTCCGTTCGGCCCTGGCGGTTTCAGCCCGCGGTCGCTGGACCCTGGAGCTGCGCTTCGAAGGCCTGCGGCTGCTGCCGGTGGTGCTGCGGCTGGCCGGGGAACTGCAAGCCAGCGGCATGGCGATCCAGCTGCTGTTTCCGGATGCCGGCGCCGCCGCGCTGGCCCGCCGCGATGGGCCGGACCTCGCAGACCGCATCGCCACCTTCGCCGACCATCAGCGCTCCCAGGCGGTCACCCCAAGCGGAGACGACAGCCCGGCCAACGTGCTGATCCTGGTGGGCGCCAGCCAGGCGGAGTACGCCAGCGTGGAGAGCGTCTGCCAGGCCCATCCAGGCCGGGCGGTGCTGGTGAATCCGGCGCTCGAGGATGCCGCCGTGGGCATCGGCAGCGTGGGCCGGGAGCGGCGGCGCGGCTTCCTGGCCGGCTGGGAGGCGGCCTATGCCCTGATTCCCCTCACCGGATCGGCCCTGCGCCGGGCTCACCCCCACGACTGGGAGCTCTACCGCCTGGATCCCGATGGCTACCGGCTGGCGGCCAGCTTCGACCACAGGCCCGATGGGGAGGAACGGGATGGGGCGCTCGAGGGCGGCGGATCCGGCGGCATCGGCATGACCCTGCGCTCGGTGGACCGTCTGCTGGATGGCCTCCAGCGCTGAGGGCGCCGGCGCGCCCCTTGGCGGGCTGGTGTCCACCCGGTGATCTGCTTACACTTCGCGAACTTTCCTGCCCCCATGAATTCCACCCCTCCCTCCGGCAGACCGTTCACGCCTCTGGATGGGGCGGCGGCCGTTGCCGTGGGCCTGGCCGCTGTTGGGGTTCTGTGGAGTCCCAAGCTCAGCGGCGCCGTGGCCAAGGCCACCGGGGGGCTGCGTCCTGTGACCGTGACCGTGGACGTGCGGGGGGTACCCAGCGCCGATCCCCAGAGCCTGCTCAAGAGTGCCGAAGCCGAGGGCAAGGTGGCGATCGTGATCCGCAACCAGCCCCACGGCAGCGTGAAGGTGCGCCGGATCGTGCCCCTGGAGCGCCGTCTCTCGATCCTCACGCCGGACGGAAAGATTGTTTCGGCGCCGGATCCCAACCAGAAGACCTTCTCCACCTTTGATGGCCGCTTCGTGCTGGAGGGTGAGGGCAGGCAATCGGCCGGCGGTGTGGTGTTCGGCAACCAGACCATCAAAATCGGCGCCCCGGTTGAACTGGAAGGCAAGAACTACCGCTTCAACGGCACCGTGACCGACCTCCGCATGGAAGGCACCTGATCATGGTCATTCCCCCCCTCGGCATGAAGAAGCGCGTCTCAGGCTTGGATCGACCTGCCGCCGCGCTCCTTCCGCGCCGCCGCTTACGGCGCTTCCTCCCAGCCATGGCCTGCGTCGGCGCCATGGTGCCGGCTGCCTTCCCTGCAGCCGCCCTTGCCCAGGCGTACAGCCCAGCCATCCCCTCCCGGATCCGGGGCCTTCCGCCCCGTCTGGCCGCCCTGCCTCCCCTGCCACCTGCGCTGGGGAGCCCGGTGTTGCAGTCGCAGATCAGCTGCCCGGCCCTGCAGCAGCGCGTTGCCTCGGTGATCGGCGATGAAGCCGAGGTTTGGAGCGTCAGCGTGGCCGACGCCCGGGGCCGCCTGCTGGCCGACGTGAATGGAACCCGGCCCCGCACCCCGGCCTCCAATCAGAAGCTGATCAGCACCGCCTTTGCCCTCGATCGGCTGGGTCCCGATTTCCGTCTGGCCACCCGTCTTTGGCGTCTGCCCGATGGGCGCTTCCGGCTCACGGGCCAGGGGGATCCGGATCTTGCCCTGCCCCATCTCCAGCGGATTGTGCGCATGGCGGCATCGAACAGCGGCGCGTCATCCGCCAATCCGATCCGATTGGAACTGGCCGAGGAGGATGCCCAGGTTTGGTGGCCCCAGGGCTGGAAGTGGGGGGATCGCAGCACGGCCTATGGGGCTCCCGTGACCCGGCTGGCGATCACCAGCAACAGCATCGATGACGCGGTGATGAATCCGCCGGCGCGCCTTCAGCGCCTACTGGATCGCACCGTCGCCAGCCAGGCCCCTGGGGCCATCACCCTCAGTGTGATTTCCGCCCGCGAACCCATGCCCAGCAACGCCGTGCTGGTGCATGAAGAGCCCTCCACCTCAATGTTCGGTCTGCTGAGCCTGGCCAACACCGAGAGCCACAACTTCACCGCCGAGGTGTTGCTGCGTTCAGCCGCCGGAACCTGGAACGAAGAAGAGGCGGCCCGGCGCGCCACCGCCTGGCTCCAGAGCCAGGGGCTTCCCCTCCAAGGGGTGAGCATCTATGACGGCAGTGGCCTCGACCGATCCGACCGGGTGACGAGCCGCTTCCTGACCGCCCTGCTGCTGCGGATGGATCAGCACCCCTACGCCCGGTATTACGTGGGATCGATGGCTATTGCCGGCCAGCGCGGCACCCTGCGCCACCTTTTCAACGGCACCTCCCTCGACGGTATGCTCCATGGCAAGACCGGCACCCTGACCGGGGTGCGCGCCATTTCCGGGGTGCTCCAGACCGCTGACGGTCCCCGCTTTGTGAGTGCCATCTCGAATGGCGCCACTACACCGAACCGCACGATCGGGCGGGTGATGGAGCAGGTGCAGAACGTGAGCCTCTGTTCCGGCACCACCGCCTCAGCCACGCTCTCCTCTCCCTAGGGCCTCCGTTCGCACGCCACTGATCGGCTGGCGAGCGATTGCACAAAGATCTTTCCCCTGACGGCAGCCCGCCAGGGGAAGGTTCGTTCGCTCTTCCAGCTCAGCTGGCCAGGCCGCGGGTGGCGGCGCGCCGCAGACGGCCGGCGGCCCGGCGGGCCCGATTCAGCGATTCCTCCTGCTCGACCGGGGCCAGTTCGGCTGGGGCCTGGGCAGCGCGGGTGTCGATGGTCTGGAGCCGCACCAGCTCCCTTCTTCCCCCCAGCACCACCTGGCTGAGTTCCTTGAGCCGGCCCTCCAGTTCCCCCAGCACCTGCTCGGCGTAATGGTTGGCCCCTTCCTGAACCGTGGAGGCCTCATGGCGGGCTCGGGCGATCAGCGCTTCGCACTGCTGTTGGGTCTGCTGGCGGAACTGCAGCGCATCGTTGTGGAGCCGCTCCGCCTCGGCCTGGCTGTCACGCTGGATCCTGTTGCTCTCCTGGCGGATCGCTTCGAGCTCAGCCAACGCCTGCTGCCGACTGCGTTCGTGCTGTTCAAGCAGCTGGCGGTTCCGCTCGGCGGCTTCCTGATCGAGGTGCTGGCGCCGCGCCTGGGCTTCCTGCTCCAGCTGCTGGCGCCGGGCGGCGAACTGCTGCTCCATCTGGGCCAGGCGGGTCTGCAGGTCCTGCTCGGCCTGGGCAGCCTGCTGCCGGGCGGCAAGAATCAGCTGCTCCCCCTGCTGGCGGGCCTGCTCGCGCATCTCGCTGCCCTGCCGCTCCGCCTCCTGACGAACGGAGGCGGAAGCGATCAAAGTCTCCCGTTCGCGCCTGGCCTGACTGAGGATCTCCTCGGCCTGGTGGCGGGCCTTCTCGATGAAGCTCTCCCGTTGGCGCAGCAGATCCTCGGCCTGGGCAATCTGGTCGGGCAGGGCGGCGCGGAGGGCGTCCATCGTTTCGATGGCGTCCTGCTCATTCACCAGACGTCCGCCACTGAAGGGGATGCGGCTGCCTTCGAGAACGATGTCCTCAAGCTGATCCAGCTGGTCGAGAACGGTGATGCGCGCCTCGCTCATGTCATCCGGGAGTTGATGGCCGATTAAAGAGCCTCCGCAGGTCCTGCGCCACTCCCTCCGGCACCATGTGACTCACATCGCCGCCGAATCGCGCCACTTCCTTCACCACCGAACTGCTCAGGAAGCTGTGGCGGACGGCGGTGGCCAGGAACAGGGTTTCCAGGGAAGGGTCGAGGCTCTTGTTGGTGTGGGCGATCTGGAGCTCGAATTCAAAATCACTGAGCGCCCGCAGACCGCGCAGGATCACCCCGGCGCCGCAGGCGCGGGCATAGGCCACGGTGAGGCCGTCGAAACTGCCCACCTCCACCCCCCCCAGGTGGGCCGTGGCCTCGCGGATCTGGGCGAGGCGCCGCTCGAGGGGAAAGGCGGGTTGCTTCAGGGGGTTCTGCAGCACCGCCACCTGCAGGCCGTCGAAAAGGCGGCTGGCCCGCTCGATCAGGTCGAGATGGCCCAGGGTGAGCGGATCGAAGCTGCCGGGATAGAGGGCGCGCATGGCCTGGCGGGCGGGGTGGTCTCCCTAGAGTCGCTCCAGGACCGCACCACCAAATCATGACCGACGTCAGCCTCGACGCCGCCGCCAAGAAGACCCTGCTGCGGAAGATTCCCCACGGTCTGTTCATCTGCGGCGTGGCCGAAGGCGATCAGGTCAATGGCTTCACGGCCAGCTGGGTCACCCAGGGTTCGTTTGAGCCGCCCCTGGTGGTGATGGCGGTACGCGCCGATTCCACCAGCAACGGCATGATCCGCCGCAGCGGCCGCTTCTCGCTCAACGTGCTGCGGGCGGACCAGAAGGATCTGGCGGCGGTGTTCTTCAAGCCCCAGACGGCCGTGGGCGGCCGCTTCGACGCCGCCCCCTTCCGCCTGGGCCCCCTGGGTCTGCCGATCCTGGAGGACGGCCTGGGCGCTGTCGAATGCACCCTGGTGGGCACGGTTGACCACGGCGATCACACCGTCTTCGTGGGGGAGGTGAAAAGCGCCACCCTGCTGCGGGAGGGCGAGGCCCTGGACCTGGCCGGCACCGGCTGGCAATACGGCGGATGAGGGATCCGAGAGCTGTCAGCGCCCCGCCGTGCCCGCTCAAACCGACCACCCGCCCGATCCCCTTGTGGGCGATGGGCTGCCCGCCGAAGCCGTGGTCCCTCCCTTGACGCCCGCGGGAGCCGCCGCCAGCGCGCTCGACCCTGAGGGGGCAGCCGCGCCCACGGACCACCAAGCCGCCACGACCCTCCCCTCCGCCCTGATCCAGCAGCCAGCAAAGCTCAAGGCCCGCCTCAAGGAGGTGCCCTCCGAACCCGGCTGCTATCTGCTGCGCGATGGCGAGGACAGGATCCTCTACATCGGCAAGGCCAAGGTGTTGCGCAACCGGGTGCGCAGCTATTTCCAAAGCGGCGGCGGCCATGCCCACAGCCCGCGCATCGCCCTGATGGTGCGCCAGGTGTGCGAGATCGAATTCATCGTGACCGACAGCGAAGCCGAGGCGCTGGCGCTGGAATCGAACCTGATCAAGCACCATCAGCCCCACTTCAATGTGCTGCTGAAGGACGACAAGAAATATCCCTACCTCTGCATCACCTGGAGCGAGGCCTATCCCCGCATCTTCATCACCCGTCGGCGCCGCTTCCGCTCCCCCCTCGATCGCTTCTACGGGCCCTATGTGGATGTGGGCCTGCTGCGGCGCACCCTGGCCCTGGTGAAGCGGGTCTTTCCGCTGCGCCAGCGGCCCCAGCCCCTCTACCGCGACCGCACCTGCCTCAACTTCGACATCGGCCGCTGCCCCGGCGTGTGCCAGGAGAAGATCAGCTCGGAGGCTTATCACCAGAGCCTGCGCAAGGTGGCGATGGTGTTCCAGGGCCGCAACGACGAGCTGCTGGACCTGCTGCGCGCCCAGATGGAGCGCTACGCCGAACGGCTGGATTTCGAG
>Ga0209598_10000744_pt1 | contig 26511 bp, 21 predicted proteins | sample M_140807_EF_Meta_FD_187317 | JGI IMG/M metagenome (GOLD analysis project Ga0209598, IMG submission 187317) | Freshwater microbial communities from Lake Montjoie, Canada to study carbon cycling - M_140807_EF_MetaG (SPAdes) (version 2) | ecosystem: Environmental > Aquatic > Freshwater > Lake...
TCGGCCCGCCGGCCGCGGAGCTCGGCGGGCGTCTTCAGTGCGGCGAGGTCTGCATCCCGCCGGTCGAGGGCTGCGAACGCTTGTTCCTGCAATCGGGCATAGAGGTTCTCCGCGGTCGCCTCGGTGGGGGAGAGGCAGGCCATGTCGTCGGCCGCAGCGGCGGTCGCGGCACAGGCCCACGCCGCGGCGCATGCGAACCACAGGCATGCGAGCCCCAGCCAGCGCGAGCGATCGACCATGGTCTGGAGTCCTCAGAGACAGGGCGGCGGTAGCGGGCGACGGAAAACCCTCGGAAAGGCTTTTTCCGCATACGCACTAGAGTCGCTTGGGGCGCAGGACGACGCGGCGCACGTCCATGACCGCCGGCCCGGGCTTGCTTCGCGGCCTGATCGCCAGGGTCTGCTCGCCCGCCGGGAGGTCGACCTCGCCCACGGTGAGCTGCACCATGTGCTGGAAATGGCCGGTGTCGACCACCGTGAAGGGGAAGGTCCCGCCCCCCACCTCCACGTCCACCCGTGCGCCGCCCGACCCGCGGCCGCAGCCCTGCTGCACCTCGATTTCGTAGCGGCCGGCCGCCGGCGGGGTGAACGTCCATTCGGCCCAGTCATCCGGGTCGGTCCAATAACCGAGCACGTTCTTGTGCGACTCGGTCTCGTACCGCATCGTTCGCGCGTGGACGATCGCGTCCTTGGCATGGAGCCGCACGTCTCCCGCGGCCGGGGTGACCGGCGGCTTCCTGCCGGCGACGACCGCCCGCATCTGCTTCCGCCAGTCGGCCCACGACGGGTCGAGCGCGGCGGCGGTGGTGCCGGCGACGATCCTGGACGGATCCTGGTCGACGTAGAGGCTGCGGTGCAGGGCGGGATCGAAGTCGGGGTTCGGCGTGCCCATCTGCGCACCCACCCGCTCGCGCCAGGCCGCCAGCTGCCGCTGCATGTCGCGGGCCCGCTCCGGCTGTCGCGCCGCGAGATCGTTCGCCTCACCGACGTCGCTCGCGAGGTCGTAGAGCTCGAGCCCGCCGTCCTCGAAGTTCTCGACCAGCTTCCAATCGCCTGCCCGCATCGCGCCGGCCGGGCGGCCTCCCTGGTTGGTGTAATGAGGAAAGTGCCAGAACAGCGGACGCTCCGGCAGAGCGGCGCCCTTCAGCAGTGGCATGAGGCTGACGCCATCGAGTGGCCCGACGGTCTTCGCCACGTCGATCCCCGCGGCTTCGAGCAGCGTGGGGACGAGATCGGTGAGCACGACCGGCGTGTCGGTGGTGCTGCCCGCCCGCACCACACCCGGCCAGCGCACGATCAACGGCTCCCGCAGGCCGCCCTCGTAGAGAAAACCCTTGCCGGCGCGATAGGGCGTGTTGTGCGTCGCGGGCGTGCCGGCGGGTTCGGGCGCGTGCAGGCCGCCGTTGTCGCTGGTGAAGATGAAGATCGTGCGGTCGGCGAGCCCCAGCTCGTCGACCGTGCCGGCCAGCCGGCCGACCGCGTCGTCGAGCGTCTCGATCATGGCCGCGTAGGTCGGATGAAAAGCGCCGGCGTGCGCCTCGACGAGCCGCTGCCTGGCCGCCAGAGGAATGTGCGGGGCATTGTGCGGCACGTAGCAGAAGAACGGCCGGTCGCGCTCGGCCGCGATGAACTCGGCGGCGGCCTTCGTGATCGCGTACTCCCCCTTGCCTCCCTCCTCGTCTCGCGGGGGCGTGTTCGCCGGCGGGGTCACCACCACGTCGAAGCCCTGTTGCGCGGGGCCGAAGCCCGTGTCGCCCAGATGCCATTTCCCGAACATGCCGGTGCGGTAGCCGGCGGCCCGCAGCCACTCGGCCAGCGTCTTCTCCTCCAGCGGGAGTTGGCCCTCGATGACCGGCTGGAGCAGCCGCTGCGCGGCGGCATCGGGCCGCCCGGCCAGAAAGCTGGTGAGGTGCAGCCGCGCCGGGCACTTTCCGGTCATCAGGGCGGCCCGCGACGGGGAGCAGATCGGCTGGGCCGTGTAGCCGCACGTGAATCGCATGCCCGCGGCCGCGAGCGCGTCGAGCTGTGGCGTGCGGTGGTCGTGTCGCCCGTAGCACGCCAGATCGTTCACGCCCAGGTCGTCGGCGAGGACGAGGACGATGTTCGGCTGGATCGCCACCGCCTCCCGCCCGCCAAGCAGCGCCAGTGCCAGGAGACCCATGATCGGCATCCACACGCGGCTGGCTGGTTGCATGCACATTCCTCGGGCCGTGCCGGAATCGGATGCCTGACGCACGGCAAGAGGATAGCCCCGCCGACGGGATTTCCGCCACGGTCGACCCGACCGGAATCGGGTGTGGAAGCGAGTCGGGCTGCCGCCTGACGTCAGGGGCGTGGAGGCCGGCCCGGCGGCTTCAGCCGCCGCTCCCAGTCGGCGTGCCGTCGCTTGAAGTCCTGGAACTCGCGGTATTCGTCGGCGGAGATCCGGCCGTCGCCATCCTTGTCGACGGCATCGAAGAGCCACTCGTAGCCGCGTTTGTCGGCGTTCCAGGCCGCGCGGGAATCCCATCCCGCGGCCGGCATGTCGCCGAGTGCGAGGACCTGACCCGCCTCGAACAGCGCCCGGCGATAGCGGGGAAAGTCGATCGTCTGCACGGCCGCGTTCTCGGCCAGCGCGTGGGCGGCGGCGATGCCGGCCGACAGACCCAGCGTGATCCACACCGGCTCCATGCGGATGCTGGTCATCGCGACGTGGCTCGCCGAGCAGCAGACGGGCACGAGGAGGTTCTCGCACTCCTGCCGCCGGGGCGTGATCGACCGATACGGGATCGCATGCTCGCCGCCGTGCCGCGGAGTGGCGCGCAGGATGCTGAACTCCCCGCCGCTCAGCGCGATCCCCCCCTCGTGCGCGATGGTGGCATAGGGCCAGTCGTCGACGCCATAGCTGCCGAGGCCAATGGAGTCGGGCGGGGCCGCGAGGCCCTCGAGGTCCTTCTGCGTGACGACGTACTCCGACTTCATCCGCCGCGCCTCGCGCACGTAGAGTTGGTGCGGCCAGCCGGCGGTGTCGTCGAAGATGCCACGTTGGAAGCCGGTGGTCTCCGCCTTGTCGCGCATCTCCGGCGGCACGGCCGGGTCGGTGCGCAGGAAGTGGTACATGCCGCGCACGAAGTTCATCTGCTCCCGCCAGATCCGCGATCGCACGGCCCAGTCGCCGTCCGGATAGGCGGCGTTCGCGCCGGCGACCGACTGCGCCCAGAGCGCGCGGCTGGAATTGCCACCGAAGACGCCGGCCCCGGTCTCGGTGCTGAACTCTCCGAGCGTCCGCATCCTGCGGCCGGCCCGCATGTCGACGCCGGCCTGAAAGCCGCGGCGGAAGATCTCGTAGGTGCGCGGGTCGTAGTCGTCGGGCTTCTCGACGCGGATGGGGTCCTTGCGGGTCAGCACCCAGCGGAAGGCGTACATCATGGTCAGCCTGTCGGCACCGCCGTCCGGTCCGATGCGAATGTCCTGCAGCAGCGGCAGCAGGCCGCTGCGCGGGTCGCCCGGCCTCACGTACGGGTCGATGGCGTAGCGCATCAGGATCGGCCGCACCCCGCCCAGAGACTCGCCGTATTCGTCGCGTGACTCGCGACCCCACGTGTAGCTCACGCCGGCCTGCGCCATGAGATCGCCCTCGTAGGAGCAGTCGATGAACGCGCGGGCGGCGACCGTCCGCGCACCGGCGGTCGCGGGCATCTCGGCGGGGCAGCCGAGCCGGTCGGGCGGCGCATGGTCGAGCGTGATGCCACGGAGACGCGGGCCTTCCTTCGCCACGCCGGCGAGCCTGTGGTCGAAGATCACAGGAATGCGCCGGGCGGCGAGCTCGCGGGCATAGAGCTCGCGCATCGCGACGTCGTCACGGTCGATGAGCAGCCTCCGCGCCAGCGCGCCGACGGTGCGTTTGTTCCCCCAGTCGATCGCATTGAGCCCGCCCCCGCTCATGCCGCCGAGCCAGCGAGACGGCTCCACGACGACGACCGTCGCGCCTGCATCGGCGGCGCCGATGGCGGCCGCGATGCCGCTCGCCGTGCCGCCGTAGACGCACACGTCCGCCGCGGCGGGGTCGGCGGCGGACAGACGGCTGGCCTGGGCCGTGGCGGCGAGCAGGCTCCCCGAGAACTGGGCGAAGCGACGCCGGGAAATCCGCATCGTGGAGCGTTCGGGAGGGGCGGCGGGCATGCCCCGATGGCGTCCCGGGGCGGGCCGGCTAGGGCCGGAAACCCTTCGAACTATACTCGATTCGCAGATCGCATCGGCTCGACCCACCCGCTCCCACCCGACGGCGTTGCCCGGCGAGGGCCCCGGCCGGCACCACGACATGCCCCGGTCCGCCCCAGGCCGCCCGCAGTTCGACCCGAGGACGCTGCGCCGCCACATCATCGACATGGCGCTGGCGGGCCGGTCGGTGCACGTCGGCTGCGCGTTCTCGATCGTGGAAATCCTGTCGGTGCTCTATTCGTCGTTGCTGCGGTACAACCCGGATGACCCGGGCCACCCGGACCGCGATTATCTGGTGCTGTCGAAGGGGCATGGCGTCATGGCGCTGTACGCCTGCATGCGCGAGATCGGCTGGATCGGCGCGCAGGACGTCTCATCCTACCTCGCCGACGGGTCGCGGCTTCACGGCCTGTGCGAGGCGGGTGTTCCGGGGTGCGAGGTGACCTCGGGGTCGCTCGGTCACGGGCTGCCTGTGGCCGTGGGCATCGCGCTGGGGCTGGTGCGGCGCGGCCGCGCGGGGCAGCGGGTCTACTGCATCGTGGGCGATGGCGAGATGAACGAGGGTACCATGTGGGAGTCGCTGCTGTTCGCCGCGCACCATCGGCTCGCCAATCTCGTGGTGATCGTCGACGCCAACGGCCACCAGGCGATGGATGCGACGGCGCACGTGATCGCGATGGAGCCGCTCGCGGAGAAGTTTCGTGCCTTCGGGTTCGTCACGGCCGAATGCGACGGCCACGACACCGCGTCCCTCGAGGCCTGCCTCCGGTCGATGACGACTGGCTGCGGCGAGCGACGCCCCCGTGCCGTCGTCGCGCGCACGGTGAAGGGCAAGGGGGTCGGTTTCATGGAGGGGGACAACGCGTGGCATTACCTGCGGCTCGATGCCACGACGGCGGCGCGGGCGCTGCCGGAGCTGGGGGTTTACGGACCGGAGGCCGGGAATGCGTGAGCTGCTCTCCAGCCTGCTCGTCGACGCGGCACGCGAGGACGGCGACGTCGTCGTGCTCTCCGGGGACCACGGCTACGCGCTCTTCGACGCCCTCCGCGCGGAGCGGCCGGAGCAGTTCCTCAACGTGGGCATCATGGAGCAGTCCATGGTCGGCATCGCCGCGGGCCTGTGCCGGCTGGGCTACAAGCCGATCGTGTGCGGGCTCGCCGCCTTCGTGCCGATCCGCGTGCTCGAGCAGATCAAGATCGACGTGTGCCGCGCGGGACTGCCCGTGACGTTCATCGGGGATGGCGCCGGCGTGGTCTACGCGACGCTTGGCGCATCGCACCAGTGCGCCGAGGACCTGGCGGCCCTGCGGCCGCTGCCCGGCATGCGGATCTATTCGCCCTGCGGGGACGACGAACTGCTGGCCTGCTGGAGGGATCTCCGGCGGCACCCTGGGCCACGGTACCTGCGGATCGGCAAGAGCGACCGCGTTCCCAACGCGACGGCCGCCCCAGTGACGGCCGATCCCTATTTCACGCACCGTGCCGGGCCGTCGGCGGCGGGGCGACGGTGCTGCCTCGTGGCCCACGGCGCCATGGTGGGCATCGCCACCGAGGCGGGCAGGCGGCTCGGGGTGCCCGTGATGTCCGTGCCGCGCATCAAGCCGCTCGGGGACGAGGCCTGCGACAGGCTGGCGGAGTTTCACGACCTGATCGTGGTGGAGGAGCACGCTCGTACCGGCGGCCTCGCGACGACGCTGGCCGAAGTGCTGTGCGAACGGGGCGGCGCGATCCCGAGGGTCAGGCCGCTCGCGTTGGAGGAGAAGTTCGCCGACCGCTGCGGCTGCTACGAGTACGCGCTGTCCGAGCACGGCATGGCCGACGACCAGATCATGTCCCGCGTGGCCGCGCTGCTGGAGGGATGAATGGAACGGCGTCGGCTGATTTCGATCGTGATCCCCTGCTACAACGAGGAGGAGAACGTCGCACACCACTTCGAGCGGGTGTGCCGGGCGATCGAGCCGTTGCGGGAGCGGTATGACTTCGAGTTCATCTACACCGACAACATGTCGCAGGACCGCACGTTCACGCTCCTGCGCGAGATGGCCGGAAGGGAGGGCGGCGTCCGGGCGATCCGCTTTTCCCGGAACATCGGTGTGAACCGCGGCATCTTTCTCGGCCTGATGGAGGCCAGGGGCGACGCGGCCATGCTGATCCAGGCCGACCTCCAAGATCCGCCCGAGCTGATTCCGGAGTTCGTGCGCGGGTGGGAAGAGGGCTACGACGTCGTCTACGGGCGGATCCTCGATCGTGACGAGGGCAGGCTCATGCAGGGCTGCCGCCGCCTGTACTACAGGATCATCGCGGCCCTCGCCGACGTCGCCCCCCCCGCGGAATGCCGGCGAGTTTCGGATCGCGTCACGGCGGGTGCTCGACGCGATCCGGCGGTATGCCGACGAGGACCTCTATCTCCGCGGCGCCATCGCGCACATCGGGTTTCCGCAGAAGCCGCTCCCGTACCACCGCATGCGGCGGCACGACGGGCGCTCGAGTTCGAGCCTGTTGCATCTGCTGGGGTATGCCGTCAACGGCGTCGTCTCGACGTCGACGGTCGTGCCGATCCGCGCGGTGACGGTCGTGGGATTCGTGGCCGCGGCGCTCGGATTCCTGTACGGCGCGGCGAATGTCGTCGTCAAGCTGCTGTTTCCGCACATCGTGCCCCCCGGCATGGCCTCGGTGCTCGCCATCGTCTCGTTCTTCGCGGGGCTCCAGCTGCTGGCGCTGGGGGTCATCGGTGAGTACATCCGCAAGATCTACCTGCAGAGCCTCGGCCGGCCCCTGGGGTTCATCCAGGATCGCGTGGGCTTTCCAGACGAGCACGCGGCGGCGCCGTGACGGCGCCGGCGAGGCACGCCGCCGGCGCGACACGGAGACGCGGTGGCACGCGGCCGAGTGCGTTCTGGCGACGAGGGTCAGCGACTCGTAGGGAGCCAACGCGAGCAGGCTCGTATCCACGATGTCGCCCTTGTGGGCCGCGAGCGTCGCCGGCCCGTGCCGGCCCGAAGAAATGTCCACCCTACGTGGCGATCCTGAAGGGGCAAACGCCCGGGGCCGTACGCAACGGCCATCGGATCCGGTGGCGGCGGACCTCAGCCGCGTAGGATTCGCGTGGGAGTCCCCGCCATGTCCGCACCACGGCCGCTCATCCTGTGCAAATCGGTCCATCACGGCAGGCGACACTCGCGTGCTCTGCATCGTCCCCGACGGACAGCGCCGGCCCACGGAGTTTTCGGCACCCAGACGCACCGGCCGGATGCTCGTGACACTCAGGCGGGCCGGGCAGGCCGCGGCTCGCTGACGGGGCTGGCGCTGACGGGGCTGGCCACCACCGTCCGCACCGGGGCGTGTACCATGTCGCCGGTCGAGCGACGCATTGCCCCGATCCGACCCACGAGGTGCGGCATGATTCCGGTCGTTGCCCATTCCAGCCTGCTGATCATTCTCTACTGGCTGCTCATGATCCCGATCGCGATCGCCGTGCTCATGCGCGTGACCGCCTTCTGGGCCGACGACGGGCCGGGCACGCTCTTCGAGGCGGTGCGGACGATCGTCGTCATGGTGCTGGCCGTCTTCTTCACGTTCGACGTGTCCGGATACCTGTTCGCCCGCATGATGCAGGACCCCTCCCTGGGGATCGCGTTTCCACCGCGGTACCACTACTGGAACTGGATGTTCGAGCCGATGGCTCTGAAGTGGTACGTTCTCGGCTTCGTGCCGATGATCCGCTACCTCCCCGTGGCTTTCGCGCTGTGCGCGGGCGCGATCGTGCAGGTGCTGCTCTGGAAGATCCCGTTTCGCACCGGCATGGTCGTGTTCATAAGCCAGGTGCTGCTCGACATCTTCGCGATGGCGATGCTGTCGCTGGTGTTCAGTTTCTTCGTCGGCCTACAGGAGGGGACTGCCGCCCCCCGTGCCCGCCGCGCCCCGGCCCACGCCGCGGCGCACCCGCGGCCGCCCGCCGTGGCGGCCGAGGGGCTGCGGGGCATGCAGCAGCGGATCGAGAGCCTCGGCGCGGAGGAGGGCCCGCTCGTGCGCCGGCTCTGGGGCCGCTGGGCGGCGTTCAATCGGCTGCTGGACCCGCTCTACGCGCTGCTGAGTCCCGTGACGCGGCACCTGCCGCTGCCCGCGCGGGACTTTCTCGACGGAGGCGGATGGCTGGTCGTGATCCCGGCCCTGATCGCCCTGCTGCGGTTCTGGCCCGACATCCGCCCCCGCCCTCGTCGGACTGCGGGCGGCGTCGATCTGACGTGAGCCGCGAGAGGACTCCGCGGGCGTGTTCGCTGTGGTCGTCGCGGAGCCCGCGGACGCCGGCTGCTGGCGGCGGAGACTGCGGCCGGGCTATCCTCTTTTCCGGCGGTCGCGAGCCGGCAGGATACGGAGACGATCCTCCGCGCACGTCGCCCGCAGGCCCAGGGGAGTCAGGGTGATGCCTTCTTCAACATCGATGCGGCGGCGGTACGGGATCGAACGGCGCGAGTTCGTGCGGTATCTGGCGGCGGTGTCGGCGATCCCGTTCCTGCCGACACGGGTCAGCGGGCAGGTCATCGACCGGCCGGAGTTCGCCGCCGATCCGTTCGGCCTGGGCGTCGCCTCGGGAGACCCCGAACCCGACGGCGTCGTGCTCTGGACGCGACTGGCCCCGCAGCCCTTGGAGCCGGGCGGGGGCATGCCAGTCCAGCCTGTGCGGGTCGGGTGGGAGGTGGCGGGCGACGAGTCGTTCGCGACCGTCGTCCGTCGCGGGGAGGCGACCGCCGTGCCGCAGCTCGGGCACTCGGTCCACGTCGAGGTCGACGGCCTCGAGCCGCATCGCTGGTACTTCTTCCGCTTCCATGCCGGCAGTGCGACGAGCCCCGTCGGGCGGACCAGGACGGCACCGGCCCGCGACGCCCTCCCAGACTCGCTGCGGTTCGCGTTCACCTCCTGCCAGAACTACGAGGTCGGCTACTTCAACGGCTACCCGCACATGCAGCGGGAGGATCTCGACCTCGTCGTGCACCTCGGCGACTACATCTACGAGTACGGCGGCGCCGACAAGAAGCCCAGGAAGCACCTCGGCGGCGAGATCACCTCGCTCGACGACTACCGGCTGCGATACGCGCAGTACCGCCTCGACGAGGACCTGCGCGAGACGCACCGGCTCTTTCCGTGGCTCGTCACCTGGGACGATCACGAGTTCGACAACAACTATGCCGGCCTCGTCTCCGAGGAGGATGGGGTGTCGCCGGAGGAGTTCCTGGCCCGGCGGATGAACGCCTACCAGGCCTACTACGAGTTCATGCCGTTGCGCCGCCGGTCGTTCCCGCAGGGACCGGACATGACGCTCTACCGCACCTGCCGCTTCGGCCGGCTCGCGGGCTTCTCCATGCTCGACACCCGGCAGTACCGCACCGACCAGCCCAACGGCGACCACCAGAAGCCGCTCACCGGCAAGGTCTTCGACCCGCGGGCGACGATGCTCGGCGACCGTCAGGAGCAGTGGCTGATGGGCGAGCTGCTCGAGTCCGAGGCGATCTGGAACGTGCTCGCGCAGCAGGTGATGGTGGCCCCGCTCAACCGCGGCACGCCCAAGGAGGCCCGCTACAGCATGGATCAGTGGCCGGGCTACGACGTGAGCCGAAGACGCCTCTTGAAGTTCCTGCACGAGCGACGTGTGCCGAACCCCGTCGTGCTCACCGGCGACATCCACTTGAACTGGGTCAACGACCTGCAGCGCGACTTCGAGGATCCGCAGTCGCCGCTGGTGGGCACGGAGCTGGTGGGCACGTCGATGAACAGCGGCGGCAACGGCGGCAACGTCATCGAGGAGTACGAGCGGGCGGCACGGCAGAACTCCTTCGTGAAGTGGTACAACTCCAACCGCGGATACGTCTCCTGCGAGGTGACACCGCGGACGTGGACGAGCTTCTTCCGCACGACACCGTTCGTGGATCGCCGTGGTTCACCGGTCGAGACGAAGGCCACGTTCGTGATCGAAAGAGGCATCGCCGGCGCGAAGCGGGCATGAACGGCCGGATGCCGGGGTGGAGATGCTGGCGTCGGCTGACGAGGAGGTTTTCATGAACGGTGCTCGGTACGGTCTGAGGTGCGGCTCCTGCAATGCGGTCGGCGGCTTGTCGGCGGGCAGCGTCGCGGGCGGGCTCGTGTCGCTGTCGCTCCTGCTCGTCGCCCAGTCTTCGGTCCGTGCGGAGCAGTTCGTGCTGTTCGACGCGACCTTCATGTTCACGCAGGAGGACGCGCTGAACTCGAAGCCCAGCCAGTCCCATTACTACATCAAGGAAGACGGCCTCAATCCGCAGCGTCCCCGGGACTGGACGTCGCCGATCGACTACCGCAACGGCACCGTGCACCTGCGGCTGGAGGTGCTCGAGAAGCCGGCCGGCGACCAGCCGACGTCGTGGAGCGTGTGTTACATCCCCTACAAGGGCAGGAACCACGGCTACGGCTGCATCGGCACGGGGCCCTATGTGGGCACCGGCGTGATCGAGAAGGATCTCGACATGACGAAGTTCTGGCAGAACGACGACATTGTCTGGAGCGAGGGCATCAAGGAGATGCACCTCGTGCTCAAGGACGACAAAAATCTCCATGCCCACAAGCGGCCCGATCCGGAGAAGTTCTTCCCCACGAAGGTGCGGATGACGTTGACCCAGGTGTCGAAAGGTGCGACGTACGCTCCTGTGCCGGTCTCCCCGCGGAGTGGTGCGGCGCCGAAGTGAGCGCAATGCTCGGGGCGTGAGGCCGCTGGCCAGCCGCGATGCTCGCTGAGGCGCGCGAGTGCGGTCGATGCGGCGGTCCTCCTGCACCTTGCGGCAGTGCCCGCAGCTGGCAGTCTCGGTCAGGGCCGCTTGGGGACGGCCCGTTCACGGAGGGCCTCGAGCGCGGCCGCCAGCTGCCGTCGCGTCTCGTCGTCCGCCTGCGGCCCGGTCTGCTCGTCGTGGACGGCGATCGCCTGGGCAAGCGCCGCGGCCGCGGCGTCGAGTCGTCCGGCCGCCTCGCAGGCGGTTGCGAGGTTCTCGAACACGTGCGGCAGCCGCCGGTCGATATGGGCCGCGATCTCGAGTTCCCTGGCGGCGTCAACGGGCCGTTCCTTCCAGAGCAGCAGCTGTCCAAGCCGCGAATGTGCGTCCGCATTGCCCGGGCGGATGGCGATGAGCCGATGGGCCGTGGCGATGGCCGCGTCGAGGTCCCCGATCGCACCCTGCGCGATCAGCAGGCCGCTGAGACCGCGCTCGTCGAGCGGGCTGGCGGCGAGGGCGGCCTGAAACTGCCCCAGCGCCTCCGGAGCGCGGTTCGCCATGATCAGGAGCATCCCGTACGTGATGCGAACCTGGCCACGTTCCGGGGCCAGCGCTGTCGCTCGGGCGAGCGTTGCCAGGCCCTCATCGACGCGGCCGCTGTCGAACAACGCCAGGCCAAGAGCCTCGAGCGGCCGGCTGTCGGGCGATCCTGCGGCCAATCGCTGGAGCACGGCGATGGCCTCAGGCAGACGGTTTCTCTGTCGCAGCAGATCGGCATACTGCACGAGCCCGAGGTGGTGCGGGTCCATCGCCCGGCAGCGCTCAAAGGCGTCGAGGGCACCGTCGATGTCGCCCGCGTCGCGCAGGGACTCGGCGACATTGCCGTGTACCGTGGCCGAACCGGGCGCGACACGGGCATTGTCTTGCCAGATCGCCAGGCTGCTAGCGTAGAGGGCGTTCCGGCGGACGGTGAGCAGACCGAGCACCGTGGCCGCGGCGAACACCAGGCACGTCGAGGCGACGGCGGCCCCGCGGGGTGTGGCGACACCCTGCCGTGTCATGCGGCGCAGGATGGCGTCGCCGCCGATCACCACGCCGGCGATCACGGTCGCCGAAGCCAGGTACATGCGATGTTCGTTGGCCAGCTCGCCCAGAGGCATGACGCTCGATGTCGGGCTGAGAATGAGGAAGAAGGCCGCGGCCAGCCACGCCAGGGGGTTCTGTCGGAGAATGCCGACCACGGTTGCCAGCCCTGCGGCGATCACGACCACCGTGGCGGGGAGCGTGTCGGCAACCCGCTTCGCCGGCTGCAGGCCCCAGTCGAGGCACTGCGGAAAGGGCACGAAGCAGGAGCGCAGGTAGCGCAGGATCACGTCAGGCTGATTTCGCAGGTACGTTTTCGTGCCGAGATGGAATCCGACCCAGGCTTGCGAACGGCGTGTCACCAGCAAAAGCGACGGCACGAGAAACAGCCAGGTGGCAGCCAGAGCCAGATAATATCGCCCGCGACGGGCGGCTATCTCGGCCCATGATCCCGCGACGAAAAGCCGGTCGTAGAGCAGCACGACGACCGGTGCCGTCACGGCGACCTCCTTGCAGAGCATGCCGAGCCCGCACGCCAGCACCGACAACCACCGCCACGCGGCGCTCCGCGAACGGTCGACGGTTTCGCTGCGGGCGAAGGCGTAGACCGTAAGCAGGTAGAACAGGGAGGCGAACGACTCGTATCGCTGCACGATGTAGGTGACGCTCTCCGTCTGCAGCGGATGCACGGCCCAGAGCAGGGCGATGGCGAAGGCGAGCGGCTCCGCCTTCCCGTCGTATCGCCCCCCCATCGACTTCAGCAGAAGTGTCGTCTTGGCGAGGCCGAAGAGCAGAAGGGTCGCCGCGGCATGGATCGCCAGGTTCACGGCGTGGTAGCCGAGGGGATTGTCGCCGCCCAGGGCCCAGTTGATGGCGAACGAGTATCTGACGAGCGAACGCGTGTCGCCGAGGAACTCGGGCAACGACGAGAGCCCGTGTCGGACCCGCGGGTCCCCAACGACGTCGACGAAGTCGTCGTAGAGAAATACTCCCGCGAAGCTGTTGGCGTAGACGACGAGCAGGGCGAGGAGCAGGAGCAGCTCGTGCCGTGACCGGTGCAAACGTCCCGCGACGATGCTCGACATGAGAGAGACACCGACAGGTGCTGGAAGTGCCGCAGTGTCCACCCGGTGTCGCGGAGTGTACTTCTGCGCATGCCCTGCTGTCCATCCGCTTGCGGCTCGCTGCGTGCGCGGGATGCCGTCGCGGGGAGCCTCGGCGATGAATCGATGGATCCCACACGCTCTGGCCCGCAGGTGGCCTACAGCAGGCGGGCGCGGCGGAGCAGAAAGTAGAGCGTGAGAAAGATGAAGCCGGAGAGCACCCAGAAGAACGAGTAGCCGTGTGTCCAGCGGACCTCGGGCATGAACTCGAAATTCATCCCGTAGACGCCGCAGAGGAACGTGAGCGGCAGGAAGAGGGTGCTCATCACGGTGAGCCGGTTCATGCTCTGGTTGGTGCGGTGGGCCGAGACCGCCAGCGAAAACTCCATCGAACTCGAGAGCACGTCGAGGTCGGACGTGATGTCAGTCAGCAGCCGCTCCAGCATCTCGACCATCTGGCCCATGAAGGCGAGCGTCGCGTCGCTGATCAGCCGGGTCTTCCGCGAGGTCATCTCCTCGAGCACCCGCCGGGCGGGCACTATGAGCTTGCGGAGCGCGAGCAGCCGGCCGTTCACGTTGGCGAGCTCGTCGAGCGTGGCCGCGTCGACCGTCCGCCGCACCTGCAGCCGCGCCGCCTCGACCTCCTGTTCGAGCCTGCCCTGCAGTTCGAGGAACTGCTCGATCTGCTTGCTCCAGATCTCGTAGATGAGGAAGCTCGGCGTCGCGGCGTGGGTCTCGAAGTCGCGGACGTAATCGCTCCTAACGGCATCGATGACGCCGCTGTCGCCGTGGTGCATGGTGAGCAGGAACGATTCGGCGAGCAGCACGTCGAGCCGCTCGCCGGCGATCCCGCCCGGCCGGATCGTGCCGGCGACGAGCACAATGTGGAGCATCTCTCCGGGCCGCGACATGGTCGACACGGCACTGGCCTGATCGGCGGCGCAGCGGGCAGCGATCTCGCGGAGATCCATTCCCGGCGCCAGAGTCAGCACGTCGTGCAGCGGTGCGGGATCGGCCCGCGCGCAGTCGACGTCGATCCAGACGAACCGGCCCGCCGCGGCGTGGGCGGGGATGTCGGCGATCGCGATGGGAGCGTGGCTGCGGTCACGAAAGTCGAAGCATTCGGCCCGCAGCGGCCGGTCTTCAGGACGACGGTCGGCCGTCGCCTCGGCGCTGTGCGCGGGGTCGGATGCCTGCATGGGGAATCCCGTGGAAGGGGCGGCGACTGGCGAAGCGTCGCGGGGCAAGGGTAGATTCGTCACCGGTCTCCTCGCAACCAGCCCCGTTCAAGGTGCCGCGTCGGTCTGCGAGGCGGGCTTCGGGCTCCAGTCGAAGTCGGCGCGGACGTCGCGGATCGTCTGGTCGAAGTTGTCGACCCGTATCAGGCCGTAGCGCGGCATCTCCAGGTCGTAGGTCACCCAGATCGTGATCGCCACGACACCGGCGAAGACGAGATTGTGCAGCCAGTGAAACGACCGCCGCCGCCCCATGTCGTGGCCGGCGAGCGCCGCGGAGAAGGTTGCGACGACGACGAGCAGGGCCAGGATCGCGGTCGGCGTGTGGGCGTTGACGAAGGCCTGGTGCCGGGTGCCGGCGTCGAACATCTCGTTGAGGGACTCGAGCAGGATCGCGTGCCCCTGCGGCGTCACGCACCGCGGCGCCGCCTCAACTGCCTGCCCCCAGATCGCATGGCGGTGGTCGGCGAGCTCGTCGTCGAGCTGCCGTGGCCGCCCGGCGGACGGGCGGCCCGGAGCCTGCGCGAGCCGCACGTCGACGTAGCCGTGAAACAGGCCGCGCATCTCAGCCTGCGCGTCGCGGGGCAGCAGGTCGAGGCGGAGCCAGGCGGTGCCGATCGCGTTGGCCTCCTCGACGATGAGGCTGCGGCGGACGTCGAGCCGCGTGCCGGCGGAGCTAAACCAGAAGGCGACGAGCAGGCCAAGCAGACCAAGCACCGCTGCGTCGATGGCGCCCGTGCCCGGGGCGTCTTCGGCGTCCTCGTACCGCGCTCTGGCCAGGGCCAGCCGGTGCCCCGCGATGGCCGCGGCCATCATCGAGCAGAAGACTCCAGCCGGCAGGGCGATCATCGTCAGGTCGACGGCGTTCATGGCACACGTTCCGGGGCTGCGGAGGATGCGTCGCGCCGCCGCGGCCATTGCATCCGAAGCAGGCAGAGCCCGGCAAGCCCCACGCCGCAGGCGACCGGAAAGGCGAGTCCGATCCGGCTGGCGAGCGTGCGGATCTCCAGCAGCGGCACCGTGGCCGTGAGCACTCCCTGCGTCTTCACCGGGATCGCCGCGACGACCCCGCCCAGCGGCGACACGACGCAGGTCTCGCCGGTCGAGGCACAGCGCAGGAGGCAGCGGCGGTTTTCCACGGCGCGGAGCTGCGCGAGCCGCCGCTGCTGGGAGAGCGTGAGCGGGTCGGGGAAGGCCGCACCGTTGAGCAGCGTGACGAGCAGCGTGGCCGACTCGGCGACGAGCGACCGGGCCGTGGACGGAACCACCTCCTCGTAGCAGAGCATCACCCCCAGCCGGCACGTGCCGTCGACGGGGAGGACGGTGGCCTCCTGTCCGGCGTCGAATTCCTCGCTCAGCGGAAACACCGTCCGCAGCTCGGGCACGGCATCGGCGCCGAGCACGTACTCGCCGAAGGGCATGAGGTGCCGCTTGCGGTAGTGGCCGACGATGTCCTCGCGGGCGTCGGCGAGGATCGCCGCCTGGTAGAGCTCCCGCGGCTTCTCGGGGTAGCCGGTGTAGATCTTGCCGCCGAAGAGCAGCGGGCAGCCCGCCGACTCGAGCGGCCGCATACCGCCGTCCTGATCGCGGGAGAGCGTCTTGAGCGCGTCGGCGTCGCGGAACGAATGGAGGTCGTGGTGGTAGGAGCCGCCGGTGGACTCCGGCCAACAGACGAGGTCATACGGCCGGCTCCGCGCGCCGATCGCCTCGCGGCTGAGCCGTCGCAGCGTGTCGGTCGCCCCTTCCTGCCCGGGGTCGACCTGCACGAGCGCCACGTCGATCTGCGGCGCCGCCGCCATGAGCCGGGCGTGGTGCCCGACCGCCCAGCCGCCGTAGATCGCGTTGGCGATTGCGACGGCGATCGCGGCGAGACCCGTCGGCGTGAAGAGCCGCGCCCCGGCACGGACACCCCGCGAGGAAAGCACGGCCGCCGCCACGAGGGAGATGATCGCGCCGGCGTGCGCGAACAGCACGAACGAGGGGGTCTCGGGGCCGAAGAGGTCGGCGGCCTGGATCGCCAGCGGCCAGGCGATCTGGCTGTAGCCGATCTTCCAGGGAAACACCGCCGGGAAGATCGCCTCCGTGACGACGACCGTCAGCGCCGCCGGCAGCCAGGCATCACGGGGATCGCGAACCAGCCGGGCCACGCACCAAAATGGCAACGATACCCGTGCGGCGTCCCAGAGCACGAATGGCGTCGCGGCCAGTACGCCCAGCGACCAGTGGGCCTGCATCGCGCCCGCCAACAGCACCGGGGCCCAGTGAAACGCGCCGGCCAGCGCCAGAGCCACCGTGGCGAGGATCTGCGATTCGCCCTGCCAGCCGCTGCGGCCGACCGAGAACGCCAGGAGCGCCGCCACGCCCACGATCTCCAGCACGAAGAACCGCTCCCACAGCCACGGCGCGGCGAGCACGGCGGCCAGTATCACGATCACCGCCGCTCTGCCGCCCCATCGGGCCAGTCGCATCAGAATCGATGGCGGGGCAGTCACGTGTGCAGGTCGGGCCGCCGCCGGCGGTCGCTGGAGGAGCCGGTCAGAGATCCCCGGCATCCCGCTCGCCGCCGGCCTTCGTGCTGATCGCCACCAGCGTCATGGGGGCGACGGTCTCGGTGATGAACGTGACGTGCCCGTCTGCGAACAAGGCGTTGAGCCCCGCGGGATGATTGCTGAAGAAGGCCTCACCGCGGGACTTGTTGATCACCCGCGTGTTGAGCAGGAAGGACGAGATGGTGGCCCAGCGGCCGTAGTGGCTGGTCTCGGCCCGGTCGGCCGTCGGCCCGGCGTCGAAGCCGCGATCCGCGGCCTCGGCCACCAGGAGCGTGTGCGCGAGGCCGTCGAGCACGGTCGCCGCCCGCACGCCGCGCGGATGGTCCGCGTCGGTCATGTAAAGAATGCCGCTGTGGATCCATTCGCTCGCCGGCCGCGCCGCATTGACCGGGTCGATCTCCGCCCCCATGCCAAACCCGGCGACACCAAAGTAGTCCTGCTTGCCGGGAAACGAGACCCTGCCGCTGGGGCAGACGTATCCCGGCACGGTGACGTAGGCGGCGTCGACGTTGCCCGCGGGATCGTCCCATGGCCTGGAGTAGTCGATGCCGCCCGCGAGGCCGCCTTCCTCCAGGAAGGGCAGGATGAACGACGACCAGGCGTGGTAGGTGCGCGGCAGCATGTCGCAGCCCGGCGGAAACGCCCCGCGGACCGACTCGTGGTTGGCCAGCGCGTCGCCCATGTTCTTCAGACGGTTGACGCACTGCGACCGCCGGCTCGACTCCCGCACAGACTGCACCGCAGGCAGCATGAGGCTCACGAGCGTGCCGAGGATCGCCACGACGGCGAAGAGCTCCACGAGCGAGAACCCCGGCCGCATCGAGCGGCGGTGCGGTCGCGCCGGCACGGGACCGCGAAGAGCGCGGCCTGTGACGGCGGACGGGTGTGGGGGAGGCGTGCACACGATGTGACGAGGCTACCCTCGCCCTCACGCTCGGTCAATTTCACGGACTGTCCCGTCGCAACATTGTGCGGCCGAGGCGGTGAGCGCATCACCGCAGCTGGTCTCCCCGGCAAAAGCCGCGAACGGAATTCCATGATGTCGCAGACGACGAGCCGGTTCTGATCGCGGCCGCACTCGCGTGAGCCGCGCTTCAGCTCGGCCGGGGAAGCTCGCGCGGTGATCCCGTGCGTGCCGAGGCGAGGCAGGCGTCGAGCACCTGCTGCGTGAGCAGGCTCGTGCGGCCCCATGAGGCGTCGACCGCGCCGCTCGTCGCGAGTCGGGAAAACTCCTTGAAGAGCGCCGCCTCCTGGGAGTCGGGGGCGTTGCTGGCAGGCTCTTCCACGCGGGTCACCTTCCGCCCGTGGTGCATGTCGAACTGGCAGCCGTCGATGTCGAAGCGGGATTGCGACAGCGTGTACTCCGTGTGCCGCCCGGCGAACGGCAGCACGAAGTCGGCGAGCTGGAGGTAGCCCTGCTCGCCGCTCACGGTCGCCCACTGGGCATGCCCGGCGATGAAGCTGCAGTGGAAGGTCGCGGTGACGCCGCCTGGAAACTCGAGCATCCCCGAGAAGGCGAGCGGAATCGCGGGGCCCCCGCCGGCATCGGCCGCCTCCGCGTGGATGCGGCCCGTGACCCACTCGGGCGCTGTCTCCCGCATCGCCCAGAGCGCGAACCGCAGGTTGTACCAGCCGAGGTCGCCGAGGCAGCCGAGCGGCTCGAGCCCCGCCTGCGTGCGGATGTTCGTCCGCAGGAACTCCGCGTCGGCCAGAAACGAAAACTGCGACGCGATGTGCCGCAGCTGGCCCAGTTCCCCGTCGACGACGCCCCGCAGGGCCTTCAGCCGCCGGCCGTGCATGAACATGACGCCGTCCATGAACTGCACGCGATGCTTCTCGCAGGCGGCGAGCATCTCCGCGACGTCCGCGGCCGACGCGCCCACCGGCTTCTCCACCAGCACGTGCTTGCCTGCCGCCGCGGCCCGCAGCACCCACTCCTTGCGGGGCACGGTGGGCAGCGGCAGGTAGACCGCGTCGATGTCGGGACGATCAAGGAGCGCCTCGTAGCCGCCGATCGCCTCGGGTCGCACTGGATGCGGCGTCTGCCCGTGGCAGGAGTTGATGAACTCTGTGGCGCGGCCGGCGTCGCGGCTCGCGACGGCGACGAGCCGGGCGTTGCCCGCATCGCGGATCGCCTGCCAATTCTTGCGGGCGATGCCGGCGGTTCCGAGGATGCCCCAGCGGCAGGGGGCGGTCGTGGTGGAAGTCGTCATGGTGTTGGACGGCCTTTCATGATCGGGAGGGGCGGAGACGTGGCGGCGAGAGCCTCGTTATTTCCGGGGCCGGCCGGCCTCGATCACATCCTTGATGTGCTGCAGGTCGCCGTGCGGGTCGGCCTTCAGGTCGCTGATCTGCTGCGTGAGCGCCGCGCGTGTCGCGGGGGCGAGCATCCAGCCCAGCGGAAATTCGATCCGGCTGGCCTTCAGCTTGAAGCCGTCGAGCACCTCGCCGCCGCGGCCGTGGATCTGGACGGCGAGCGACTCGCCATGTTTTGTCGAGAGTGCCTTGCGAACGTGGTTGAGCGTCTCGAAGGGGGCGAGCACGGCGCCGACGGCGGTGCCGACGATGCCCGCCCGGCTCCGCCGGTCGGCGCGCGACTCCTCATCGTCGAGCGGGATCGGCTCGTCGGTGATCACGATCGCGACCGTGCGAATGTCGTCGTGGAGCCCCAGTCGTTCGGCCGACGCGGCCAGCGCCTCGGCGACCTCCGCCGCCGTGAGCGTCCCGGAATTGTCGACGTAGCCGCCGTCGACGACGTGGAGGGGGCCGTCCGCGGCCGTCTCGCCGAGGATCGCGATCGGGCTGATCGCCGGAAACCGCGCGCTGAGCACCACCGCCGTGCTCAGCCGCAGTGAATCGGGCGGAACCGCGGCCGGCAGGGAGACCGCCGACGAGAGGCCAGGATCGAGAACGACGTGGCTGTTGACGATCCGCCGGCCGCTCGCCGCCTCGGTGCTGTTCATGAACACGGCCGGCACGCGGTGCGTCGCGGCATCCCGCCACAGGGCGTTCATCGGATTCTGGAAGGCGTCCGTTCCCACCGCCTGCCGCCAGCCGAGCTCGAGCGACCGTTCCAGGACTGCCGCCCGGTCCTCGGCCCACTCGCCGTGCAGCAGGCAGGCGGCCACGTCGGGAATCAGCATCGTGGCCAGAACGGGCGAGAGAAAATCGCCGCCCAAGACCTGGCCGGCGAGACCCTGCAACGGGCCCACGTCGGCGGCGGTTGGGGGCGGGGCGTTGCCGCCGCGCCGGGTTTCGCCGACGAGCGCCGCGAACGTGGCCGCGCCGAGGCTGCCCCCTGACACACCGCTGATGCCGAGGACGTGATCGGCGAACGCGGGCTCCGCATCCTGGATCGCACAGAGCAGCCCCGCGGTCCAGTACGCCGCACGGATGCCACCCCCTTCCGCCGAGACGATGAAGACGGGGTAGGGCGAGCCGGCCGATGCGATCTCACTGCGGCGCGATTCGAGCCAGTCATCGATGTGCTGCGAGAGTCGCACCTCGGCGGTGGCCGTCGCGGGCTGCGTGGCGGCGATCGTTCGCACGGAATGGATGTTGAACGGCCCCGAGAGGAAGAGGCCCAGCACCGCGAGAAAGATCGTGATCGAGACTCCCTGGGTGAGCCAATGCCCCAGGAAAAAGAAGAGCACGTAGGTCAGCGCGAGCCAGAAATACGCGGCGAAGAGGATGACAGCGGCCGGGCCGATCACGGGAGCACGCGTCTCCGGGGCGGCGGCGATCCAGCAGCCCGCGGCGATCCAGCCGAGCGAGAGGACGAGCCCCGCCCACCGGCGCCAGTGACGCGTGGCGGCGCCGAGCCCGACCTGCCACCAGAGACCGTCGAGGATCGCGAGGCCGACGAAGAGCACGACCGCCCCGGTCACGAAGGGGGAGGAGGAGAGAAGCAGGCCGAGCAGAAAAAACGCGACCAGGCCGACGCTGCCGAGCAGCTGCCGCCGATCCAGCGTCCAGGGGCGGGCGAGGTGCGCCAGCACCGTGGGGCACCGCGCCAGGACGACGGCGGGCATGACCAGCGTCTGGAAGAGGATTCCGAGCTGCTGCAGCTCCTGACGACGTTGCGGCAGGAGGAAGGGGCTGCTGCCGACGGCATGCACGACCAGCAGCGGCACGAGGAAGGCGGCGAGCAGGCCGAGCAGTCCCGGCACCATGAAGCAGGCATAGCCGCGCGGGGCCGAACCGGCGATCTCGTTCTCACGCCTGGATTCCAGGATCTGCGACGCAAACAGCGTCACCAGCACCGCCCCCAGCGTGCTCGTCACGAAGAAGCCGCGCACCTGCCAGGCATGGCCCGCTGCGCCCGCTGCCCAGAGGGCCTCACGCCCCTGGGGCACGAAGGCGATCGCAATCCCCACGGAGAGCGTCGCGAGCAGCAGGAACCAGCAGCGGCCGACCGCGTCGACGACCTCGTAGGCCCACGCCGCGAAGGCGGCGAGTCCCGCGGTCATCTGCTGCCGAAGCGGCCCGGTCGTGGTCGGTGACGGCAGATCCATGGCGGTATGCGATGATACAGGAAGTGCTGGACGCCAAGAGCGAGACGCCCGGATCGATCACGTTCCACGACGTGTCCACCGGCCGCTCGTCGGAGATCGCCGCGTGCGATGCGGGCAGGCCGAGGCCGCACCAGGCGTGGCGCTATCATTCCCGTGGGGCAGGGGCTTTGTGGACCACACTCCGGGAGGTCGTCATGGCAACGGTCAACGCTCTTTCACAGGCCGAGCTTCAGACGCGGCTGTCGTCGATCGTGAGAGCCCACGGCGGGGCGGCATCCGCTCCCAACGACCATACGGTCAAGGGCACACTCGTGGCGATCAAGGCGAAATGGTTCCTTGGCGGGCGGCGGGTCGTGAGCAGCTTCACCTGCTCGCTCGATCCAGCCACACACAGGGCTCGTTTCCGGGAGTCCGCTGTCGAGACCTCATGGGGGATGCCACCGCCGACCTTCACCGTCGAGACCACGAGCCAGCGTGGCGCCCGTGTGAAGCAGACCCGCGTCGACAGAGGCGTGGGGGGCGGCGGCCGGCTCGAGTGTGGCGCGTTTCGGGACAGCGTCGAGCAGGCCGTGCAGGATGCCGGGTGGGAATTCGTGTACGAGGCGGCGTGACCGCGGCGCCGGCGAGATGACGAAAACGGCCGAGGTGTGTTTGCACCTCGGCCGCTTCTTGATTGGCGCAGGGGCGACGGCCAGCCCACGCACGATTCCCGTCATCGAATGCGTGGCCCCGAAATGCGTGACCCCGTACGCATGCCTACTTCTTGGCGGCGGGCTTCGTCTTGTCCTGCTTCGGCTTCATGCTCTTCTTGTCGTTCTTCTGCGAGTTGTTGCCCTTGCCCATGTGTGTGCTCCCGTTGGGATGGAGTGAGAGATCGGCTGCCTGCGAGCCGTGCCATTCATACAATCGGCACATTCTCCGGTTGCGCTCACTTTGGCCGCGGAGAATTTTTGGGCCTGGATTGAGCGTGTGCGGTGGACAGAGTGTGTCCCGGGCAATTCAATAACGCTGCGGCACATGAGCCGCGTGCGGGATGAGACGCGACTGAGGCCCCCTCACGAATTGCCGAGTTCACACAATGAGTGGCATGCCGTCGGACATCTTTACGGAGCCGGACGCAGACCCCGACACACTGCGCAATTTGGGGCCGCTCGCCCGGATGGCCGGCTCGTGGCTCGGCCAGGACGGTCTGGATGTGCACCCGACTGCCGACGGGCCGGTCGAGTCGGCCTACATCGAGCGATACGAGCTGGAGCCCATTGATCCGCAGACGAACGGGCCGCAGTTGTTCTATGGCCTCAGGTACCACACCCGCATCACGCAGCCGGGTGAGGTGGCCATGTTTCACGAACAGGTGGGCTTCTGGTTGTGGGAGCCTGCCAGTGGAACCGTCGTGCTCACGCTCGCGATTCCCCGGGGGCAGGTCGCGATGGCGACTGGGCAGGCCGGCAAGGACTCACGGCATTTCAGGCTGAAGGCTACGCGGGGGTCGCAGACGAACGGGATCGTGACCAACCCGTTCTTGGAGTACGCGTTTCAGACGACCGAGTTTGAGATGACGGTGACCGTCAATGACGACGGCACGTGGTCGTACGATCAAACGACGACGCTGAATGTCCATGGCCAGGCAAAGCAGTTCCTGCACACCGACCGCAATACGCTGAAACGAGTCGGGAAGCCCCGGCCGAATCCCCTGGCCGAAACGCACTCGCCGCCGAGATGAGTCCCGGCCGCTGGGGACGGCAAGGAAGCAGATTGGTGACGGGCACGCGGCGTGCAGCATTGCTCAGCACGTTGCCGGGAAAGGTTGCGATGAAGGCGGCCTGATTGCTGACTGAAACAGCCATTCCGTCTCGGCCCCCAACGCCTCCGTCCGATTTCTGAGCGGCGTGCAACAACAAGCACTCTCTCGGCCCAGGCATCAAGGCGGCTCTGGCGACATGCGGTGCGAGAGAAGCCTACCGTCCGACTATCGGTGCAACACGAACGCTTGTTGCCTGACCGGAGCCGGCGCCTTCACCACTCCGATCGTGAACGTGTTCACCACGAACCTGCCGTCACTCGCGGTCGACTGGACGCGGATCGAGTACGACTTGCGTGCGCTGTAATTGAGTGGAACCCTCGTCCGCAACTCATCGCCCACGATCTTGAACACACCGTTGTCCCGCGACCCCGCCCCCGGCACAAGCTTGTAGGTATATTTTTCGTTCGTGTACCCATGAGGCGTGGAGAGCCGGCCGACGACAGTGCCGGCCCGGCTTTTGTCAGCCACGGTCGTCGAGGAGAGGGGTCGGCTCGCGGGTGAAGCCGGGCAGAACGGAAGACAGGAGGCTGCGAGTGCTGGCCATGGGCGTGTCCCTCAAAAAACGTGAACGCGGGCCATTGATCGGGGCCGTTAGGCGACGGCGTCGGCGTCCTCGCATGCTTCAGCCTCCGTACCCGATCGAGGTCCCGTCATGAACGTCGTCAACCTGCAAGAGTGCCTCTCCCGGTTCACGACGCACTGGGACCCGAAGATCGTCGGCGCGCTCAACGGCCAGCATGTCAAAGTCGCCAAGTTCCAAGGGCCCTTCGTCTGGCACAGCCACGAGGCAGAGGACGAGCTATTCCTGGTCCTACACGGTTCGTTCACAATGGAGTTTCGCGACCGCTCCGTCCCGGTTCACGAAGGCGAGTTCCTCGTCGTTCCTCGCGGTATCGAGCATCGCCCCGTTGCAGCCGATGAGGTCCACGTGCTCCTGTTCGAGCCTGTCTCAACACTCAACACTGGGAACGCGGGCGGTCCTTTCACCATAGTGCAGCCCGACCGGTATTGACGGCACCTCGGTCCGTGCCCATGTCCGCGTCCCTTGTCTCAGCCCATGCGCACCCCGCCAGTTGCCTAACCCCGGCATGCAGCGGACTCGCTTCGCTTGCCGCTGATGCCTACGTCAGCCACCGTCTTGGCTGGATCGGTCTTGAAGGAGACCGGTACACGACGCTTTCCGAGCAGCAGTTCCTCGAGATCGCAGCGTCGGTTCGGAAGAGACTCGTCGCAGCAGGTTTCCAGGAACAGCCCGAACTTCATCTCCAACTTGAAGCCCAGTACTGAAGACACGCGGATGGTATCGCCGAACGAAGCGATGCAGCAGACTCGCGATAAAATCGGGCGGTGTGGATAATTCCTTGCTCCCGAGCCGCCGATTGCTGCCGTTCGCCAAGCACCCACGAAATGCCCTGATGGTGACATTGTCGGGCACGGGGGCCTGCCTATACTCAAGGAGTTTGTCTGAGACGGCCGACCTTCTTCTGAAGGGTGACACTATGCCTCGCCGCCGACGCAATCTCCGTCCTGCACACCACAGCATCGGCCGCGAGCGTGCCCTCAACTGTGAGAGCCTCGAGGGCCGCATCGTCCTCGCGGCGGCGATCGGCTACGACCGCGTGTCGCGAACCGTTTCGATCGCGGGATCGGAGGGCAACGATTCCGCTCAGGTCCGCCAGCAGGGCGCGAATCTCGTCGTGTCGCTCACTTCGGCCGCGGGCCGGTTCAGCCGCACGGTGCCGGCCGCGCAGGTGTCGCGGGTGGTGTTCACGGGGCTCGCGGGCAACGACACGTTCACGAACCAGACCGGAATCGCCTCGCGGGCCGATGGTGGGGCAGGGGCCGACATTCTCCGCGGCGGACGTGGCGTGGACCAGCTCAGCGGGGGCGACGGTAACGATCAATTGTTTGGCGGCGAGGGCAACGACACGGTCGACGGCGGAACTGGCGACGACGCCGCGTGGGGCGGCGTGGGCAACGACCAGGTCATGGGGGGCGACGGGAACGACAAGGTGAACGGCGACGCCGGCACCGACAGCCTGTGGGGCGGTCTCGGTAACGACGAACTCGTCGGCGGCGTGGGCAACGACGCCCTGCAGGGCGAGGAGGGCAACGACTGGTTCGACGGCGCCGCCGGCAGGGACACAATCGTCGGTGGTGAAGGCATGGACCTGGAGGTCGACACCGGGGATCGCTTCGCCGACGGCGACACCGACGGCGACGGGTACGACAACGACTACGACTCCATGGACATCCTCTACGAGGTGCCGAGCAACCCGCGGGCCTATGCAGATGATGCCTCTGAGTCCGCGGCCCCGATCATCGCCGCCGTGGTTGGTCAGGTCCGCACCTTCCTCGGCATCTCTACCGCTGATTCCGGGCTCCGCGTGAGGGTTCAGATCAACGACGGCACCGTCACGCAGCCGGGCCGGTTCGGCGATCGAGTCACCGGCGTGTGGCGCTACCTCACCCCTGACAAAATCCAGGTCTGGGGCAAGTGGTCGTATCCCGCTTCCGACCCGTCGCAGGTCAATCTGGCGGTGCAATGGAGCTATAGCGGTCCCCTCCTCCCTGCCGAGCAGGTTTTATCAGGCGATGTTGCCGACTACCTGAACCCGGCAAACTATTCCATCTCGGAAGAGAGCCGTCTGTACGCCGGCTTTTTGAACGGCCCGATTACGTTCATCGGTTGGTTGCCGGGCACGTCCGCCAACTTCTACTACACGGCTCCCAACGAGCAGGCGACCGGCTTCCCGGCTCCGATCGAGGCCCTGAGGGCGGCGCTCTCGTCTTTCCCCAACTTCACGAATACTGGTGATTCCTTCTCGGGAGATTTCTCTGCGTCAGCGGGGTTGCCGGGTGTCCAGCCGGTGCTCGATGTCCTGCGGACGATCAACCGGGTCACGCGGGCTTCGAGACAGCAGCCTGCTCCACGAGCCTGACGGGCCATTATGGCTCGGTTCAGCTTCGATCTTGCGGTGTGAAGCCAGAGAGTGACGCCCGCCTGCGACTTCGCCACCGCCGGGCTCGCGCGTCGGCCGGCCGAGTACGGCCGGCCCAGTACGGCCGGCGAACCAAGCGATGCAGCGGACTCGCGATAAAATCGGTCGGTGTGTTTCGTCCAAAGGCGCGAGCCGCACCGGACCTGGCCTCGGCAGGCCGGTTACCAGCAACGTTCGGCGGCAGGAGGCGAATACACAGATGGAGGTCACCCCCGCAACGGAAGACGACGTGCCCGCCCTGAGCGAGTTGCTCGGAGTGCTGTTTCAGCAGGAGGCCGAGTTCCGCCC
>Ga0209598_10000748_pt1 | contig 26418 bp, 20 predicted proteins | sample M_140807_EF_Meta_FD_187317 | JGI IMG/M metagenome (GOLD analysis project Ga0209598, IMG submission 187317) | Freshwater microbial communities from Lake Montjoie, Canada to study carbon cycling - M_140807_EF_MetaG (SPAdes) (version 2) | ecosystem: Environmental > Aquatic > Freshwater > Lake...
ACTTTGCCTGGAGTATTGCCCGGGGAGCCCAGGACTTCACTGGTCACATCACCATTCTTACGAACGGCGCGGATCCGGATTTCAGCGATGCCCGCCTAGCAACGCTAGCCGCGCGAAACATCGAGGTGATTACCGAACCGATCGCGGCCCATATCGGCAAGGGGACCGACCTTCTCGGCCTGAAGCTTTCGTCCGGACGTGAAGTCTTCGCCGACGGGTTCTTCGTTGACTACGGTCTCAAGGCGAACAGTGAATATCTGGCGAGCAACGACGGCTGGAACCTCAAGACCGATGACGAGGGCCTGCTTGTGGTGGACGAGGATGGAGCGGTTCTCGGCGCCGATGGGAACGCAGTGCCCGGACTGTTTGCAGCTGGAGACATCGTCGCCGGACAACGAAATTTGATCGCGACTGCTTTCGGCCTTGGTCAGAATGCCGGATTGTCAGCGGCTGATCTGATGCGTGAGTGGTGACCGCGGGGGTCCAGCCACTGGAGACTCAATCAGAGAAGCTGGACGCTTGTTATGACCAGTACGGCAGTACGTAAGTCCTGATGAAGAAGTACACGGTCATCGTACTCGCGACCACCGTAACGAACGTCCTCACCCGCGCGGGAGCGATGCGTTGGGCGTAGTGCGCCCCCCCGTACCCCCCGACAATGCCACCGACAATCATCACCGCGGCTTGGGGCCACATGACTGATCCATTCCACACGAACGTGAGCATCGCGACCCCGTTGATGCAGCTTGCAAGGATTGTCTTCAGGGCATTCATCTCATGTATGTTCTCCATGCCCATCAGCACGAATGACGCGAGCATCAGGATTCCGATGCCACCGCCGAAGTAGCCACCATAGATCGCGATAACAATTTGCAGTGCGCCGACGAGCAGCACGCCGCGAACGCCATCCGGCGAGCCCATCGTCAGGCGGGCGCGAAGGCTGCGGGTCAGCCTCGATCCGTAAGTGAATAGGATCGTCGCCCCGAGAAGAAGCCAGGGCACCATGCGCACGAATGTGTCTTCAGGAGTGCGGAGCAGCAAGACTGCCCCCGCAAGCCCACCTAGGACGGACGGGACCGCCAACAATCCGAGATTTTTGAGACCAGCGATCTCCTTGCGGTAGGCGGCCACACTGCTGACAGAACCCGGCCATAGGGCCATCGTGCTGGTGGTATTCGCGAAGATCGGTGGCACGCCCGTGAAAATCAGGCAGGGCAGGGTGATGAATGTCCCGCCACCTGCCACCGCGTTCAAGGCGCCACCAAGGCCAGCCGCGCAGAACAGCAGCGTAAATGCAATCAGGTCAGCGGTGGTCATCTCTGGCATCGTGATTGTCGCCCCGGGAATTCAGGAATTCACAGCCGTCGTCGGATCCGCCGGCGACGGGAGTGTATCGGTCACCGAATCCGGTTTTTGACATCTCGCTCTGGCGGTGTGTCGCCTGGGTCGGACGCCAAGGCGACCCCAGTCCGCGTCAAGGAGATGTCAACAATCACGCCAACCCACGCGGACCTGTGCAGAGTCTTCCAACAACATCCGCAACAAGGGGACAGATGGCGTATCGTTCCGCGGGCAGGACATCATGGACACGATCACATCCAAAGGAACTCCCGGACCGAATGGGACGGTCATTCGAGGCGCCCGGGTGGTGACGATGGACCGGGACCGAACCGTCGGGAACCGAGACCTGCACATCGGAACCGATGGGCGAATACGCTCTGTTCTGGACCCTGGAACACCCATTCACGGTGCTACAGAGTTCGATGCCTCCGGCTTGATCATTGTCCCCGGTCTTGTCCAGGCGCACGTTCACCTGTGCCAGACGCTGTTCAGGGGACTGTCGGAAGCCCGACCACTCCTGCGTTGGCTGCGTGAGCGCATCTGGCCACTTGAGGGTGCGCATGATCCTGAAACGTTGCGGGCTTCAGCAAATCTCGGTATCGCCGAACTGCTGCTAGGTGGCACGACGAGCGTCCTGGACATGGGCACAGTCCACCACACCGATGCCCTCTTCCAAGCCGCCAAGGAAACCGGCATCAGGTACGCCGGGGGCAAGGCGCTCATGGACACCGGCGAGGACGTACCCGCTTCGCTCGCCGAAACCACGAGCCACTCGCTTGCGGAGAGTGATCGTCTCGCCGACCGATGGCATGGAGATGCCGGTGGTCGCCTCAGATACGCGTACTGTCCCCGGTTTGTCCTCTCCTGTACTCCCGAAGCACTTCGGGGTGTCGCCGAACGGTCACGTCGAAACGGAATGGTGATTCACACTCACGCCAGCGAGCAACCCGACGAGGCCGCGATAGTCCGGGCGGCATACGGGCAGCCAAACATCGCAACCCTTCGGTCAATGGGCATCCAAGGCCCGGGCACTGTCCTTGCCCATGGGGTGTGGCCAGAAGCCGAGGAAATAACCATGATGGCCACTGACGGCACCCACGTGGTGCACTGCCCGTCAAGCAACATGAAACTCGGGAGTGGAGTGATTCCCCTCAGGGCCTATCGCGACTCCGGCGTGAACGTCGCCCTTGGCGCAGACGGCGCGGCGTGTAGCAACCACCTCGACGCATGGCAGGAGCTTCGGCTTGCCGGACTTCTTGCATCGATGGCAAGTGGGCCCGGCGTGGTTGGTGCGACTGCCATCTTCGAACTCGCAACCATCGCCGGCGCGAGAGCCCTGGCGTTATCCGACCGGATCGGCAGTATCGAGGAAGGCAAAGCGGCCGATCTCGTGGCGATCACTTCTGATGCACCGGTGGCGAGCGGCGGGGGCAGCATCTACACACGCCTGGTCTATGGGACGCGCGCCACGGATGTCAGGCACGTGTGGGTCGATGGTCATCAAGTGGTCCGGGACGGTGCTCTCACCACGCTCGACCTCAAGGACACGATGGCAAGCGCCGATGCGGCCCGCCATCAAATCGCAGCGAGGCTTGGGATCGACCTGGACGCTGACTGAGAGCCCAGTCTCTGGTCCCGAACACCCAAATCAGTCTTGGCGGCGAGCCCAAACCGCGAACCAAGGTGGGTTGACCGAACAGAAGTGGTCCCATGTACCTGGTTCGGCGTCCTCGTCGCGGGGCACATCTATCGCGTCTTCAAGATGGATGATCCCCATCCCCGCCTCAATGCACGAGTTCACCACGGTTGCCAGAGTATGCCGAAATTCAATCGGTTCCGGAACTGACTGTGCGGCGGCCGACCTGTCGTATACCCATCCCGGGTCTGGTGACTGGACCGCCTCTCCATCCCGATAGACGCCGCGCCGAACGTAGCCGTCACCGTTCTGGTCAGACATGTGCATCCCGAGCACAAACGGGTTAGCCGCCTGCAACCGGTAGACCCCTCCGCGCGTCAGCAATCGGCCAGAAGCCACGATGACGGAGTGACAATCGGGCACGAAGTTGATCGAGTACGGGTGCCAGACGATATCGAACGAACCGGATTCCAAGTTGCAGGAGCCTAGCTCGCGCATGTCAAGCTGAAGCGTCCGTAGGCGGTCCGGGGGTAGCAATCGTGCGGACCAGGTACGGCGATCTCGTTCCAGTTGCCCCTCATCGAAATCGACTACGGTCACCGACGCTCCAAGCAAACCGAACGCGAGCGACTGCTGCCCGCCACCTCCGCCGATGACCAACACTCGTCTGCCCTCTAGATCGGGACCCGCGAACTTCGCAAGCAACCCGTCCCGATCAATCCGATCGCGCGCCCCCTCGGTATCCAGTCCAATCCACGGGCGGGTAAAAAGCGCATTGACTTCGCCGAGAGCGCGCCAGCGTTCGCGTGCCAGCCTAATGACCGCATCCGTACTCAGGGCATCCCGGACTGGCAAGTGATCGTCAGGCATCGAATTCATAGTAACGAGGTCCAGTCAACCCACTCGAAATCATCCACGCGGGCGATGCTACTTCATCGCCAAAATTTGCCCACATCGGCAACGACGTCACGCGCGTGGTAGCGTCTTGGGAAATGCAACCTCGAGACCTCTTCCGCCGACGCCCGGCTCCCGGCGAGCCAGACCCCTCCACCTCGAAAGATGCCACTCCGCCTGAAATTGCCGAGCCCCGAACTTCAGGGGTGGCGGGTCGGGGTGATGATGATCATCAAGCGACGGCCTCCGAGGACGCGTCCTCCGAAGCACTCAGCATTCCGGGCACGGTTGTCTCCATCCGTGAACGGCAGAAGCGCCGACGTGATTCCTTGCGCCGCGAACAGGAAATGAGTGCCTTCATCGGGGCACCCGTGACCATCGAAGACGACATTGCCGACGATGACATTGACGACGATGACGACGACAGTGACGAAGGTTCAGTCTTTCGGGGCCAGTTGGACCCAGTGACCGGCCAGGTGTGGGTGGTCTTTCGGTCGGCGGCTTGGAACGATCCCGAAGGAACCCTCAGGGAGAGCGATTCTCTCGTTGGCGTCTACAGCTCGGAAGCCACCGCGAGAGGGGCCGTTGCACGCCTTGACCGCGAGAGCAATAACGAGGCCGAACACTGGTATCAACCCTACCCGGTGATCGACTGACCCGAAATCCTCGGTTCACGTTGCTCACGCATCGGTGTCAGGAAGTAGGCGGCTCATTGCCGAAACGTGATCCATTCCAGAAACCGACAACCGCTTGCGCCTCCCAGTAGACCCGCTGACGACCACCACGTCGCTGAGCGGGATCCCCAATTGGTCGGCGACAAACCTCCGGAGTGCGTCGTTTGCGGCTCCCTCGACTGGCGAGGCCGCTAAACGAACCCGAAGTGCGTCGCCGTGCATCCCAGCGACCTCGGTCCTGGACGACCTAGGCACAGCAAAAACCGCTAGCTCACACCCGAGCGTTTTGTCCGGCGGTTGATGGCCCATTCGAGCCGAAGGTTTGCGCCCCATCTGCCGATCATACGACGCCAGACAGTGCCAGCCACAACCCCTTCGATGACGTGGGGATCCGCCGAGCGACCGATTTCAAGGCCATCCTCCAACGTGATCGCCGATACACTCGCGAACCATGTTCCGCGTCCTGGCATCGATGGTTTTGGTCTTCACGGCGATCGCCGGTTGTTCACTTGCGGCATTGGTGATCTTCCTGATCGCTCCGCCGTTCTGGTCGGAAACCGTTGGTCCAAAGCTTGCCGCCTACGCCGCAATTCTTTCCTTCGCGGTCGTCATATGGGTCGCATCACAACTGATGCGTCTTGCCGACTGGTTGCTTGAGGCGCCGTTGTAAGAACATGCAGATGAACTGCAGTGAACTACGATCATCAGAAAGCCCAAACTACCGACCCCACGGCGCGACGCCGTACCCTTTGGGACACAAGATGCGAACCGCACGCGTGAGGTTCGCTTTCCACGGGCCGTGCGAATTCACGTTCGATGGCGTGCATCGATCGCAAGCGGCACGGTCAAACCCGCACAACGCAGATCACCACTGGTCATCTGGCCGATGGCCCACCACAACGCCGGGCGCGAGGCACGCTTCATGAGAGTGATCATCACGGGTTCCAGTGGTCTGATCGGAACAAGCCTGGCGTTGCGCCTGATTGCGGATGGGACCGAGGTCCTTGGAGTGGACCGGTCGCCAAATCCCTGGACCGATGCCATTCCCACGCAGATTGAGGATCTTTGCTCGACTGTGCCTCCCGAATCTCACCCTTGGGGGAGAGCAGATGTAGTGGTGCACCTCGCGGCGCGCGCCAAGGTGCATGAATCTGTCGAGCGTCCGCTCAACGCTTTGGAAAACTACACAGTCACTCACCGCGTTCTCGAGTTCTGTCGAGCAAACGGCACCCCGGTCATCTACGGGAGTTCACGTGAGGTCTACGGCGAACAGGCTGTGGTGCCCGTTGCCGAGGACACGGTGCGCCTCGAAGGTGCGGCCAGCCCTTACGCGGCCGCCAAACTTGCCGATGAGGCGCTCATCCGAAGTTTCGGCAGGTGCTTTTCACTCCCGTTCATCATCATTCGGTTCAGCAACGTCTACGGCAGATTCGACGACCTCGAACGCAACGGAAGGTTCATCCCGTTACTGTGCGACAGGGTCCCGCGTGGCGATCCGATGACAATCTTCGGGCCTTCGAAGTCCTTCGACTTCACCTACATTGACGACGCCGTCGAGGGCGTGTCCAGGGCGATCACCAAGTTGGCGACCGCTCCAGAATCGGTATCCGGAAACGCGATCAACCTCGGGACCGGCAATGGCACCAGCCTGCTTGAAGCAGCAAACCTGGTGGCAAAGGCTGCCGGCGTCATCCCCAACTTCACTCTGGGAACGATCAGAGTCGGTGAGATCAGCCGATACGTCGCTGATCTCACAAAGGCGCGCACGTTGCTTGGGTACGAGCCGCAATATCCAGCCACCCGGGGCATCCCGCTCGCCTATCAATGGTGGCGCTCCTGGCACCACGCGGAACAGAAGTAGGCGAGCGGAACGGGCTCCCGCCGTATCAAGCGTCAACCGGCAACTTGTGCATCGTGTGACGCAGCGTGCCAATCACTGGGGCGTCGAGGGTCACGATGTCGTGTTCATGAAGCGCTTGGTCCTGCGTCACGATGATCCCCGTACCCGTCGTCAACACTGTCCCGTCCTGAATCGGGTTGTTTAGCCGAAGGAAATGCACCAGTTCCGGCAAGGTGCGCTTCATTCGGTCGACCCCACAATGATCGTCAAAGATCACCGTATCACCGCGGGTAATCGTCGCACGAATGACAATCGACGCCGGATCAGGGATCTCGTCCGGTGTCACTATCGTCGGGCCGATCACGACACATCCACGAAAGATCTTTGACTGTGGCAGGTAAAGCGGGTTAGCCCGTTCGATGTCCCAGGCGGAGACATCGTCACAAAGTGTGTACCCAAGGATGTCGCCATTCGCAGCGACGACGATCGCCAGTTCAGGTTCCGGCGCGGTGAAGTCGCTGTCAACGCGAATGCCCCCGGCACCGTTCGGACCCGCGCAGTGAACCGCACGCCCCTTGTAGAAGAGTTCGGGGCGGGCCGCTACATACACCTGATCGTAGATGCCCTTGGAACTGGTCGCGTCTTCGTCACGAAACTCGGCAGACTTCTTATACGTGACGCCGGCACCCCACACTTCCGATGGGAAGACGGGCATCAAGAGATGTGCCACATCCTCATGAGGCGCAACGTCAAGCGCTGCCAGTGTTCCCGCCGGCACCCCGCGCGGCTCCGGTACTCCGGCGTGGTGCGCCAGAAGTAGCGACAAGGCATCTCCAGCCTCTGCGGTCACGTCGTAGACAGTGCCGTCTCGAACGACCCCCGTTCGTGGTCCGTGACCCGGTCGATGAAACTGAACGACACGCATGTTCGTGATACTCCTTGCGGGGCGAGGCCTCTACCTGATGGGAGGCCTGCTAGGAGCGCTATCGTACCACCGTCAACGGGCAAGACTCGCAACTCGGCGGTGGCACCAGAAGCGACGACCGTCCTCCAACTCGAGACGAAAGCAGCCAGATGACCCTCACCTCAAGGCTCAAGGAAATCGCCCACAGACATGGGTTTGATGTCGTGCGTATCGCCGAAGCCTCGCCCCTTGTCGACGCGGCGCGGACAATGCACACGCGCCTCGCCTCGGGCCACCTTGACGGCATGCCTTGGCTGACGCATGAACGAATCGATCTCGCAACATCTCCGCAGCAATTGCTCGAAGGCGCGAAATCATTCATATCCCTCGGGATCAGCTATCTGGGAGTTCGCGAACGGCCACCGGCAGTGCCAGGCAACCCCCGCGGTCGCATCGCGCGCTATGCATGGGGTCGCGACTACCACGATGTCCTGAAGGACCTGACAATCCTGGTTCGCGACGAGCTGATCAGTGCTTGTGCCCAGCCTGTTCGCGCACGGATCTTCGTCGACTCGAGCCCGCTTGCGGAACGCGCCGTCGCCGAACGGGCAGGAACGGGTTGGTTCGGCAAGAACACGATGATCCTGACCCCTGGTGTCGGGTCATTCACGTTGCTCACAACAATCCTCGTCGATGTGGAACTTGAGCCCGACATGCCACTTGGAAAGTCCTGCGGAACGTGCACGCGCTGCATCACCGCCTGCCCGACCGGCGCACTCGTCGCCCCGGGTGTTCTCAATGCCCCAACATGCATCAGTTTCCACACCATTGAAAATAGAGGCAGCATCCCACGGGAACTCCGCCATCTATTTGGCGACTGGATTTTCGGGTGTGACGACTGCCAGGAAGTCTGTCCGGTGAACCGCCGGGCGGTAGAAGGGCGTCTCGCGTCGCTGCGGGCATATCAGGATGATGATGCTTTTCCGGCACTTCACCAACTACTGGCGATGGATGACCAACAGTTCAGAGCCCGCTACCGCGGGTCTGCAGTGACTCGCACCAAACGGCGAGGACTTGTCAGAAACGCGTGTGTCGCTCTCGGCAATCTCCGCGACGAAGCATCAGTCGGACCGCTACTTTCGGTCGTCCATGACCCATCAAGTGATGCCATCGTCAGGGGCCACGCCGCCTGGGCATTAGGGCGCATCGGTGGCCGCCGAGCCAGGTCCGGCTTGGAAAAGGCGTCAAAGGCAGTTGCAGCCGGTTCTGCCCTCGATCCTGCCGAACTCGAGTATGCGACCGAACTGAACGCGGCGCTGTCTCTTGCAACGACCCATTGACACGGACACCCGCCCGGAACTGCTACCGTCCGTGCGGGACCAGGCCGTCAGACGTCCGGCCCCGAGACGCCGGCGCCAAACTGGACTGCGCCGTTGCCATCGAAGGTATTGGCATCAATCGTGGAGGTCGGTGCCGGGACATATTCACGTTCGGTCTCTTCGTTGGCCGGCGCTGGGACAACGTCAACCCGCCGGTTCCGGGGGCGAATAGTCAACCGTTGCCCGCCACTGGGCAGGCGCGACATGTCTGACGAGTACCCCCTCGTCCGAAGCAGGTGGAACGCATTCGCGGTCACTCCCACTAGCTCGGGTGTGTCTCGCAGGAGAACAAGCAAGGTCACATCCCCAGATATTCGGTCAAGTCCTGCAAAGAGCCGGCCCAGCACCTTATCTGGAGGTGTCTCGCGAAGGTCAAACGTGAACTCAATCGGCGCCAACGTACGCCGAACATCCGCTGTTGACCTGAGTTGCGTGGAACGCGGAGCTGTCCCTACCCGCTGACGGATGCCAACTTCAGTTCGCCCGCGTGTCAACCCAACCGGTTCATTCGCCGGGCCATCGGTATCAGCCATCAGCCCCGCACCCCGTGTACCAACGACCGGTCTGCCGGCACGTCGCAACCGTCAGTATACGGCCGGTTCCCCGGACAACACACTGGTTACAAGCACCCGCTAGTCAGTGCAGCTCCGACACGTCCCGGTGACATCAAGCTCGACATTGTTGATCGTGAACCCGTAGTCGCGTCTGAGCGCATCGCTAAGCGTCTCAATGACCTGTGCACCAAACTCCTCGACACCGCCACACTGCCGGCAGACGAGGTGGTAATGGGCATCCCCGGTCATGGGCTCGTAGTGATGATGGTCTTCGCTCAAGTGAATCTCGGCGACAAGCTTGTGGCGCTTCAGAAGGGACAATGTCCGGTACACCGTCGACAGACTGATGCGTCCGTCACGGGCACGGGCCAGACGGTAGAGGTCGTCTGCATTCAGATGGTCCGCGGATTGCCCAATTAGGTCGATCAGGACCCCACGCTGTTGGGTGAGGCGGTACCCCTCAGCCCTCAGTGCAGCCAACGCACCAACGCGGAAGGTTTCCAAGCTCGTGACTGCCCCGCCCCTGGCGACTTCAGCCGCGCGGTGACGACCATGGTCACCCTGCGAAGTTCCAGAAGATGGTCTTTCCATATCCACAGTCTACTAGGTCACAAGCCCAAATTGACCGGTCGGCAAAGGCATCAAATCAGCCCGGTTGTCGACGTCTGCGAGACCGGGCGTCTTGATACGTTTCTAGTTATTTACCATGCTATTCACGGACATTTGTCTCGATTGCGAACCGTGGCTGGAACGGCACGATGAGCAACCCTGAAATCCTGGGCGTAATCAAACCATCTGTGGTCAACCGCACAGCACCGTCTCGGGCACGACCTCGCTGGATATTCTTTACGCGAACGATCCTCGGTGCTACTCTTTTGGGACGAAGCAGCGAAGTTCTGGCACGCACTTGGGCCAATTGAAGCGTAGACGCGACGGGTACTCAATCGGACCTCGGCGACCGAGTCATCACAGATGACCGATGTGCAGAGTTGCTCCCATTGAGAACGCGCCCGACATACAGGCGGATGTGGATCGAGGCACAGTGCAAGGGACTGAGGTGGCGCGGCCTTGCGAGGAACGAGCATATAAATAAGGGGGCGATGGTGCGGAGTGGTGTGGCCCGACGACCGACCGCGCTCATGGAGCATTTGCGGGCAGTTGTCCCTCGACGCTTGCCGAGGCCCACGGCCACAATTCTGGCCCATCGACGGGGCTTCGGTCCCACCTCTCCAATCGGTAGCGTGGAGCACCGCCTGATCGGACTCTCGTCGCGCTACCGGATCCAAGACACAATCAGGATTTCCGCCCCGGTTGCCCAGTGGATGATGGTGTCTTTGTTGGTCGCAATGGCCACGGCACGCCTGACGGCCAGTCCGATCCTGGGTTCGTTGATCGGCGGCGGCGCCTTGTTCGTCGCCGTCATGGCAATCGGTAGGGTCATGGTGCGACGTATCGGGCCGTACGAGATTGCACGACGCACCGATGCTGCACTCGGACTCCGCGCACAACTCGCAACGGCACTCGAGCTGACGGATGCTGGGACTTCGGGCGAACTCGCCGACCGTCAGGTCGAGCGGGCCTCACGGACGGCGTTGTCAATCAGTCCTTCAGCTGCAGTTCCCTTGCTGCCCCGCGATCCAATCTGGCGACGCACCGCGCGCTCAAGTCTCGCAGCGTCGACTGTTTCATTGGTCGCTGCCGTCCTGGTCGGGTTCTGGCCTGCAACCGCGACGAATTCCCCCGAGACCACGGAACCAACCCTCGTACTCGCCGATGCGCGCACCCCGTCGGAAAGCCCGGCGGGAGAACCAACTCCAATTGGACAGGCGCAGGGAGCATCTCCGGGTGGTGACCCCATCGAGGCGCGTACAAACCGGCCGAGCGACACCGGAACGTCATCGTCAGGCCTGCTTGGACAGCGGGACGATCAGGGCCAACCGCGCGGTCGGGAGCAGCAAGCGGAGGCAAGCCGTGGCGCACCTGACCCGGCATCGCAGGCGACAACCGCCGCTCAACGGGGCGAAGCCCTCCAGAAATTGGGCGATGCCCTCCGCCAAGCGCAGGCATCCCGCGCCGCTGGCGAATCCTTGAGGCGAGGCGATACCGAACGTGCCGCTGAGCAACTGAGCCAACTCGCCGACCAAATCTCGCGTCTGCCATCCAGCGAACGCGAATCACTCGCCGAAGCATTCAATCAGGCAGGGGCGCAGACAAGCAGCGGAGACCGTCAGGTGTCGGACGCGGCAAAACAAGCGGCGCAAGCCCTCTCGCAGTACAAGACCAGTGACGCGAGGGAAGCCATTCGACGCGAGGCATCTGCAGTGAGGCAGGCCGGCGATGCAAATGCAGCCGAGCGCGATCGGGACAGTCGTGCCCAGGACCTCACACGCTCCGGTCAGACATCGTTGCCGGACCGAAGTGATAGTTCCGGATCACCAGTCGGGGGTGAGAAAGGCTCGGCATCTGGGGAGCAACCGCGCGATGCATCCGGTCGCCCGGGCCAGAACGGGCAACCTGGCCAGGGCGCCCAGGGGCGGGACGGATCAGTAAATGAGGGCAGTCTAGGCAACCTGGAGCAGCAATTGCGCTCGGGTGGTCTGGACGGCGACGGAACTGGCCCTGGCCAAGGTTCCGGCGCCGGGCGTGGCGTCGGCAGCACCTCATCAGGCCCGGCAACACGGCTTGACGCACAGTCCGTTCCCGTAAGCGTCCAGGCCCAGGAAGGGGACGGCCCGTCGACATGGCGTCCGCCCCGTCCAGACACGCCCCTGGTAGCTCCACCTCCCGCACCCGTAGTGGCGGCGGGTCCAGCGAGCAACTCGCCGGTTGGTGCTGGCCCCGACATTAACGCGGTTCCCCGTGAATACACCGAGGCCGTCCGCCAGTATTTCCTGCCTGAAAGCGCACCGCCCGCAGGGCCAGCTTCCGCACCTGTTGGGATTCGACCGTGAGCATCGGTTAGACCTGTCAATTCCAATTGTCACCCTACGACTCAGGACAGGGCTGACTGAACACTACGTAACCTGAAAGCGACGACTGCGATGGCATCCACCTACAACCGGCCAGGCACACGCGAAACCGACCTTGACCTGTTCGGAAGGGTGTCTGCCGGCATCATCGCCGAGGTCAAGCGCGTAATCGTCGGGCAGGACGACGTCCTAAATGGTGCCTTGGTCGGATTGCTCACCGGCGGGCATGTCCTTCTGGAGGGCGTGCCCGGTCTCGGCAAGACGCGCCTGGTCAGGGCACTAGCCAGTGCCCTCGATCTCGCTTACAGCCGCGTCCAGTTCACGCCTGACCTGATGCCCGCGGACATCACCGGTACGAATATCATTGCCGACGACCCTTCGGGAGTCCGACGGTTCAGGTTTGAACCCGGACCCGTCTTTGCCAATCTCCTCCTTGCCGACGAAGTCAACCGGGCAACCCCGAAGACGCAATCCGCCCTCCTCGAGGCCATGGCCGAAAGCCAGGTGACTGTGGCAAACATCGCCCACCGGCTTCCCGAACCCTTCATGGTTCTGGCCACCCAGAACCCATTGGAAATGGAAGGCACATACCCGTTGCCAGAAGCTCAGCTGGATCGGTTTGCGTACAAGATCCTTGTGACGTTCCCAACCCTCGAGGAGTTGACCGCCATCCTCGACCTGACCACCGGCGATACGACACCAACCGTGACCCCAGTCGCAAGCGCGCCGGAAATCCTCCGATTGCAATCGCTGATCAGGCAGGTCCCCATGGGGCAACACGTTCGGGACTATGTAGCGAGGCTGGTCCTTGGTACCCACCCCGACCAACGTGACGCCACGCGCTTCGTCAGACAGTACGTCCGATTCGGTGCCAGTCCTCGTGCAGGGCAAGCTCTTATCCTTGCCGGCAAGGTCTATGCACTTCTTGACGGCCGTTACAACGTCGGGTTCGAAGACATCCGACGCGCGGCGCACATCGCCCTTCGCCACCGCCTTCTGCTCAATTTCGAAGCCGAAGCTGACGGCATCAGCACCGACGCCGTAATCGATCAAATCGTGATGACCCTCCGCACTGATGAAATGGCCGATCGGGGTCGCGCATCGTGACGACCGAGGCTGCAGGGCAGGATGAGACCCGGCCGGCACCGCCGGGGCTGAAGCTCCCATGGTTCAAGGTCGCCGGATCCGGCGCGAACTGGCGCCGTGTTCTTGGAAGTACATCTGCCCTGCTTCGCCGTCCGGTGGCTTCAGATACGAAGGACGAAGCGCCCGGAACCACCACCGGTTTGCGGGTAGAGCCTGAGGGACCGACGGTCTTTGATGACGCGTTTCTGCGCCGCCTCGAACGCCTCCAGGTTGTCGCCAGGCGCCAGCAGGGGGCAAGCTTCGGTGGTCGTCGCAGCCGTCAGCGCGGTTCGTCGATCGAGTTCGCCGACTACCGGGAATATGCTGTCGGAGACGACCTCCGAAATATCGACTGGAACATCTATGGCCGATCTGATCGCCTCTTCGTCAAGATGAGGGAAGACGAAGAGAGCCTTGTGGTCCATCTCATCGTTGACACGTCCCGAAGCATGGACTGGGGTTCCGTCAGCAAACTGGGCCACGCTAGGCGTCTTGCATCGGCGATCGGCTACGCGGGCCTGTGCAGTTCCGACACAATCGTCGGTGCAGGGATCAGCGACCGCATCGCCATTGCATCACCACCAATCAGGGGAAAGGCCTCCTATCGGCGTCTCTTCCAATTTTTCGGCACCCTGTCCCCCGCTTGGCGTACCGACCTCGGCACTTCATTGCGCGCCTACGCCGGCAGTCATCGGCAGCGCGGGCTTGCGGTAATCATCTCCGACCTCCTTGGCCCAGGCGTGCACGAGGGTATCGCTGCCCTCCTCGAACGCGGGTTCGAAGTCGCGGTAATGCATGTGATCGATCAGACCGAAATGGATCCTGACCTTGATGGAGACCTCGATGTCTACGATAGGGAGACCGGTGAAGTTCTCAGGATCACCGTTGACGATGACCTTGCGACACGGTATCGAGCCAGGGTCGCCTCCTGGCTGGCGGAAACCGAATCCCGGTGCATCGGCCGTCAGGTCCGCTACATCCCAATCTCGACCACGACACCCATCGAGGAGTTCCTGTTTCATGACGCGCGTGCACGACGCCTGCTTGCGTGACGCTGTGGCGCACGTAGCTGCCCGGTGGTCTCGCCCCGCGATCCAGTCGCGTCAGGGCGGGGACCGGGGATGGGGAATTGAACCCCGGATCAGCGCGTGAACACCCCGCAGTTGCTGTCGCCATGGAGCCTGTTGTGGCTCGGATCTGCCGTGGCGATCGCCGCCCTATACCTGCTCAGACCGCGAAGCCGCCGTGTCGAGGTCTCAAGCATCTTTCTATGGCGACGGGCCATTGCACCGGAGACCGCCCGAAGTCCGCTCACGTTCCTGCGTCGACATCTTCTGATCATCCTGCAAATCCTCGCCGCAGTGTTGGCTGCGACTGCCCTCGCTCGTCCGGCTATCGCTCGCCTGATACCCGTCGGTCGCACATTGGCAGTCATCATCGACACTTCCGTTCCGATGCTTGCCTCGGACGGAGATCCTCGCACTGCTTCGGACGGTCCATTCGCACCTGCGACGCTAAGGGCATCCCCTCCGACCGCAACGAGGCTCGACGAAGCGAAAGCGCGGGCGTCTCTCGCGCTGTCACGATTGCGTCCTGGCGACCGGGCAGTGGTCATCGGCGCAAGTGCTGAACCAATCGTCATCGCCACGGGAAGTGCGCCAGATGATCTCGCCGCCATTGATCGCGCAATCGCGTCACTCGTCGCTCAGCCGTCCGAGTTCAACCTCGCGCAGGCACTAGAGGTTGCCGGTGCTCAGATACTGGAAGCACGCCAAGGCGAAATCCTCATCTTGACAGGCGGAGTTGCGGAAGTATTACCGGGAATTGCCAGACCCGCGGTGCCAATCCAGGTAGTACGAACGGGACGGGGCTCTCCCTCCAACACGGCAATCACCGCGCTTGTTGCGCGTCGCGCGCCGGCGTCCCAAGCAGTTTCCGATGCGAGGACCACCGCCGACCAATCTCAAACCGGGGCAGCAGGGCGTGCCGACGACCGCGTACAAGTCTTTGTCCGCATAAGCAACACCGGACCGGTGCGAGCCGATGGGACGCTTCGGCTTCGAGTTGACGGCGCTCCATTTGGCGAACGTGTGGTTTCGATCGGCCCGGACGCAAGTGAAGCCCTCGCGATTGACGGAGTGCCCACTACTGCAAACTGGATCGAGGCATTCTTCGAACACCCTGACCTCCTCGCGATCGACAACCTGGCCACCGCAGCAGTGCCAAGACCCTTCACACGACGTGTCGCGTTGGTTGGCGGGCGGACCGACCAGCTGGAACGTGCTCTCCGCGCAGTCCCCGGGGTCACGCTCGACCGTATCGATCCGAACCGGTACGACCCGACCGCACGATATGACGTCACCGTCTTCGAAGCCTGGTTCCCGCCAAAGGCACCATCGTCGCACTGGATGCTCATCGACCCTCCCCGAACCGACGGGCCGGTGGCTGTGAATGGGCTTCTGGGTCGACGCAGCGATGGATCGCGGGAATGGAACTCCGCCCAGATTGCACGGATCTTGCCAAGCCCCCTGCTTGCGGGGGTCGACCTTGCAGGTGTCCAGATCGCCGAAGCCAGGCAAGTCCTCCTGCCCCGTTGGGCCGAGGAAGCCGTGTCGGCACGGAATGCACCACTGATATTTCTGGGCTATCCAAGTCCATGGCGCGCGATCGTGGTCGCATTTGACCTCCGTTCTTCAAATCTCCTCGGGCGGGTTGGCTTCCCGGTGCTCATCGCGAACAGCATCGACTGGCTCACGGGGACCGCTGATGCCCGTTCGGCGAGCAACCCCGCGAATGACCCATCTCAAGCGGTCAGCGTTGCGACCTTTTCTGTGCCGGGCCAGGCATTACTGATCAATCCGCTCCCTCGGACCACCCGCGTGACCGTGCAGTCACCGGGAATGGCTCCCCGGGACGTCCCCCTTCCCCAAGGGCGGTCGATCCGGTTCCTTGATACCTCTCAGCCAGGCGCTTACATCATTCGGGAGTTTGAAAATAGTTCCGAGATCGCCAGTCATGTCGAAATCGCGCGCGCCATCCCCGTTGGGCGCGAAGTTGCCCTCGCCGACCTGCGCGCGAGGCCCGGAGTGTTCAGCGTCGCGTCTGTCGGACCAGGTTCAGAACCCGGACCGCTCATTTCCGGGCCTGGAGAGACTTCGGCACGAGACGAATGGTGGATGTGGACCGCTCTCGCGTTCCTGGGAATGGTGGGCCTTGAATGGTGGTGGTATCACCGGAATCGCGCCTCCATGACGCTTCGGTCGCTCGGTGAGAGAGATGCTTCCATGGGTTCCACCGCCATGCGTTCAGACACGCGCGACCCACTTCGTGGCAACGGAAGTCCCCGAACCTCCGGGTGGGTGAAAGATGGGGATGCCGATAGTCCTGGGACGGGACTCCCCCCCGGGCCAGAGGTCCGAGCGTGAACGAGTTCCTCGGGTGGGCCCACACCCTCGCCACCACTTTCAGGTTTGCGCGGCCGTGGTGGCTGCTCTTGCTGGCGGTCCTGCCCTGGTTCTGGTGGATCGCACGTCCCGCGAAACCGGCCCTGCCATTCGGGGGGGGCGCGTTATCAGCGGGGCCGGGCACATCACTGGGGCGTGCGCGCTCGAGCACGCGTAATCCAGGTTCAACCTTGGGGCGACTGGCGATGCGTTCGGTCATCGTCGTGACCACGGTCCTTGGGATAGCTGGGCTGACCGTTGCCGCCCCGGTTGTAGGGGTCGCAACCGTCTTCCTCATCGACACCTCCGCAAGCATTCCTGCCGACGTACAGGCAGGCGCGATGGGATTTGCCACCGCCGCCCTTGATGCCCGCGGCCCCGATGACCTTGGGGGCATCGTCACTTTCGCCAGGGGCGCGCACATTGACACGCCGCTCGGCCACCGCGACCCCAACCGTCCGGATACGCGCGTCGCCCAAGTGGGCGTGCCCGAGACCGTCTCGGCTCCTGCGGTAAACACGGCCACCAATCTCGAGGACGCCATCTCGACCGGGGCTGCGCTCTTGCCACCTCCCACCACCGGATACCTTCGACGCCTTGTCCTACTATCGGACGGGAATGAAACAACCGGAAGCGCGAGGTCTGCCTCCCGGGCACCGGCACTTGTCAACGTCGAAATTGCGACGTACTCGGTTCCGGGCCGCCTCGATGACGCCGCGATTGCCTCGTTCGTCGTTGCGCCGACCTTGCACGATGGAGACGACGCCGAAGGCCGCATCTCCATCATTTCGCCATCGCCGATCACAGCCAGTCTCAAGGTCTGGGCACGCGCTGTCGGGGATCCCGCGGGATCGACTGGGGTCGGCGATCGCGGGACCCTGGTCTTCGATCGCACACTAGACCTCGATCAAGGTCCCGCGGAAATTCCCGTCGCTCTCGGACGGTTGAGCCCGGGTGCGTGGGCATTTGCTGCCGAACTCTCGGCACCTGCGGATGCGCTTCCAGACAACAACATGGCCTGGGCACACACGCTCGTATCCAACCCCGCACGGATACTCGTCGTGGAAGGTTCTCCAGACACCGCAACGGCGCTCCGTCGTGCCCTCGGTGAGGCACGCATCCTTACGGACGTGGTCACACCGGACGGAATTCCGGAAACCGCACAAGGATTCGCCAACTTCGACGCCATCCTGCTTGTCGACGTGCCTACGACGGCGATGACAGACGCACAGATGACCGCAATCCGCGAGGCGGTGTCATCAGACGGGCGCGGACTGGTCGTGGCCGGTGGGGAGCACACGTTCGGGCAGGGCGAGTACGCCGGAACCCCGCTTGAAGACGCTCTCCCTGTCACGGTCCAACTCCCTGAAAAAGATCAGGCGTCGACGCTCGCAATCGTCATCGTCATCGACCGTTCCGGCAGCATGTCGGGGATCGACACGCGCGACCGTCGTGCGAGCCGCATGGATCTCGCCAAGGAAGGCGCCACTCTTGCCATCGAAACCTTGCGCGAGGGTGATCAGATAGGTGTGGTCGCCTTCGACTACAACGCCCGGTGGGTCTCGGAAATTCGTCCCCTACGCGGGCCCGCAGATTTCAAGACGGTCGCCGACCGAATTGCGACGATCCAACCCGATGGAGGCACCGACATATACGCCGCGCTTGACGTGGCTTACCGGGGACTTCAGACCACCCAGGCACGCGTGAAGCACGTCATCCTGCTAACAGACGGCGAAGGTACACCGGCGCCATTCCCGAATCTGCTTAATGCGTATCGAAGGGCGAACATCACCCTTTCGACCGTCGGCGTATCCAGTGAAGCGGGAAAAAGTCTGCTGCAGGATCTCGCTCGGCGAGGAAGTGGACGCTACTACTTCACCGACACCCCTTCCGCCGTGCCTCAGATCATGACCCAAGAGGCACGCTTGGCGGGACGCGCGCATAAGCAGGAACGCGACTTCAAGCCAAGGCTTGCCGCTGCCTCCAGCGCTGTGCGCGGGCTGGTCCCGAATGACTTCCCGCAACTCCACGGATACATGCGGACCACACCTCGTCCTGGTGCCGAGATCATTCTCACCAGCGACCAGGAAGAGACAGTTCTCGCACAATGGCAGTACGGGCTCGGACGCGCTCTCGTCTGGACAGCCGACCTGGAGGGCCCGTGGTCTCGAGACTGGTCCGATACCGCAGCCTTCCGGTCACTCTGGGTGCAAGCGATCCGGTGGTCCATGCCCGCGCCGGGTAATCCAAACATTGCTGTCCGGGTAATGCCGTCATCAGACGGTGACGGAACGCGGGCGCGTGTCCTTGTAGATGCCTGGGCGCCCGGAGGGGGGTTCAGGGACCTTCTGGCCTCGTCGGCCGACATCGCCGGACCGGATGGCGCTTCACGACGCGTCAATCTTTCACAGGTCGCGCCAGGACACTACCAGGGCGACTTCGACGCACGATCCCCCGGCGTCTACTTCGTGCGAGTAACTCAGACCGACACCAGCGGACAAGTCGTCGCGTCGGAGATCGCCGGATTCGACCGCGCATATCCAGTCGAATTTGCACCGGCGTGGGGAAACCGGACACTGCTCGAACGACTTGCCTCCGAGAGTGGCGCGCCCACCATTCCCACCCCCGCGGACGCATGGCGACGCGACACGATCCATCGAACCGCCCCACGCGACATCTGGCCGGAACTCTTGATGACGTCCGTGTTGCTCTTCGTGGTAGATGTTGCTCTCCGACGGCTGAGGCCAACGTGGGCAGATGTCCGTGGCGTCATGGCAACCGCCAAGAGAATTGGCCGAATGCCTGTGACCGCGACTGCACACGCTTGGGAATGGTTTGTGGCATGGCCAGGGCAGGGAAATGAGCGATAAAGCGCCAGAGCCACCGCACCATCCAGGGCTTCAGTCTGCCCATGTCGGTATCCCAAGATATCGACCGACGCGTCTGGCGTCGGGGTGTGCGAACGGAACCGGCTACTTAATGAATTTGCTTCCATGGGAGGATCTGCCATGAAGCGTCTCGTCGTCGGTGCGATTGCGGTTGTCATGGCCCTGGGGGTCATTGGAGCAATTCGGATTACCGCGGTGAACGAGGGCATCTCCATCCTCGACGTGATCGACCCGGCAGGCGCACCTGAAACGACTGGCGCGGCGAACCCCACGCCTCAACCCCGGTTTCCCGTCCGCATCCGCATTCGGGATGCGTCTGGTGCCCCGGTGGCCGATGCTACCGTCGAGATCAGGGACCGGTTTGGTGGCCTGATCCTCGAGATCCAACCGACCGATGCCCGTGGCGAACTCCGGTTCACCTCTCCAGCGACCACCGGGGTCGTAATCCGGGCGCGCAAGGCCCAAGTCGGTCAAGTGGTCTCGGAGCCAATCACACTTGGCCCACCGGGTGCCGGGCAATCCTCCCGGGACATAGACCTATCGCTCTCAACTACCGCAACCATTCCGGGTACGGCCGCGGTGCCAACAACTGCACCTGTGGCCGGCACACGGCCGATTGCATCGCCGACGCCGTCAGTCCCACGGACACCGATGGCTGGCCCCGCCACTGCACTGGTCCAGACACCAACACGCGGTCTAGCAACCATGGCACGGCTGTTTGTGGGTCACTTGCAGCCGCGTATTTCGGCAATCGACCTCGCGTCTGGCACCGTGCTCAACCCGTCGTCGCCTCCAACCCTCGGGGGCGGGCGGTTCACCTACCTCGCCGGCGCGCTTGCGTCGCGACGACTGTTTGCAAGTTGGGGTGGGTCTAACGAACTTGTGACCATCCGCGCGGACGACATGTCGATTGAGACACGCACCCCGCTGAACGCAGGCGCGGTCAGTGCAATCGCCGTCGGGCCTGTGGATGGGCACGTCTGGGTTGCCACGGCAGGCGCTGAAGGGCAGGAGTATTCGAATGTCATCGAACTTGATTCCCGCGGTAGCAAGGTTATTCGCCGCCTGAACTTCCCCCGGCGCACCGGAACGCTCCGTTTCACATCTCAGGGAACCGTCTTGGCAGTGTCGCATCGAACAACGAGCGAGGTGTCACTCGTTGACGTCGCGACGGGAACGATCCGACCGCCAATCCGCACACCAGTCTGGCCGGGCGAGACCCAACTCTCCGACGACGGCCAGACCCTGTATCTCGGCAACCAATCGACCACGACCGTCTACGCCCTGGACGCGTCAAACGGCGAAACCCGCAAGATCATCGACGTGGGAAATGGCGTGAACGGATTCGTTCTTCACCCTGACGGCGTGCGTCTCCTCGTGGTCAATGGTCAGTTGGGCCTGATCCAAGTGGTCAATCGCGAGACCTCCGAGGTCCAGGCAGTGATCCCAGTGGGCCAACAACCCCAAGCTATCGTCCTCGGCGGCGGCGGTCAGCGCGCGTATGTTGCGAACTCGGGGTCTGGAACCGTCTCAGTCATCGACCTCGGGACGATGGCGGTAACCGACACCATCAATGTGGGAGCCGGAGCAGCGACCCTTGCACTCGTCCCGTGACCGCTCGTTTCTCGAAATCCCGGGACCGTCGCGATTAGCAGTCTCTCTTGCCAACTGCTAACGGCCCTCGTATACTCATATTGGCACTCGCCCCGGACGACTGCTAATCCCTGCGGGACGTTGGCAACGCGCGCAGGTTGGGACACACAGATTGTCCGGAGCCGAGGCACTGCACGCGGCAACGCGTGAGTTTGGATTGAAGCGGTCGACTGCCCACCACGGCGGTGAGACTAGCGACCACACCCCCGAAGTAGGGGTACCTGATACCGGTAGGAGGATGAACCGTGCCGAAGCAGTTGGCTTTCGATGCGGATGCCCGGCGAAAGCTGAAGCAGGGCGTGGACACCCTGGCGGAAGCGGTCAAGACGACACTCGGCCCGAAAGGCCGGAATGTCGCCATTGACAAGAAGTACGGCGCACCGACGGTGAGTCATGACGGTGTGACCGTCGCCAAGGAAATCGAACTTCCTGATCCGTTCGAAAACATGGGCGCGCAGCTCCTCAAGGAAGCGGCGACGAAGACCAATGACGTGGCCGGTGACGGCACCACGACGGCAACGGTCCTCGCCCAGGCGATCGTCCACGAGGGACTCAAGAACCTCGCGGCCGGCGCCAATCCGATGATCATCAAGCGTGGGCTCGACAAGGGCTCCGCCGCAGTTGTCCAGGCAATTCGCGATGCCGCCACCGCCGTTTCCGGGCGTGACGAAATTGCAAACGTCGCAACCATTTCAGCGGCGGACGCAGAAATTGGCAATCTCATTGCCGACGTCATGGACAAGGTTGGCAAGGACGGCGTAATCACCGTCGAGGAAAGCAAGGGCCTCCAGTACGAGACTTCGTACGTCGAAGGCATGCAGTTCGATCGCGGATACATCTCCCCGTACTTCGTCTCGAACCCAGACCGCATGACCGCGGAGATCGAGGATCCTTTCATCCTCATCACCGAGAAGAAGCTCTCAGCCATCGGCGACATCGTCCCGATGCTCGAAGCGCTCATGCAGCAGGGCCGCAAGAACATCGTGATCATCGCCGAGGAGGTTGAGGGCGAAGCTCTCGCTACCCTCGTCGTGAACAAGATGCGTGGCATCCTGAACGTCCTCGCGGTCAAGGCACCGGGCTACGGTGACCGGCGCAAGGAAATGCTCAAGGACATCGCCATCCTCACGGGCGGTACCGTCATCTCCGACGAACTCGGGCGCAAGCTTGATAGCATCACGCTCCGCGATCTCGGGCAGGCCCGCCGCGTGACGTCCGACAAGGACAACACGACGGTCATCGAAGGCCGTGGGTCGTCAGACGAGATCCAGGCACGCATGAAGCAGATCAAGGCGCAGATCGAGGACACCACCTCGGACTACGACCGCGAGAAGCTTCAGGAGCGTCTGGCGAAGTTGTCCGGCGGGGTTGCGCTCATCAAGGTTGGCGCCGCCACGGAGACAGAACTCAAGGAGCGGAAGCATCGCGTCGAGGACGCGCTGTCCGCGACCCGTGCAGCCATCGAAGAGGGCATCGTCCCTGGTGGTGGTGTCGCCCTCCTGAACGCCGCGGCCGCCCTCGATCATCTCCATCTCGTTGGTGACGAGGCCACCGGCATCGCCATTCTTCGCCGCGCGCTTGAGGAGCCGATCCGGACGATCGCTTTCAACGCCGGCTACGAGGGTTCGGTCGTCGTCGAGGAAGTCCGTCGTCGCAATTCAGACGCGGGTTCCTACACGATCGGGTTCGATGTCGTTGCCGAGGAATACATCAACCTCCTCGAAAAGGGCATCATCGACCCAGCCAAGGTCACCCGTTCCGCCGTCGAGAATGCTGTCTCAATCGCCGGGATGATCCTGACGACCGAGGCACTTGTGACCGACATTCCGGAAGACAAGCCAGCCCCGCCAGCCCAGCCCCAGTACTAGTCATACCGTTTCCCGCTACGCGGGCGGCAGGGACACAGCAAGAGTGGGAGGTCCAATGGACCTCCCACTTTCGTTTGCGCCCTAACTGCTCACCGGCACTTCAGTTGGTAGGGGTTGAGATCGACTTGCCCTGAAGAAAAAGCAGCAGGTAGTCATGTCCGCCCGCCTTGCTGTCGGTTCCGGAAAGGTTGAAGCCCCCGAACGGCTCGACCCCGACGAATGCTCCGGTGCACTTTCGGTTGAGGTAAAGGTTCCCGCATTGGTACTCCTCGACGGCGCGAGCGAGTTTCGCTTCGTCGCGTGAGAAGACCGCGCCAGTCAATCCGAAGTCGGTGTCGTTTGCGATCCGGATCGCGTCATCAAAATCAGCCGCCCGGATGACCGACAGTACAGGTCCAAAGATTTCCTCCTGGCCCAGCCGGCTTCGCGACGCAACCTCGGTGACGATGTGGGGGGCAACGTAGTGCCCGGTCGCTGGAACCGGGACGCCCGGTCCATACACCACCTTTCCCTCCTCGTGGGCGATCGCGATATACCGTTCAGCAGTCCGCTTCTGGTCGGCACTCGCCAGCGCGCCCAAATCGTTGGTGAAATCCCTCGGGTCGCCAATCCGGATCTTCCTCGTCCGCTCGATGACGAGGTCGACTAACCGGTCGTGCACGGAATCAACCACGATCAGGCGTGAGCACGCCGAACACTTTTGACCCCCGAACCCGAAGGCACTGGCTGCCACCGCGGTTGCAGCCGCGTCGAGGTCTGCCGTTTCGTCAACCACAATCGCATTCTTGCCCCCCATCTCTGCCACCACGCGCTTCAGCCACTTCTGCCCCGGTGCAACAACGGAAGCAGTGCGATAGATCAGTTCCCCAACTTCCCGGGAACCGGTGAAACTGATGAAGCGGACCCGCGGGTGGGCCACCAATCCCATTCCGACCTCTTCACCTGGACCGCCAAGGAAGTTCACGACCCCGGCAGGCATCCCTGCTTCGGCGCACAGGTCGACAAACCGCGCTGCGATTGCCGGTGTCAGGCTTGACGGCTTCAGTATCGCGGTGTTCCCTGTCACCACCGCTGCCATGGTCATCCCCACGGCAATTGCAAGTGGGAAATTCCACGGGGGAATGATGACCCCTACCCCAAGCGGAACATAGACGAACCGGTTCGAGGTCCCGGCGCGGTGGGCAACCGGTTGTGGCCCGCCCAATCGCAATGCGTCACGAAGATAGAACTCGCAGAAGTCGATTGCCTCCGCGACGTCGGCGTCAGCCTCTCCCCATGTCTTCCCAGCCTCGATGACCATGGCCGCTGCGAACAGGTCTCGGCGGTCACGCAGCAAACTGCTGACCCGGTGCACCGCGGCAACCCGATCCGCCACAGGAACTCGTGACCAAGTTGCGAACGCTGTCTCAGCCGCTACAACCGCACGCTCAACCTCCGAGCTGGATCCCGATGCAACTCGACCGACAACCCGCGTTGGGTGGTTCGGATCGGTCGATACGACCCACCGTCCCGTGAAGATCGCCTCTCCAGCGATGGTGATCGGGCGTTCCCATTGAGCGCCAACCTCGGCATCGACCGATGTGACAGCCGCGGCAAATGCGCTATGCCGTGCAGGGTCGTGGAAATCCCCCAGAGGTTCGTTTGCAAATGGCGGGTACCCGCCCATCCCGTGCATTCCGTCAGTGTCCATCAAGCCAATCCCTTCGCGACAACCCACCAAATCACACGGCACCGCTAGTCCCGCACCTCACGCACCAACGACTTACCCTCACTCAGCGCGAAATCCCCGCATGACATGAGGACCATGGGGGGTCTGGTCAAAGAACACCCCTCAAGGTGATTCTAAGGTTCCTGCAAGAGGTAGATGGCGACATCACCAGCAATCCCACTACCATCACGGGCATGCCTACCCATGTGACCGAAGTCACCGATCACCTTCCGACCTCCGCTGACATGGTCGTAATCGGCGGCGGGATCCTCGGCACTGCCACCGCGTTCAACGCGTCGCGACGAGGCCTTCGAGTCGTCGTGGTGGAACGAGGCAAGCGGCTTGGTGGACTGACCACCCAGGCGTCAGCCGGTGGCTACCGCATGCAGTTCGACACTCGTGAAGAGATTGCGTTGCTCAAGGAATCTCTGGATTTCTGGGATGCGTTCGCAGATGAAGTTGGAGATGCGACCGCGGATCTGCGCCGAACGGTAAACGGGTACCTCTGGGTTACCCGACGACTCGACCGCGTTGCGTCACAGCAGGCGCAAGTCGCGAAGCAATTGTCCATGGGTGTCGAGGGCGTGGAATGGCTGAACGGGGACGACGCCCGTCGCCGTTTTCCGTACCTTGCCGAGGATGTTGCCGGGGTTAGATACCGCGGAAGCGACGGTTGGATTGACCCTGTCCGTGCCACGGTCGCCCTAGCCGAAGGCGCATCGCGCCACGGTGCAGTCTTCTCATTCAACACGACCGTGACCGGGTTCGACGTGCACCAAGGGCGGATAACCACGGTTATCACTGACCAAGGCAACATCGCCTGCGGGTACGCGATCGTCGCCGCCGGCCCATTCACGGGCCAGATTCTTGGCCTCGCGGGAATCGACCTACCCATTTCCCCCCGACTCCGGCAACGGCTCGTCCTTCCCGAGGCTCCGGAAGTCCCACCAGATGCACCCATGACCATCGATGAAGACACTGGGTCGCATTGGCGCCCGGAAGCAGGGGGTGCATACGTGTTGCGCCCAGACCCCACCGCGCCCACAGGGCCACCGCTGCTCGACCCTCCAGCATCTCGCGAGTTCTATGACCTGTTACTCGATCCTGGCAGCGACGTCGCCGTCGCCAAGCACGCCCCATTCTGGATCGACGTTTGGTTACGGCGCACCCAACATTGGTACGTCACGGCAGGCCAGTACAGCTATTCACCAGACCACATGCCATTGTTGGGACCAACGGCCATCCCCAATCTTGGGGTGAATGGAGGCTACTCAGGTCACGGCATCATGGCAAGCCCGGCAGGAAGCCGGATTGCCTTGGACACCCTCCTCGGGGACGTTGACAACCAAACAAACCCGTTCAGGGCTGAACGAGACTTCTCCCCGGCCGTATCAGTCGATCGGGTAGCCACCGGAGACGGAACCGTAATCCACCGCGGCCCTCTCTAGGTCCAACCCAAATCAGTGGAAGACACCAAACGCCGTTGCAATGAATACCGCTATCGCCCAGAACACCAACAGCGAAACGATGGTCATGATGTTT